>Ga0099792_10000183_pt1 | contig 23953 bp, 27 predicted proteins | sample Rivendell_Oct201_8_FD_83780 | JGI IMG/M metagenome (GOLD analysis project Ga0099792, IMG submission 83780) | Vadose zone soil microbial communities from the Eel River Critical Zone Observatory, Northern California, USA -... | ecosystem: Environmental > Terrestrial > Soil > Vadose zone >...
CTGTCGGCGGTCTTCAGCGGGTTTGACCAACTTATATCGAGCAAGCCCGGTGTGCAGGGGATCGCTCAGTTCGAATTGCAGGTGTGCGCGTGTGAAATGATGGTCTCCAACCTTGGGGTTTTGCCTTTCGAGGCGGATTTTGGCGACCTGCGTTTGGAAGCGTTCTGGGGGCCATCTGTATTCGTCGGGATCGAGGGGGAGCAAATGATCGGAGCCGCGACGGTACGTGGCGCAATTCATCTGCTTCATAGCAGCTACACTCCGATTGCGTCCCTTCTCGAAACGACAGAGCAGGTGTTGCGTGTAGCGGTGAGCTAGGTCGCCCATCCAAAAGCTGGGTGCGTGGCAGTGGCGGGATGCGGTCGAGAACGTCCGCTTCCCACAACGTCAAGTCCTGCCCCCACGTCTGCTCCTTGGCCACAAGTAGGTTTGCGATCGCCCCTAAGCTGGCGTTCCTGCGCCCGAAGCAGTAGCATCAGATGGCGCCCATCTGTGTCGCGGATAGCGGAACGCACGATGCTCGACGTTGAGGACCTCCGGACCTTCATCGAAGTCGCGGATGCCGGCGGCCTCACGCCGGCCGCTCACCGGCTGGGTCTCTCGAAGTCCATCGTGAGCCGCAGACTGGCCCGCCTCGAGAGCGAACTCGGCGCCCAGTTACTGGTGCGAACAACGCGGGGCATCGGGCTGACAGAGGCAGGTGCGACATTCCGCGAGCATGCCGGACGGGTTGCCGCCGAGATCGATGCAGCGCGTGAAGCCATCTCGCCAGAAGGCGACGTGCGCGGCCGATTGCGGATTTCAGCACCGCTGTCGTTCGGCGCGACCCAACTCGCGCCCGTCTTGGCCGAACTCGCGAGCCGCCATCCGAAGCTTCAGGTCCATGCTGCCTATAGCGATCGATTTGTCGATTTGGTGGGCGAAGGCTTCGACGCGGCAGTTCGGTTGGGCTACTTACCGGATTCGAGCCTCGTGGCTCGACGGATCGCGCCAATTCGCGGCAAGCTCGTAGCAAGTCCCGCCTATATCGCGGCCCGCGGCACGCCGCGGTCTCCCGCTGAACTCATTCACCACGAAGCGCTGATGCAGGGACCGCGCGACTGGCGCCTTCTGCATGGAGACCAGGTCATCAGCATCCACCCTCAGGGTAGGTTCCTTGCCGACAATGGGCAGGCGCTGGTGGCGGCCGCTTTGGCGGGTCTCGGGATCGCGATGCTTCCGGATTTCCTGACCGATCCGCATGTCGCCACGGGCGCCCTGGTGCCGGTTGTCGCCGATTATCCGGTACCGGAGGCAGGTTTGTTCGTCGTGCGGCCGCCAGGCGATTGCGTTCCACGCAAAGTCAGAGTTTTGACTGATATCCTCATAGAGACTTTTTCGTCTGCCGCGAATCGCGTTAGCATAGCGGTTTCTGCTTAATGTCCGATCGTGCCGGCGTGCGTTACCCGGGCCTTGGGGTTGATCAGGAACGCCACCACGATTGCATCCTCAAGTGCCCTCACTCGGACCTCGGTCTCGTTGACCAACAGTGTGCTCTCTTTGGTATCGAGGCTTGTCTCGTTGACATCGATGCGGCCGCGATAGGCATGGATGAAGGCGTCCCAGCCTTGCCGCTTCGGCAGAGCAACTTCGGCCCCGCGCACGAGATGGGCATCGTACAATCGCACATCGTTGCGGATGAACGATGGAGCCTCCGTGTTCTCAGGACCAGCCAGCAGCCGCCATTCATTCAGAGGCGGCGTGCCGATCTCTTTGAACTGAATATTTGGCTCGAGGTCGACGGTGTGAGGGCGCACGAAAATCTGCAATGCACGGAGCGTGGGATCGTCAGGTGTCGTGCCCTCCTCGTGCCAAAAACTTTTCCCTGCGTTCATTACCATGATCTTGGTCGGGCTCGCGACGAGCCTCGCCCCGGAGCTGTCGGCGTGTCGCACGAGGCCGTCCGTAATGTAGGTAATGATCTCGTCATTGCGGTGTTCGTGCATGGGCACGAACCCGCCCGGCTCCAAAGTTGTGTCGTCGAAGCGGGCAAGCGGGCCATAGCCGTGATCGCGATGCTCCGGAATAGCGTAACCCGGCAGATTGGGGACGATGGAAAAGAGACCGTTTTGACGGGGGTACTGGCTGCGCGATTGTTTATAGAGCATGGGGGTCTTTCCTGCATGTTGTAGTGGCGGGCCGGCGGGCGAGCTCACCGGCACTAACTAACGCTCTCCGATGCTTGTTTGCCAAAGCACCAACTGTCGGATTGCGTCTCTCCGCCGGGGCGGTCGATAGCTACCGGGACGGCCCCAGGCAGCCCACTTGAATCGTCGGAGTAGTCGCCCAGCCCTGGCGCGACGACTTCTGCCAGACAAGCTCTCATTCTATGTTCGTATCGACGTAACGGTAGCGCCGCCCAAAGGACTTCTGTGTCGCGAATACTGGAACGCCATCTGGCTCGATCTGGACGGCCTCATCCGCCGAGTTGCCAGCGCAGCGGTGTGTCCCGGCGGCGACGCGATCCCGCGCGCCTATGCTGCGTTTCACATTCCGTCGCGTCTCCACCCGGCATCGCTGCGTGGCATTGGGGCCACCATTTGCGTTTCTGATGATACCGGCAGCCGGGTTCTTCCTGCTGCTTCTGCCCATCTGGAGCATCGGCGTTATTTGTCTGCTCTTTTTCGGGCTCTTGATCTTCGGCCGAATTCCCTACGCGATCGGCGTTGCGATGTCGGCAATCGCCGGGGCTCTATCGCCGCTCGGGACGCTGAGCATGTGGAGCGTAAGCGCTGTCAGTGAGGGGATTAAGCTCGGTAAATTGGCGCGCGAGTTGATGGAGAAATGCGCAACCGACTATGTCCCTCTGAAGAAGCCATCCGCCAAATACGACCTCATCGTCTTGGACGACATCGATACGGGTGGAGAGCAAAACTACGACGTTGCCGACACGGTTGCAGTCCTGACGGGAATGCGCGTGGTCACTATCACTCGCGTCGGCCTCGATTTTCAATTCAGTGAGGCCTGGGAAACGATGGCCGAGCATTCCAATTCGTGTGTCGGGGGGCGCGACAGCGCCAAAGTCCGCCTGACGCCGCGAGGGTCGCAAAGGTCGATGGCGCCGTTAGTCGTTGACGTGTGTTTGAGACGAACCAAAATTCCGGACCCGTCGCGCAATCAGACACCGGCCATTGTTCTCAGAAACATTCCAAGTGGTGCCGATTATTGTCGGGTCACCGAGGTCGTCGAACACATGGAGAGCGGGGACGTGGAGTTGGGCCGCGTACACCCCGCTTCCTACCAGCAACGCATTTATCCCAATCCAGTCCTGCCCAAGGATGTACCGCAAGACAGTTGGCTCCTCGTGCTTCCCAGCGAGGTTCTGCGGCAGGATCTCAGCGAAAAGGCTCTCATGGCGCACGCCGTCACAACAAAGAAGTGAGGTTTGCGAAGGTGCGGAAGACTGTGACCGGCCGCACCGGGAACGACGACGCGCGGCAAACGTGACATGGCCGCCAGCATAGGTCCAACAGCGCGGCACGCAGGCACCGCGAAGCCGAATGGCCGCTTCCGGGTGACCTACTGACACAAACTCGAAGAGACCCCACCGAGGCGTACGGCACAGCCGTGCGTCACGAGCGGATCGTATCTGCCAGCATACTTCCAATTTCGGCATGCGCCGCGTCGATCTGCTCGCGCGTTTCCGTCGAGCCCGTGTAGTACACGGCTACAAGAATCGGCACCGCAACGCCGGCCGGCCAAACGATACCGATTGTGTTGGCGGTGCCGTTCTCCCCGCTGCCGGTCTTGTCGCCGATGCTCCAATTTGCAGGAAGTCCTGCCCGCAGCCGCCGCCCTCCGAGCTTATCATCGATGAGCCAGTTCTGGAGGCGTCGCCGCGATGCCACGGACAGCGTATTTCCAAGAAGAATGTGACGCATATTCGCGACCATGACTTTCGGACTGGTCGTGTCACGTTCATCGCCGGGAATGGCGGAGTTCAGCGCCGGCTCGGTTCGATCGAGACGGGTCACCTGATCGCCAAGCGATCGGCAGAACCTCGTCAGCCCATCGGGTCCGCCGAGCAGGCGCAGCAGAAGATTGCCGGCGGTGTTGTCGCTCAACACAACCGCGGCGGCGCAGAGATCTGCGATGCTCATTCCGGTCCCGACGTGGTTCCTGGTCACGGGCGAATAGCCCGGCTCGACATCGGCGGCCACATACGGAACGATGGTATCGATCTTCTGATCGCCCACATCGATCAGCTTCAGCACCGCGGCTGCGGCAAGAAACTTGAACGTGCTCGTGAGTGGAAAACGCTCATCAGCGCGGTATTCGATCGCCTCGCTTGTCGCGGTGTTGGCGATCACGACGCCGAGGCGTCCGCCATGCCGCGCCTCGATGGCCGCGAGCCGATCCCGCGACGCGGGCCGCGTAGTCTGCGCGATCGCTTTTGATCCGCGTGACGTGAAGATGGAAAACGACGACGCACCAAGCAAAGCAACGCGACGGGTAACGGCGGTTATCATTTGATCTCCTCGGCACCAAACGCTGCCTTGCTTATAGGGCACCGCGATTGTGACGAAATATAGCGAGGCCGCCGAAGCGGCCCCGCTCCAACACTGTGCTCGTTGCCGGCTCCCTCGAGGCGGGCCGAGGGAGCGTCGGCTAGGGTCGCCGGCAGAGCGTGTTCGGGTCGTTGCAATTGCGCGTGGACACGACGGTCGGATTGTGGCTCGAGCCCGCGCCATGCAGCGGGGGATGCTGGACGATCGGATGAATGGTGTTGACGATGGGATTCTTCTTGGGCTTGACGGGGGTGCCGCCCTTGCCGGCGTGGGCGGCGCCGCTGGCGACGGTCAGCGTCAGCGCGATGGCGAGAGCCGAAACGATGCTGGTGCGCGTGGTCATAATCGTCTCCGAGGTTCGTTTGCGGGGCGCCGATCGCCCTATCATGCCCGCGACCTTAACCGCGGCCCGTCCGCAGCGATGTGACGGCGGTCACAGGATGATCGATTGTGGCGCGTTGGGGTCGCCTGCAGCGCAGACGATCGGCGCCTCGCAAACGAAGCAAGGAGACAATTCTTCGCATGCGCATCAGTGTTGCAGGCGAGGACGTGGAATACAACCATGTCAAGCAGCTTCACGATGTCTGTTGCCGGGGCCAGACGTCTCGTTCCATCGAACCGGCCCCATTGATATCAACCTCCATCGCGCCGACCCGTCGGTGCTCATAATAGACGGGAAGGGTCATCGCTCTTCGGGTCCTGTGTCATGCCAGAAGTCGGTCAGGCAGCCTAAGGGGCGGCCGCATCAGGCACACGAACAGCTGCCGCGCGACCGCTGGCTGTGATTGATGACGTGCGAAGATAGTCCCTCGTTTGGGGAACACGGCCATCGCACTTGAATTTCATGAAGCCTTGGGTTTCGAGGCGTTTGACCAATTCGTGGTCTGCACCCCAGGCCTTGCCGTATGGGCGCATGATCGTGAACTCGCCGGTGCCGTCGGCTGCGGCTACCTCAAGGATGGTCGCCTCATCAATACTAAGGTTTAGTTCGGATGCCTCTGTCACGGCCATCTCACAAGCCTCTGCACTCACAAGCCTCTGTAATTGTATTCACAAGCCTCTGTAATTGTGGCCGATCCACGACGTCAATTTGGCGCTCACAACCGCCCTAATCCCGGCGTTCCGAACCTGCGGCAACACCAACCTCGGTAAGTTCGTAGGTGTAGCGATCCCGCAAGCTGATCTTGATCCAATGATTATCAACGGCCTTGTTCAATCCTCGTTGGAAATCAGCATCCCTCACATCGATAAAATGATTGCGTCGAAGTACACCGCCCGCAAGAACTCTATGCTTCATGAAAATGCCGAGGATTTGGCGCCCTACTTCTTCATCAGTTACCATTTCGTGCGTCCCGCGTGGATGTCGAACCGACAATCCCACAGCTTGGCTATCGCTTCAAGCGCGGAATGAAAACCTGTTTAAACCGCCGGCAGCTCAATCAGCTTGTTGACGCTCTGGACACCGTCGTAGATCGCGACCTGAAGCTTGGGATGGCCTTTCTTTATCACCATCGCGGCCTCTTCGGCCTCCTCGAACGTTGCAAACGAAGCTTTGGTTTGCCGGTCCACCTGCAACCGAAACTGGCCAAGCACTTGCCGCTTGCGCTGATCGAATTGTTCCGGCGCAAATTGGGCCACCTCGGGCATATTGATGGTCTTGGTCGCTCGCGTCATTTTGATCCTTCTCCGATGAGTTCTTCGTCCGCCCGGACGTGGTCGTCGTCCGTCGGCAACATTCAACGCCCTTAAACAGAAACTACCAAATGAAAATAACGGTCTCCATTTGCGTGCCGACGATCATCAGGCCTTGACGATTTCGCGCCGCGCCAGGGGATAGGTGGCACTGTCGTATAGGCGACGTATCTCTTCGAACTGATAACGCTGTTCGGCAATTTCCAGATATGTGCCGGCGACAAGGTGCGATGGGAGTTCCTCGATGGCGAAACGGATTGCGTCCGCGGCTTTTTCAAATCGACGATATCCCAACGGTTGCCGCCGCAATTTCCGGGCACTCTTGGCTGAGAACAACTCCGCTTCAATGCTATAGTCGAACAGCGCGCCTTTGTTGGCGACATCCAGACAGTTCATGGTTCAACTTTCCGACCAGGACCAAAGTCGTGTTGTGCGCGAGAAGCAATCGACGCCGCTCACAGCATACTGACGAGGCATGTCCAAACGCCGTCGTCTTGAATTTCATCAATCGTGACCGGAACTAGCGCAAGCCCCGATGGGCGGGCGGCGGTCGTGACATACCCTTCAAGGATTCGCCTTCAAGGATTCGACGCCGCACCAGCAAAACTCGATTCCGGCAGCGATCGTATCGACCTCTCGCGTATCGACCTCTCATGCGGCCAAACTCTGCTTTGACGGCTCTATACTGACAGCAATGCATTGACCACGAATGCATCGACCGCGACGTATGACTTCCAAGTCCTTCGAATTGAATAATGCATCAGGGGAACGTCGGGATGCAAGACACAACCAACACATAGTCAATTCAATGACAAAAAGCGATACCAGCCGGAAAATATATTTCGACCCGCCGTATTATTAACGTCGCGTTATGGAGATGAACGAAGACCCGCCGGAGACTTCCGGCAAGTCCATGGGGTGTAGCTGTTGGGTAGCGGCGCCCGGACCGTTATCGCATGCCGGTACATCGATTGCCCCATGGGTTGAGTCACGCGCCTGATCGTCTCCAAATACAACCAAAGCTCAACAAAATTTGCAAAATGAAGCAAAGCGTGTCTATAGTGCTGGGTTCGAGATTTTGCCGCTTTGGCGAGCCGCCCCGTTGAGGGCTTTCTCCAAGAAAACGCTTAATCTGGATACGGATCCGCACACGGAATTGTGCGGCTCGCGAATACCAAGGTGCGTTCAAAGGAGCGACGAAATGGCAACCGGTACGGTCAAATTCTTCAATTCACAAAAAGGCTTCGGCTTCATTCAGCAAGACGGTGGCGGACCCGACGTATTCGTCCACGTATCCGCAGTTGAACGCGCTGGAATGCGCGGATTGGTTGAGGGCCAAAAGTTGAGCTTCGACGTCGAGGCCGATCGGAAAAGCGGCAAGTCCGCTGCTGCCAATCTGCAAAATGCCTGAATGACGGCACTCAAGAAATCCAGGTGCCGATAGTGCCAGGATTTCCGTTTTCGGTGTTCCGAAATCCATGGTGTTCGCCGACATGATCTCGATGCTGGAACCAAGCCAGGAATTACAACGCGAACAGGATCACAAAAATGGCTCGGAAACCCGGAACCCGCGTTGAATTCGTTCTGTTCGATGTTTTTTATGAAGACGGATCCCAACGGTCAAACCGCAAGGTTCCTGGCGCCGTGTTGGGCGGCCTGGACGGCGATGCTGCCGCTCGCACGATCATTGACGAACAAGATCGCCTCATAGCCGAAAAGTCAGGTCAGCCCGCGCTCCCTATCAAGAGCCTTCGCCGCTCCGGTAAGCAGTAATAGAACCAAACGGATAGCATGGCACTGAACTTTCCAAACCTGAGCCGCTTCTACGATGCGAGGCTCTGCGCCGTCCGTTTTTGGGGCCACGACAGCGCCATGGAAGCAGCTTTCTTCGTGACTGGCGAAGCCCTCAAGCGAATCCAGCCCGGCATACATTTGGACGAAGCCGGGCTCCTCTCTACCTTCGATGCCAATCGTGGCTTGATCCATGCAGCCGCCATCAAGGCCTATGGTCGTGGCCGCAAAGGCTCCTATGCGCTAGGCAGCGCCGACTTCTGAGCGGGTTGCGATACACGGTCATTTGAGGAACGCCGTTTGTTGCAAGCGGCTCCCCTGCCTCAAGGACGGCTAAGCTTCAAAAGAACTTGGTGAAGTTGAATACCCAGAGGAAAATCAGGAAAAACGCAAAGACTGCAAACCCGAATGCATGGAGTCCATAGGGGCCTATCAGAATTCTCGACGTAGCGGAATGTTCCATAGGTCACCGGCCGTATGATTCGTTGCAACGATACGAGACCCGGCACGGTCGCAGAACAGAGCCTTGATGGCAACTCAATTCCGCACCCAACAGCACCCAACACCCACTCGGTTCGGCGAACCCTTACTATCGCTTTCTTCGGTCGGGGTCCGTGAGCGCGACAAGGAATACGATCCATGCCTCGTCGTCCGGCTCGATATCGCCAAGGCGGATTGCCTTGGCGCGCGACGCCCGCCATTTTGCCTCCTCGACTGGACGAGCTTGGCGAATATGGATGCCCATCACACCATCCCACAACGGGCGCCCCTTCGTTGCCAACACCATGAGATCGTCGCGAAAGGTTCGATCCTTCGCTCTGATTTCGGCATCCGACTGGCTATCGGCGCAAAGAGCCACAATGCCCTGGCCTTTGATCTCGGCCACGTAGATCGTCATGATAGAAGTTTCCCTTAACGAATTGCACTGCCGCACATTGACAAAAACAGAGATTGCGTTGGGCCGGAGCACGTCAACAAGTTGTGGCGGAGTCATGCCCACGCACATGATGAAAATAGGCCAAAAATCGCCGATACGAAAGGATTATTGATTACATCAGCCGCCAATAGCCTAACTGTCAACGATACGACAACCGTACATCAACACCCGTACATCACATGTGATTCGCAGGATTGATACATGCGTGCTGATCACCACCTGGATTGTCGGTCAATCCCGCGCGTTCAACACTGAGACAACGAAAGCGGTTCCGTTGATGACAAACCATTTCAGCAGCAAGCCGACCCGCCAAGTTCGTTCGCTGATCATCGCTCTGCTGATCGGCGGCGCCGGTGTCGGCGTCTGGTCGCTTTTGACCAAGGAGCCGCAACGCGCGGCCAGCCAGCAGGCCGAGAATGAGCTTCCTACCCCGTCCTCGGATGGCTTGTTTTCTCCGACAGCGGCGCAATGGGCGACGCTCACGGTTGAACCTGTCGCAAGGCAAGTGTTTCGGTCCGAGCATGTCACGGAAGGCAAGATCGCGGTCGACGAAGACCGTTCGACGCCCGTGCTCTCCCCCTATTCCGGTCGCATCACCAAGCTGCTTGCCAAGCCCGGCGACACTGTCACCGCCGGGCAGCCTCTATTCACAATCGAAGCGACCGACATGGTTCAGGCGCAGAATGATTTTATCGCGGGCATCGCGGTGCGCAACAAGGCGACGTCACAGCGCTCCTTCGCGGAAGTCGACGAGAGACGATATCGAACCCTCTCCAAGGACAAGGCGATCCCGATGCGCGACTTCGAACAGGCGCAAACCGCACTCGTCGCCGCACAGAATGACGTGCGAGCCGCCGAGACGGCGCTTGAAGCGGTCCGCAATCGACTGCGGATACTGGGCAAGACCGACGCAGAGATCACCACGTTCGAAGAAACCGGACGAATTAATCCCGAAACCGCAATTCAATCCCCGATCTCCGGCGTCGTGGTGAGCCGCAAGGTTGGACCCGGGCAATATATCAACACGACGGTGACCGCGGACGCGGCCTATGTGATTGGCGATCTCTCGACCGTCTGGCTGGTCGCGTTTGTTCGCGAAACGGAATCGGCGAAAATACAGACCGGCCAGCAAATCAGCTTTACGCTCCTGGGCAGGCCGGGCGAGATTTACCGGGGCAACATCAGATACGTTGCCACTACAATCGATCCGATTTCGCGACGATTGATGATACGCACGACAATCAATAATCCCTCCGGCGCGTTGCGGCCGGAAATGTACGCCAGCGTCACCATCTATACAGATGAAGGCGATTCATGGCCGGCTGTTGCGCGTGACGCCGTCATCTATGAAGGCAGCACCGCTCATGTCTGGGTATCGAATGAAAATCGGACGATCGAGCGGCGGAAGATCAAACCAGGATTGATCGATGGCGGAATGGTCCAGATATTGGAAGGTCTGCGTCCGGACGAAAAAGTGATCTCCAAGGGAAGCCTTTTTATCGATCGCGCCGGCACCCACGCTTGAGCCCATCGGGCCGGAAAGAAGTCCGCCGATGAATGCCCTGGTCGAATTTGCCCTGCGCCAGCGTGTCCTGGTGCTGATGATGTTCGTCGTGATGTTTGCGGGCGGGTTAGCCGCCTTCAATCAGTTGAACATCGAGGCCTATCCGGACCCGACGCCGCCGATGGTCGACGTCGTGACGCAAAGTCCAGGTCTGTCAGCCGAAGAGATTGAACGTTACATCACCATTCCCATTGAAACGCAGACCGCGGGCCTGAAAAACCTGAACTCCATCAGAACGATTTCTCTTTACGGACTGTCAGACGTAAAGCTGCAGTTCAATTTCAACTATACTTACGAGGAAGCCCTCCAGCAGGTTCTCAATCGGCTGTCACAACTGCCCCCATTGCCAAATGGAGTTCAACCCGGGATTTCCCCGGTCAGCCCGATTGGCGAAATCTATCGCTATCGGCTTGTCGGGCCGTCTGGCTACAGCGTCATGGATCTCAAGACATTGCAGGACTGGGTCTTGCAGCGGCGCTTTCGGGCAGTGCCGGGAGTGATCGATGTGACGGGATGGGGCGGGAAAACCAAAATCTTCGAGCTGCAGGTGGATTTCAACAAGCTCATGGCTTACGGCCTGACGCTTCCACAAATGTTGCAGACGCTCAATAACAGCAACATCAACGTTGGCGGCAATACGATCAATTTCGGTACCCAATCCGCGGTCGTGCGCGGTGTCGGCCTCATCCGATCGATCGACGACCTCAACAATACGATGTTGACGCAGGTCGGAGGCAATCCCGTCCTGGTGAAGGATGTCGCATCCGCACAGGTCGGTTTTCAGCCACGCTTGGGCATTGCCGGCAAGGACGACGCCGACGACATCGTGCAGGGCATTGTGCTGATGCGGCGCGCCGAACAAAGCATGCCGACCATCAAACGCGTTGCAGAAGAAGTCGAACGTATCAATAGCGGCAACATCCTGCCGCCCGGAGTTCGGATCGAACGTATCTACGACCGCAAGGAGCTTATCGATATCACGACCAAGACGGTCCTCCACAACATGGTGGTCGGCATCGGACTGATATTTTTCCTGCAATGGATGTTCATCGGCAATCTTCGAAGCGCCATCATTGTCGGGATGACAATTCCATTTGCACTTTTTTTTGCCATCGGCATCCTGGTGGTGCGTGGCGAATCCGCCAATCTTCTGTCAGTTGGTGCAATCGACTTTGGGCTGATCGTCGATGCCACCGTGATCATGGTCGAGAGTATCTTCCGGCGGCTGGGTCACATTCACGACACGCCCGAAGGAGCCTCAGCCGCGGACATTCCCGACGGTTCGCTGCAGGGAAAACTGCTCGCCATCTTTCATGCCGCCGGCGACGTGAACCGATCGATCTTTTTTGCGGCCGGCATCATCATCGCGGCATTCATACCACTCTTCACACTAAGCGGTGTTGAAGGCCATATTTTTGGGCCAATGGCGCAGACCTATGCCTACGCGCTCGCGGGTGGCCTGCTCGCAACGTTCACAGTCACACCTGCGCTCAGCGCCCTCATTCTCCCCGAACACGTCAGCGAGACCGAAACCTGGGTGGTGCGCCAGTTGCATCGCATTTACATGCCGGCCCTACGGTTCGCATTGGCCCACCGAATTCCGATCAGCTTCGGCACCCTCGCCCTGGTGATCGTCACGGCTGTTGCCGTTCCTTTCATGGGACTGGAATTCCTGCCCAAACTCGAGGAAGGCAACCTCTGGATTCGCGCGACATTGCCGACGACGATTTCGCTTGAGAGCGGCAACACCTATGTCAACCGGATGCGCACCTTGATTCGCAATATCCCGGAGGTGGTATCCGTGGTGTCGCAACATGGTCGTCCGGATGACGGAACCGACGCGGCCGGATTTTTCAATGCTGAATTTTTCGCCCCTCTCAAGCCTGCCGACCAATGGCGGCCTGGACTCGACAAGGATGGCTTGACGTCGGAAATCCTTGCAAAACTGGAGGATGAATTCCCGGGTGTCGAGTTCAACTTTTCCCAATACTTGCAGGACAACGTTGCCGAGGCCGTATCCGGCGTAAAGGGCGAAAATTCGATCAAGCTGTTCGGGAACGATCTGCAATTTCTATCGGACACAGCCAACAGGATCAAATCCGTGCTCTCGACTGTGCGAGGCATCACCGACCTCGCCGTATTCACCTCGCTCGGCCAGCCTACGGTTCAGATCGATATTGACCGCGCGCGCGCGGCCCGCTTCGGCCTCACGCCGGGTGACATCAACGCGACCGTCCGCGTAGCCATTGGCGGAGATACCGCTGGCGACGTCTTCGAGCCGAGCAGCGACCGGCATTTTCCAATCGTCGTACGCCTGGCGTCGGAATTCCGAAAAAGCGCCGAGGCCATTCAGAATATCAGAATTGGCGTGCAAGGACCCAATGGGATTACCCAGATTCCGCTCAGCGAAGTAGCAACCGTCCAGCTATTGTCCGGGGCCTCCTATATCTATCGCGAAAAGCAGGAGCGCTATCTTCCGATTAAATTCAGCGTGCGCGACCGCGACCTCGGCGGCGCGATCCAGGAAGCGCAAACGAAAATCGCAAATCAGATCAAATTGCCCTTGGGATCGCGACTCGAATGGGTCGGCGAATTTGGAAACCTGCAAGGCGCAATCGCGCGCCTTAAGGTCGTCGTTCCCATCAGTCTTGCCATGATTGCACTGTTGCTCTGGATCAATTTCGGATCGCTTGCCGACACTTTGCTCGCGATGAGCGTCATCCCGATGGCGGTCATCGGTGGCGTCTTCGGGCTTCTGATCATGGGCGTGCCATTCAGTGTTTCCGCCGCAATCGGATTTATTGCACTATTCGGCATATCCGTCATGGACGGCATCATTATCCTGTCGCAGTATAATCAATTGATCGCCAGCGGCATGGATCGGGCAACGGCCGTCCTGCGCGCCGGCGAACTGCAGATGCGCCCCGTGCTGATGACATGCATCATCGCCGGCATCGGCCTGTTGCCCGCCGCTGTTTCATCTGGAATCGGTTCGCAGGTACAAAAGCCGCTGGCCATCGTGGTCGTGGGCGGAATGATGCTAGCACCGATCGTGATCCTGATCACGTTGCCTGTTCTTATTTCGCTGTTCTCACGCCGACGCGAGCCCGCGATCGAACGAGGCGATGCTGTGAACCCGGCTACGACGAAAGCAACGATTTCATAGAGACGACCTGCGATCGTACGCTGGTGGCCGCTCATTCCTCGACAAACGACCGCAACCTTGCCAGCGTCTCGTCCCATTGGTCCGCGACGCGATCCAGATAAGACCTGATCTTCTCGATCGGCTCCGGCTTGAACTCGAACAGGCTCTCGCGGCCCGAACGGAAGTTGCTCACGACACCCGCGCTTTCCAGTACGCGCAGATGCTTGGTCACGGCCTGCCGTGTCAACCGCGAGCCTTCGGCCAGTTGGGAGATCGACTGAGGATCGCCGCCGCAGAGCCTGGACAGCAACATCAGTCGCGTCTCGTCGCCGAGCGCGGCGAAGACCGGCGCATATGCCCTCTGCTCGGCCACGCTCCCGTGGGGACTACGCGACATGGCTCTCGATGTTCTTCATCTGCTGCGTCCATCCGCCATCGTTCCGGCGGAACGCTTCCAGTTGCCGGTCGTTGGGCAAGGCGCCAAAGCCGGATTCGGTAAGCACCAGAACTGTGCCGGTTTCCGCCGGCTCAAGCCGGAACTCGACAAGCGTCGGCGGTTCCTTTGCATAATCGACATTGGGGTCGACCGCATATGGATGCCAAGTGAACGCGAACAGCCGCTCGTGCTCCATCTTGACGACGGTCGCCTGCCAAACCACGTGCTCGTAGCCAGGGTGAGTGATCTTGCCGCGCGCAAGGTGGCCGACCACGAACGGCCCCTCCAGATCGACACGAAACCACGCGCCAAATTCCCGGTAATCGGTCAATGCGCGCCAGACACGGGCAATAGGTGCCTTGAGTTCGATGCGTTTCTCGATGCGGTCTTCCATGGGCAACCTCCTGGTTGCCCTTCTGTAACCCGAGACGGCCAAGTTACGCAACCATTTTGTTGCGTATTGATCGGCATCCGCAACGGTTGGAAGCCGCGTACGTTCAGGGCGATTTCCGTTTCCTCCTGGACGGAGGCGGTGCATGCTGCCACGCCACCTACAGCGCGCTCCGCAACGTCACTTTCACGCTGCCTTGGGTGGCGGTGCGGGCATCAATTTGTCGTCGATCTCTTTTGCCCGGATCGCAGCCGGACGGCTCGACACGCGCTGCCAATAGCGCTCGAAGGCCGGGCGTTTTTCGACGGTTCCGAATTGCATGCCCCAGCCAACATGAGAACCAAGATAGACGTCGGCCGCGGAAAAGCGATCGCCGATTACATAGTCCCGGGATGACAGAAGCCCATCGAGCGCCCCCAGTACGTCGGCGTAAGTGCCGTAGCCCGCCATCCGTTCCTTGCCGGGCGGCACCGCAAGGCCAAGCCCCTTGTTCATAGCCGCGGATTCAAGCGGCCCCGCTGCAAAGAACAACCAACGGTAATAGGGCCCGCGCCGACGGTCGCCGTGCGGCGGCGCGAGGTCTGCTTGCGGAAAGGCGTCAGCAAGATAGGCGCAAATTCCCGCACATTCCGTCACCACCGTATCGCCATGCCGCAGTGCCGGGACCTTGCCCATCGGATTGATGGCGAGGTAGGCGGGAGCCTTGATGGTGGTTTCATAATCGAGAATTTCTGTCCGGTAGGGTTGACCTACCTCCTCGAGCATCCAGCGCACCATCCGTCCGCGCGACATCGGATTGGTGTAGAAGACGAGTTCGTCGGACATACGGTTTTTCCTATTTCACTAATTCCGGATAACACAGTCTATCATCGTGGTGCACCAGAATTATGTCAGAAAAATTGAGTTCAATGCTCGGATTCCGTTGCAACCCTTCCGACCGTCACTGCTCCGCAATCGCCTTAAGGCTGCCGAGCCCCTTCTCGAACTGGCTTCCCACCATGCGGTCGCAATCGATGAAGAGCGACATCAGTTTGCCCAACAATGGCTGCTTTCCACTCATGGCCCAAGTAACGTTGGTGCCGCGGCCATTCGGCGCAAGTGTAAACTCCACTGCATTGTCCGCCATCATTGGCTTGACCATGACAAGCCGCAAGGCTACGCGCGCGGGCGGCGCCGTCTCGGTAATTTCGATCCGTCCCTCTCCGACCTTGCTGTTGCCGCTCCAGGTGTGAGCCGCACCCTTGCCGCTCTCCGGGCCGCTGTAGGAAATCTTGATCGCAGGATCTGCCTCCGCGAATGGACTCCACGTGTTCATTGACTTGAGATTGGCGATCAGCGGAAAGATGCGTTCGGCCGGCGCGTTGATTTCCTTCGTACGCTGGACGCGGAAATTGTCAGGTTTAGTCGCCGCATAGATGAGTAATGCAACAATGACGACGGCCACGGCGATGGCGCCGTACATGAGAATATCGAGCATGACTATTTCCTCTCGGTTCAAAACAATCGTATCACTTCTTGGCGGCAACCATCGCAAACATCGCACCTTGCGGGTCTCGGCATTGGACGATCCAGCTGCCGCCAGGAACCTGCATCGGAGGAAAGAGGGTTTGGCCGCCACTGTCTTTCACCCGTATCGTCGCAGCGTCGATATCATCGACATTGAAATAGTAAACCCAGCCGGGCGCCGGCACATGCGACGGCTTTGTCATCATGCCGCCGACCGGTGCGCCGCCTGTCGCAAAGATTTGATAGAGGCCGCCTGGCGTTTCAACGGCCTCCGCTTTGGTCCAGCCGAACAGGCCCGAATAGAATGCGAAAGCCCCTTCCCTATCGCCCGCGTAGAGCTCATGCCAACCGATGTGACCGGGCGTGCCGGCCGCCACCGGTGCGGGCTGCTGATCCGTATTGGGTTGGAAGAGAATGAATCCAGCGCCATACGGATCGGCGGCAACAGCAAAGCGTCCGATTCCGGGAATGTCGTCGGGCGCGCGGCGGATCGCACCACCTGCTTTCTTGACACGCTCCGCATAGGCGTCAACGTCATCGACACCGATGTAACCCATCCAGGCCGGCCCGACGCCCGCCTTGCGCGCATCCTCGGGAATTGGCATGAGCCCGCCCACCATCGTTGGGCCAACCAAAAGCAGCGTATAGCATTGACTGGACATGCCGGAATCCTTGGCCTCCCAGCCGATGACGTGCTTGTAAAATGTCTCGGAGGCCTTGGTGTCCGTCGTCATCACATCATACCAGACGAATTTCTTGACCGGAGAAGCCATGGTTTTTTCCTCTTTTGCTATAGAACGTGGCGCGCTCTTGAGACGTAGGTTTGAGCGGCGGCGATGTCACGGCGCCTTCGGACACGTTACCATCCAGGGCGTGCCAAACCGGTCATTGAGCATCCCGAAACGGTGCGCGAAAAAGGTCTCGCCGATCGGCATTGCTACCGTCCCGTTCTCGGCAAGTGCGTGATAGATGCGCTCGGCTTCAGCGGGCGTATCGACGGAAATGTTGGCGCGGAAGCCTTGAGGCGTTTTGTAGGCGTCGGGCTGATGACCAGACGGCATGGGTCCAAGACCGGCAGGCGGAGTGTCTGACCCCATCAGCACACGGTCTCCAACCTGCAGGTTGGTATGGATGACCCGCGTGTTACCCTTGAAGACCGCGGGGCCGGACGGCACGTCGCCATAGCGCATCAGCGCCGTAATCCTGCCACCGAGCACCTTCTCATACAATTTGAACGCCTCCTCGCACTGGCCATCGAAAAACAGATAGGTATTCAGATCCATGTTGGACTCCATTCTGCATTAAACACGGGATAACGTGCTTTGTTCAGTCGTTGCGCCATATCTTCGTCACGTGTCCCAAGGACGTGCTTACCGTTGCCGGTCCGACATATTGCCTGGAAATTTTTTCAGATTTGCGTCGGAACTGGGTGCGGCATCCGCCTCGGCCAGCAGATCAAGTTCCTGGCGAATATGGGCAGCCTCGGCCGGCGTGTTTGCAAGTGCGATGGCGCGGTCGAAGGCGGCGCGCGCCTCTTGGGCGCGGCCGAGCTGCTTCAAGAATGCGCCGCGCGCACCGTGGTAGTAGAAATAGCCCCCAAGTTTGGCGCCAAGCGGCTCTATCATGGCAAGCGCATCTCCCGGTCCACGGACCCTGGAAACCGCGACCGCGCGATTGAGCGATACGACAGGCGACGGCTGCATGCGTTCGAGCGTCCCATAAAGCAGTTCAATCTGCGCCCAATCGGTATCTTCGGACCGCGTCGCACGCGCGTGCAGCGCGGCGATCGCCGACTGCACCTGGTAGGGGCCCGGCCGTCCATGTCGTACCGCCTTGTCGATCAAGGCCACCCCTTCGGTGATCAGCCGGCGATCCCATAACGTGCGGTCCTGATCGTCGAGCAGCACCACAGCACCACTTGGATCAAATCGCGCGCGCGCGCGGGCATGTTGAAGAAGTACCAGCGCCAGAAGGCCCATGATTTCGGGTTCCGTCGGGAACAATCGTAACAGCAACCGCGCGAGCCGTATGGCCTCGCCGCAAAGCGGCGCACGGACGCCCTGTTCGGTGACGCTGGTGGTATATCCTTCATTGAACACGAGGTAGACCATGGCGGCGACCACACCGAGGCGCTCGCTGCGTTCGACAGCCCCAGGCGTCTCGAAGGGAACGTGAGCCGCCGCGACGCGGGCCTTGGCGCGCGTGATGCGTTGCTCCATTGCGGCATCGCTCACCAAAAATGCCCGCGCGATTTGTGATACCGTGAGGCCCGAAACGATGCGCAACGCCAACGCAATCTGTTGCGTGGCGGGGAGTTCGGCATGACAGCATATGAACAACAGACGAAGAATATCGTCCCGATAGTCGGCCTCATCGATCTGGTCCACAGTCGGACCTTCGACGTCGGCGAGGTCCGATATCTGATCATCGGCCGGCAACGGCCGCAATCGGCTTTGGCGCCGCACCGTATCGATCGTGGCGTTCTTTCCGACCATGATAAGCCACGCCGCCGCATCGCGTGGCGGGCCATTCTTCGGCCACGCCTTGAGCGCGCGCAAGCTGGCTTCTTGAAATGCCTCCTCGGCTGCGTCGAGATCACGAAACTGGCGCAACAACGCGGCAATCACCTGCGGTCTGGCAGATGTTAGAACCGCGCTGATCCAGTCGCTGTCGTTCACGAAAGGGCCTTCCCAGGAAAGAATAAGCCAACGGGCCGGATCTCGTAGGCGCCGCCCGGATTGGCCTGTCCGAGGTCCTTCGTGATCGCAAGCGCCTCCTCGAGATTGCTACAATCGATGATATAGAAACCAAGAAGTTGCTCTTTGGTCTCCGCAAACGGCCCGTCGATCACCAATGGCGGTTCGTGGTCCTTGCGCAGGGTCGTAGCCGCAGTGGTCGGCAAGAGGCGGGCGACCGGGCCGAGTTTGCCCTGCCGCTCCAGTTTTTCCATGACGACCCCGAGCTTGGCCATGACGGCGTCGTCTTGCTCCTTGCTCCAGGCGCAAGTCACCTTTTCATCGTGGTAGCAGAGAACAGCGTATTGCATGGCGGCTCCTGTTTGAGACAAGGACGGTCGAGCGGGGCTGGAACCGACACCGTCCGAAAGATTTCTGGATGTCCCGGAAAAGGGCATTTGAGTTCTCAGCTTGAGGCAACGAATTGAAAAATGACACGCGTTATGTAGGGATTCCGGTCCAAAATGCCTACCCCACGGCGTCGCTGAATGGCTGGTTTGTTTGTTGTAATGCACCGCGCAGAGCGGAATCGTAGGGTGGGCAAAGGCGCGCATGCCGTGAACAAGCAACACACTCGATCGTCCAATGCGCGCCGTGCCCACGCGTCGGAGCGCCCGGCATGAAGGATGGACCAAAACTCAGCCTTGTTCGCGTGGGCACGGCGCGCATTCGGCTTTCGGAGTTTGTAGGACGTTCACGGCATGCGCGCCCATAGCCCGTCGAAGACGGGCGTTAGAAACGCCCTTATGGCCCACCCTACGCGCCGCGGAAATTTCGTCCGACCCATTCCCATAAAATCCGGCGTCGCCCGCACACGCGGGCGACGCCGAATGTCCATCCCAGCACTACGCCGCGCCGGAGAGATTGTGGTTGCGGATCGGCAGGCTGCGCAAACGCTTGCCGGTGGCCGCGAAGATGGCGTTCGTGACCGCTGGCTGGATCATGGTCGCGCCGGGCTCGCCGACTCCGCCCCATTTCTTGCCGGGCGTCGGCGTGAGGTAGACTTCGGTCTTGGGAGCGTCCTTGAGGCGCACCACCGGATAGGTGTCGAAGTTGCCCTCGACGACCCGACCGTTCTTGACCGTGATCTCGCCAAACAATGCCGCAGAGAGACCGTAGATCATGCCGCCTTCGAGCTGCGTCTCGACGCCGCGCGGATTGACCACGACACCGCAGTCGCAGGCGATCACCACGCGTTCGACTTTGACCTCGCCGTTGCTCACCGCGACCTCGGCGACCATGCCGACGATCGAATCGTAGCTCTCATGGATGGCCATGCCGCGTCCCTTGCCGGCCGGCATAGGCTTGCCCCAGTCACTCTTCGACTCAAGGACATCGAGCACCTGCTGGAAGTCGGCACGGTGCGCCAGCAGCGAGCGGCGGAATTTTATCGGATCCTGCCCGGCAGCAAGCGCCATTTCGTCGATGAAGCTTTCCATGAAGAACACGTTCTGGGAGTGGCCGGGCGCGCGCCATGGCCCCAACGGCACATGCGTGTTCTTGATGATGCTGGTGACGCGCAGGTTCGGCAGCTTGTAGGCCGTCGTGATGAGCCCTTGAGTCGTCTGCGGGTCAAGTCCATTGCGCACGGCTTGCGGGTTGGAACTGCCGGCCGAATTGCGGATGTCATACGCAATCGCTGTTCCCTTAGCATCAAATCCCGCCTTGAACCGGATAGCCGCTTGTGTCCGGTAGCGGCCCTGGCGGATTTCCTCTTCGCGGCTCCACAACAGCTTCACCGGCTTGCCGATGGCCTTCGAGACGGCCACCGCCTGAGCGACTTCATCCGGCCGCAGCCGCCGCCCGAAGCCGCCGCCCGAGAACGTGTTATGGATGTAGACGTTCTCCGGCTTCACTCCCGAAGCCTGGGCCGCAAATGTGAGCGCCATGTCGGCGTTCTGCGTGCCCACCCACACATCGACCCGGTCACCCTGCACATGCGCCGTGGCATTGAGCGGTTCCATCGGAGCATGCGCGATGATCGGCGCGTCGTAGACCGCCTCGATCACCATGGCGGCACCTGGCATCGCGGCATCGACATTGCCGTCGTGACGCGCGACCGCACCGGTCTGGTCAAGCGCCGTGATGTAGTCCTTGCGGAACTGCAGGCTGTCGGTTGAACCGGCCGCACCCACTTCCCATTCGATCGCAAGCTTGTCGAGCGCAGCCTTGGCGCGGAAATAGCGATCAGCCACCACCGCCACCGCATCCCGGAGCTTGACCACCTGCAGAATGCCGCGGGCCCCGGCGATCGGACGCTCGTCGACCGACTTCACCGTGCCGCCGAACACCGGACAGGCGATGATCGCGGCGTGCACCATATTGGGCACCGAAATGTCGATACCGTAGATCGCGGTGCCGTTGATCTTGTGCGGTACATCGAGCCGCGCGATCCTCTGGCCGATGAACTTGAACTGGTCGGCCTTCTTGATCGCGGGTTCTTTGTCGAGCTTGATCAATGCTGCTTCCGCCGCGAGTTCGCCAAAACGGAACGTGCGACCGGTCGGCGTATGCGTGACCTTGCTCATGGCGGCTTTACAATCAGTCGCCGCAACGTTCCAGCGCTTCGCCGCCGCCGCGATGAGACGTTCGCGCGCGCTCGCGCCAGCCTGCTGCACCATTTCGCCGGTCTCGCGCACGGCGCGGCTGCCGCCGGTGCTCAGGCTGCCATAGACCTTGTTCTCCTTGTGATTGCGGTTGGCGGAAGCATATTCCGGCTTCACGAAGGTCCAATCGCATTCCAATTCCTCCGTGAGGATTTGCGGCAGCGCCGTAAAACTGCCCTGCCCCATTTCGGCCCGACCGTAGCGGATGATCACGGTGTCGTCGGGTTCGATCAGAACCCAGGCGTTGATCTCGCCTGAATGTTTAAGCGCATCGTTGCCCCACGGCCGCACGCTCAGCGACGCGGCGTCGGCGGACGTACTCACTCCGATTGCAAGGCCGCCTGCGGCCGACAGCGTGGAGACGACGAATTCCCGGCGGGAAAGTTTCTGCATGTTCATGTGATCTCTCCCTGCTCTTTAAATTTTCATCATCGCGGCAGCGCGATGCACGGCCCGGCGCAACCGTTCATAGGTTCCGCAGCGGCAAATGTTGGTGAGATTAGCATCGATATCCGCGTCGGTCGGATTGGGATTGCTCTTGAGGTAGGCCGCCGTCGCCATGATCTGGCCGGACTGGCAATAGCCGCATTGCGGCACTTCTTCAGTGAGCCAAGCCTGTTGCACCGGATGGCGGCTGTCGGCGCTCAATCCTTCGATGGTGGTAATGTCCGCACCATCGACGCTCGCAATTGGCATCGCGCATGAGCGCACAGCCTGGCCGTTGACGTGCACCGTGCAGGCGCCGCAGGCCGCAATGCCGCAGCCGAATTTTGTGCCGGTTAATCCAATCTCTTCGCGCAAGACCCACAAAAGCGGTGTATCGCCCTCGACATCGATCTGATGGGAGGTCCCGTTGACCTTGATGTTGACCATGATCCTGTTCCGCCGCGCCCTTGACCCTCGGGTGGCCCGGCTGGCGCCGCGCCTGACCGCCCGCTTTGCGATGAATTCAACCTAGCACAGGACCGCGGCCCGGCCCAGCCGGCACCTCAGAGAAAACCATGACAAGATGTTGAACCGTTGAGGCCTTTCGCCGCTACGGGCAGACGGTGTATCGTGGCGGCAGGCTGCGGATTGAGCGGTATGCGCCAGCGGGCTCATCCCGTGATCTTACGCAGCATTCGATGCCGGCAACTTGTTTTCATGTTGCAGGCCCACCCATTGCATAAGCGCCGGAGGCGTCACGCCGATCGGCCGATCTGGAGGAGAATGCGCATGCGTTACCGGAATTCAATTTTGGCGGCGGCCTTGTCGACTGTGCTGCTCGCGACGCCGTCCCTCGCCCAAGTGGTCGACTTCGGAAAATATCCTAACTTCAAGGGCCAGTGGGTGCGCGAAGGCAACCCGAATAACTGGCGTGCCCTTGCGGGACCGGCACCGCTTACACCCGAATATCAGAAGATTTTGGAAGGAATCACGGCCGACCTGAAGGCCGGCGGACCCGGCAATTGGCCGTCGACTTTCTGCATTCCGGCCGGCATGCCCGCAATGATGAGCCTGTATGATCCAGCCGAGATCATCGTCACCCCGGAGACGACGTACATATTGATCAGCCACAACGATGATTCATATCGGCGCATTTATACCGACGGGCGCGACTGGCCGAAGGAGCCGCAGATGACCTTTGCGGGTTATTCGATCGGCAAATGGGTCGATGAGAACGGCGACGGCAAATACGACGTGCTCGAAATCGAGACGCGCTTCCTCAAGAACCCACGCGGTTACGATATTTCGGGCATACCATTCCACGCAGATGAAAAGACCGTCATCAAGGAGCGCCTCTATCTCGACAAGGACAATCCGAACGCGCTCTGGATTGACATGACCATCATCGATAATGCGCTGACACGGCCCTACGTCAAAAAGCAGAGGGTCAGCCGTAATCCAAGTCCGCAGCCGGTGTGGCATTCGGACGTATGCTCAGAAGACAACACGCACATCCGCATCGGCAAGGAGAACTATTACCTCAGCGCCGACGGCAGGCTGATGCCGGCCCGCAAGGACCAGGCGCCGCCGGACCTGACGTATTTCGGAAAGAAGTAGGATCTGGGTAGAGGCAAAACGCGCCCTTTCTTGCGCGTTTTGCCGAAACCCATCATCACGCGTTTTCCGAAACCCATCATCGGCCCGCGGAATGCCCCTTGATGGGTTTCGCTTTTTTATTTGCGCGTCAAAAGACACGCAAATAATAGCTCTACCCATCCTACGAAAAAGGCAACAGCCGTTCGTCTTCCATCCAACCTGACCCACCCTTCCAGCCTGCACCACCCCGATCACCCCCGGCAAACTCACGAATTTGCAAGGCGGTCGGCGTAATTCCTTGAAATCTCATAAAAATCCTTCATTGGCTTCGTTCCCTAAAAAACGAGCGTTATCGCCGGCGTCAAATTGTTTCGTTGAAATATCATGAGAATTCATCATTGGGTTTGAACTTGAAAAACAGGGCCTTAAAGCCGGCGCCAGTTGCTTCCTTGATTCAAAAGAAGAATCTTACATTGGCTTCGTTCCGTAAAAAAACGGCGATGGTTCCAATCGGGACAATCATGCTGAACATTTCACGTCACCTTTCAAGCCGCGCGCAAGAGGCGACTTGCGTTCGGACA
>Ga0099792_10000190_pt1 | contig 23608 bp, 20 predicted proteins | sample Rivendell_Oct201_8_FD_83780 | JGI IMG/M metagenome (GOLD analysis project Ga0099792, IMG submission 83780) | Vadose zone soil microbial communities from the Eel River Critical Zone Observatory, Northern California, USA -... | ecosystem: Environmental > Terrestrial > Soil > Vadose zone >...
GACCTCCGGCCGGGAAAGCGACAATGAGTTTGATCGGACGTGTCGGGTAGGTTTGCGCCGCTGCGAAGCGGGGAATGGCCGGGAACGCGGCAGCGCCCGCAGCCAGTCGCAAAAACTGCCGGCGTGGAAGGTTCACAATATTCCTCCAAGGTATGAATCCTGCAGAAAAGTTGGGCCTGCAGGATTCTTTCGGCGAGAGAATTGGCAGGCCAGGTCATAGCGACCTGCCGATCGAGGCCTACTGCGGCAGATATTCCACAAACCCGACGCGTCCGGCGGTGTTGCCGCTGAAATAGATGCGGTTCGGATTGGTCGGATCGATGTCGATACGCCGCGGATCGGATTCCGCCTCCGGCAATGGGAATTCGACCCATTCCTCGGTCTTGGGATCAAACCGTGCGACCTTGTCGACCTGATGCTCGCTGACCCAGATGTAGCCGCTCTTCTTGTCGACGATCACCGAATAATGCCCGCCGTTCTTGGTGGGTGAATCATAGAGCGTCATCGCTTTGGTCTTGTGGTCGATCTTCATGAGCTTGCCGGCTTCCCAGAGCGCCACCCAGAGATCGCCATTGGCGTCGCTGTTCATACGGCGCGGGAAGGCCTTGCCCTCAAAGGGGATTTTGAACTCTTCGACCTTGCCGGTGGCAGGATCGACGCGGGCCATGAGATCGGTATTGTCTTCGGCGAACCATACCGATCCGTCACCGGCAATCGCCATGCCGTAGGCGCCCGGGTTCTTGTGGTCCTTGGCGGACGGCGCTTCATAGAACGAGAAGGTGCCGGTCGCGGGATCAAGCTTGCGCGCTTCCTTGCCTGCGCCGGTCGCCCAGACTGTGCCGTCCGGATGCAGCGCCATGGTGTTGCCGCCCGCTGGACCCTTCCCCCGCGGCCACGCGAAGGCGAGGAACTTGTCGGTGTTGGTGTCGAAGCTCAGCCATCGCTGGTTGGGTCCATCCGGCATCCACATGATGCCCTTGGCATCGATCTGCGGGTTGCCCAGCCGCTGACGGTCCGCCGACGCCGGGCCGGGCGGAGTATTTCGCTCGGTGAATTCCAGCGTCTTCGGATCGAAGCGGCCCACTTTGCCGGCGCGCTCCGCCACCCAGGCATTGCCTTTTGGATCGGTCGCAACGTCATGAGGTTCGGCGTAGCCGTTGACCAGATCATACGTCACCACGCGGTAGTTCATGGCCTTGCCGGTCAGCAACGTTCGCGGCAGCCGGCTGTTGGCGTCGTAGGGCTGCGCCGGTTTGAAATTGGCCGACACGTAATTGAGGATGGTGGTGTTTTGCGCGTCGGTCAGATCAGGAATGTTCATGGTCGCCATGAGCCCGCGCATGCGGCCGATGGTGTGTTCCCAGTCCGCTCGCGGCGAGCGCTTGACGGCGATACGCTGGACGTCGTGGCAGGTGGTGCACCGCTCAGCGACCAGGGCCTTGCCTTCGCCATCCGGCAGGTCTTTGGCGTCCTTGGACACCTTGGCAACCTGGTCCTGCGGCAGCCGTTTGGGCCAGGCCGGCGTCAGCATGGCGCCTTGCTTGTTGGTGAGCGCGAGGCCGACCTTGGCGCTATCGCCGGCCGTGACGTTGACATTGGTGAACCAGTTGCTCTCGTAACCGGCGCCGACGCCTTGCACGCTGTAGGTGCCCGTTGGCAGGTCCTTGGCGTCGAATTGGCCGCGGGCCTGGCTGACGACCATGAAGGTCAAGCGCCGGTCGGCATTCTTCAATTTCACAAACGCGCCGGTGACAGGTTGTCCGGATGCGTCGTTGATGACGCCTTGCACCGAGCCTCGCTCGTCCGCCGCCCGAACCGATTGGGTGGAGACCAGCACGGCCCCGGCCGAAAGCAGTACGGCCAGATTTCGACAGATCGTCCCGTGGGTCATTGGTCGTCTCCTTCATGGGTCCCGCTCTGCCATGCTTCTGGTTTCCTTGGGCAGAGACAATGGAGAGTTTAGCCCATTCCGGAGCGCGGGACGAGGGCGTCGTCTCCGCACTTATTGTTATCAAATATCGGCATGTTGCCGACGACGCTCACTCCATCTTGATATTGCCGGCGCGGATCACCTTGGCCCATTTGTCGGTTTCCTCAACGATATACTTGTCGAATTCTCCCGGCGTCATCGGGCTCGGCATGCTGCCGAGGTCGGCTAAGCGCATTCTGATTTTTGGATCGGCCAAGGCTGCGTTGATTTCCCTGTTGAGCTTCCCGACGATGTCGGCGGGTATTGCCTTGGGGGCGCCGATGCCTTGCCAGGTATTTGCCTCGAATCCTGGCACGAATTCGCCGATAGTTGGCAGGTCCGGCAGCGCTTGCGCGCGTGTTGCAGTGGTCACGGCAAGCGCGCGCACTCGCCCTGCCTTGATACTCTCGATCGATTCGGGAAGCGGGCTGAAATAGACCTGCACCTGGCCGCCGATCAGGTCGGTGAGCGCAGGTGCGCCACCCCGATAGGGGATGTGGACCATGTCGACGCCTGTGGTCAATTTGAAGAGTTCGCCCGCGACATGAGACGGGGCTCCGGTGCCGCCCGATGCGAAGCTCAGCTTGCCCGGATTGGCCTTGGCGTAAGCGATGAACTCGGGGACGGTTTTGGCCGGAAGCGATGGGGTAACCTGCATGACGAGCGGCAGCCGGCTGATCATCGAGATCGGCTGGATGTCGCGAATGAAATCGAAATTGAGTTTCTCGTAAAGCGTTGCGTTGATCGTCACCGAACCCGGAATGAGAAGCAGCGTGTAGCCGTCTGCGGCAGAGCGCACGACTGCCTCGATGCCGATGTTGGTGCCGCCGCCCGGCCGGTTTTCGATGACAAATGCCTGCCCGAGCCGCTCCGACAGCCATTGGCCGATCAGTCGCGCCAGGATGTCGAGCGCGCCGCCGGGAGCGACCGGCACGATGATGCGAACCGGCCGCACCGGATAATTTTGCGCGGAGGCGAAACGTGCAATAGCCGGCAGCGCGAGTGCGCCGGCTGCCTTTGCAGAAACCGTCGGCGGATGAATTTCGAAGTCATGCTACGCTCCAATATGTTGCGCATCATCTGCAGATGCTCGATCAAACTTATGCCGGCACCTCGGCCATCGGCTGCTTCATCGTTGCGGGATCGACCGGCGCGGCGCCCGGCCACGGCGCGGGGCTGATGTCGATCACCACGTTGTCGGGCCCGCGAAATTTGATCTCCGTATGCGCTGTCGGCGGCATGTCGGCGAGCGTCGTGATGTTGGGAGCCCCGTGAGCCTCCAAATGCCGGGTCCAGGAATCAAGATCGTCGACCACGAATCCGATGTGATGGAGGCCCTGATAGTCGAGACCGACGCCGGTCTGGTCCCTGGCCAGCTTGAGAATGGCAATGCTCAGGTACCCATCGCTCAGGACGACGCCGGAAGGACGCTTGGAAATCTCAGGGTTGTTCGGGTCGATGCCGTGACGCGCAATCTCCTTGAGACCGAACGCCTTCTTGTAGAAATCGGCGGTCTTGCCGGGGTTATCGCTGGCGATTGCGATGTGCCTGATTTGAGCCATGGAATTTCCTGATCGTTCTTGGTTGGACCGTGGGTGTGTTGCCATGCTCATGGCATGGGCGTTGCGATATGCTCAGGCCCGGCCAGCCGTGCCGGCAGTTACCGGTCAGGCTACATCACGTCGGTACTTGCGCGGAAGGGGCAAGGGGATTGGAAAACGCAATAGTGCTACGCCGGGTGAACGCATTTTCTGGCTGAAAACCGGTTCCCACTTCATGTTGAAAATGCTCTAAGTTCCGCCCGCCCATCCTGCAAGCATGAAGGCCTTTCATGGCGACAATTGAAGATCGCGCGCCCGCGGGCGCCGTCAACGACGACATCGGCGAGGAAAAGCGGTTGGCGCTGTACCGCACGCAAGTCGTGCTCCGTGAGGCCGAGCAGCGCGCCTTTGACCTGTTTCTGCAGAACCTGGTCAAGGGCACGAGCCACCTGTCGCTCGGCCAGGAAGCGGTGGCGGCGGGCTTTGCGGTTGCGATGCAGCCGGGCGACCTGTCGTTCTGCACCTACCGGGGCCATGCCCATACGCTGGCGCGCGGCGTCCCTGTCGAACAGGTGCTGGGCGAATTGATGCAGCGCGACAATGGGCTCATGCGCGGCAAGGGCGGTTCCATGCACCTGACCTCGGTTGATCACGGTGTCATGGGCTCCTACGCCATTATCGGTGCGCATCTCCCCATTGCCTGCGGGGCCGCCTGGCGGGCGCAGTACAAGGGCGACACGGACGTTTCGGTCTGTTTCTTCGGCGATGGCACCACCAATATCGGCGCGTTCCATGAGGCGTTGAATTTCGCAGCCGTCTGGAAGCTGCCGGTGATCTTCGTGTGCGAAAACAATCTCTATATGGAATATACCCCGATCGGTTTGGTCACGGCGGTGCCGCACCCGGCGGCTGATCGCGCGGCGGCCTATGGGCTCGAACGCATTGTGGTCGACGGCAATGATGCCGACGCTGTGTATCGGACCGCAACGACGGCCTACGAGAAAGCGCGTGCTGGCCTTGGGCCGTCGCTGATCGAATGCATGACCTATCGACACAGCGGGCATTCGCGCGCCGACCCAGCCAAATATCGGCCCGAGGGCGAACTCGAACGCTGGAAGGAGCGCGACCCCATCAAGATTTATCGCGAGCGCTTGGCGCAATTCGGCATCGGTAGTGATGTGGTGGCGGCCATCGATGCCGACGTGAAGCGGATCGTCGATGAGGCAACCGTCGCCTGCAAGGCCGCGCCCATGCCGCCGCTCGAACTTCTTACGACGGACGTCTATGCCGACGGAGGCTTCGCATGGCGGAACTGACCTATCGCGATGCCGTTGCCCGCGGCATCGCCCAGGAAATGGCGCGCGATCCCGATGTCGTCTTCCTCGGCGAGGATGTGGCCGCGGCCGGTGGCGTGTTCAAGACGACTGTCGGATTGCTTGAACAATTCGGGCCCTTGCGCGTGCGCGATACGCCGATCTCCGAGCAGGCAATTCTCGGGGCCGCCATGGGGGCGGCGATGACTGGATTGAAGCCGATCGCCGAAATCATGTTCTCGGATTTTTTCGCGGTGTGTTTCGACTACATCGCCAACGAGTTTCCAAAGAGTCGGTATATGTCAAATGGCCAGCTCAAATGTCCGCTGGTGGTGCGCACCGGCAATGGTGCAGGCTCGCGCTTTGGCGCCCAGCATTCCCAGAGCGTCGAGAACTGGTGCATGATGATCCCGGGGCTCAAGGTGGTGGCACCGTCCAATCCGCGCGACGTCATCGGGCTCTTGGCCGCCGCGGTGCGCGATCCTGACCCCGTGATTTTCTTCGAACACAAGTCGCTTTATGCGACCAAGGGGGAGGTGCCCGACGGCGAGATCGTCGACAAGCTCGGCACCGCCGCGATCGCGCGCCCCGGCAAGGACGCCACCATCCTGGCGCTTGCCCTGATGGTGCCGCGGGCGCTTGCGGCCGCGGAGCGGCTGAAGAGCCAGCATGGCATCGACTGCGAAGTCGTCGACGTGCGTTCCCTCGTTCCGCTCGACACGCAGACCATATTGGGATCCGTGGCGCGTACGCATCGGCTGTTCACGGTCGAGGAGAACCCGCGGCTGTGCGGCTGGGGCGCCGAAATCGTCTCGATCGTTGCCGATGAAGCCTTCTACGATCTTGACGGTCCGGCAGTGCGGATCACGACGCCGCACATTCCGCTGCCGGCCGCCGACATTCTGGAGGATATCGCGCTGCCGACGGTCGATCGCATTGTCGATCGCGTGCATAAAGCGATGAATTCGTAGGATGGGTAGAGGTAAAACGCGTTCTTCATGCGTTTCGCCGAAACCCATCATCTTGCGGCCCGGGATCATGATGGGTTTCGGTAAAGCGCGTAAAGAAAGAACGCGCTTTACCTCTCCCCATCCTACGAAGTGGGGTCTTAACTGGACTTTGTCTCATGTATGAAAATCTTCTTGCAAATGTTCCGACCGACCTGTGGATCGGCGGCCAGTGGCGCAAGGCGTCCGATGGCGGGCGCTTCGATGTCATCGATCCCGCGACCGAAAACAAGATTGCATCGGTGGCAAGCGCCACGGTGGAAGATGCCAAGGCGGCCGTCGATGCCGCGAGCGATGCATTCGCGCCCTGGGCCGCGAGGAAGCCGCGCGAGCGCGCCGAAATTTTGCGCAAAGCTTTCGAACTGATCATGCGGGATGCGGAACGTCTTGCCAAACTCATCACCATCGAAAACGGCAAGGCCTTGTCGGATTCGCGCGGCGAAGTCGCCTATGCGGCCGAATTCTTCCGCTGGAACGCGGAGGAAGCGGTGCGCAATGTGGGCGAGGTGTCGCGGGCGCCGTCGTCGGGCGCGCGCATCTTCGTGCATCACAAGCCGGCGGGCGTCGCGGTCTTGGTGACGCCGTGGAACTTCCCTGCCGCCATGGCGACGCGCAAGATCGGGCCGGCACTCGCGGCCGGATGTCCGGTTGTGCTCAAGCCCGCATCCGATACGCCGCTGACCATGCTGGCGCTGATGCCGATATTGCAGGAGGCGGGCGTGCCGGCGGGCGTCGTCAATGTCATTCCGTCGCGCGCGTCGGGCAAGGTGGTCGGCACGATGCTCAATGATCCGCGCGTGCGGGTCGTCTCGTTTACGGGCTCGACCGAGGTCGGCCGCACGCTGTTGCGTGCCGCGGCCGACAATGTGGTCAATCCCGCGATGGAGCTTGGCGGCAATGCGCCCTTCATCGTGTTCGAAGACGCCGACATCGATGCCGCCATAGAAGGCGCCATGATCGCCAAGATGCGCAACATGGGCGAGGCCTGCACGGCCGCCAATCGCTTCTATGTGCACGAAAGCGTACATGACGCTTTTGCCGAAAAGCTGTCAGCCAAGATGGGCTCGCTGAAAATGGGCAATGGTCTCGACGACGGCGTGGCGCTCGGGCCTCTGGTGAATGCCGAAGGCCGCGACAAGGTCGTGAGCCTGGTCGCCGACGCCGTGAAAAAGGGCGCCAAGGTGCTTGCGGGCGGGAAGATGCCGGCGGGTAAGGGGTTCTTCTATCCCGCCACCGTGCTCACCAACGTTCCGGATACTGCCGACATGCTCAAAGATGAAATTTTTGGGCCGGTCGCCGCCATCCAGACATTCAAGTCGGAAGAAGAAGTGATAAGGCGCGCCAACGACACCGAGTATGGGCTCGTTGCGTACCTATATACGCGCGACCTGGCGCGCGGCATGCGGGTTTCCGAACAGCTTGATTTCGGCATGATCGGGCTCAACCGTGGACTTGTCTCCGATCCCGCGGCGCCCTTCGGCGGCATGAAGCAGTCCGGCATTGGGCGGGAAGGTGCGCATGAGGGGCTGATGGAGTTCCTGGAGACGCAGTATATTTCGGTGAGCTGGTGAACACACATGAGTTGTAGGGTGGGCAAAGGCGCCTGGCACAATAGTTCAACATACATAGCGCTACCGTGGCGCCCACAGCCCGTCGCAGACGGGCGTAAACGCCCTGATGGCCCACGCGGCGGTGGCGCAACAGACGATGGTGTGATTGGCACCTCCTCAGACGCGTGGGCAAAGGCACGCATCGGCACGACGGAGTATGTTGTGAATTCACGGCATGCGCGCCTTTGCCCACCCTACGGCCGCGGAGGACCATCTCCATGGACGTGCTGATGCCGCAACTCGGCGAAACCGTCGCCGAGGGCAAGATCACCAAATGGTTCAAATCGGCAGGCGACGCGGTCAAGCCGGGTGACAACCTGTTCGAGATCGAAACCGACAAGGTGTCGATGGAGGTGCCTGCGACCGAGGCCGGTGTGCTCGCTGAAGTTCGCGTGAGCGCGGGTGCGGTGGCTCCGGTGGGCGCTGTTGTCGCGGTGATCTCGGGCGCAACCGGTACATCTCCGACGGCGGCAGGTGTCACGCCGTCAGCGGCTCCCGTCGTGACGCCTTCGACGCCGAACCGAGCCATCCAATCCGCGGCCGTTGCTGCCGTTGCGCCGTCCGTACCGATCAAACTCGATCCGTTTTTCGAAGTGCGAACGCCCGCGCGCAACTATGGCCCAGCGAGGCTCCCCGGCGGAGCAGTTGCGACGCCCTTGGCACGCCGGTTGGCGGTTGAGTCTGGTATCGATCTCGTGGCGGTTTCAGGTTCTGGTCCGCACGGCCGCATCGTGGCGCGCGACGTTTCCGCCGCCAGTGCCCGACGGACGATTTCCCCGACTGTGGGCGAGGCGAGCGCCGAGCAAGTCAAGGCGCTCTATCGTGACACGCCCTATGATGAAGTGCCGCTCGATGGCATGCGCCGGACCATTGCGGCACGCCTCGTGCAGTCCAAGCAGACCATTCCGCATTTCTACCTCACAGCCGATGTCGCGGTTGATCGGCTGCTGGCGATACGCGAAGAGCTGAATGCGAGCGCTCAAAAAAATTCCGATGGCATTCCGGCATTCCGGCTTTCGGTCAACGATTTCGTCATCAAGGCCTGGGCTCAAGCGTTGCAACGTGTTGCGCCAGCGAATGCGGCCTGGGCCGGCGATCGCATCCTGCGATTCAAGCATTCCGATATCGGTGTCGCGGTCGCCATCGAGGGCGGGCTGATCACGCCGATCATCCGCCAGGCAGAGGCAAAATCGCTTTCAGCAATTTCGGCCGAAATGCGGGAGCTTGGCAGTCGCGCACGCGAGCGGCGGCTCAAGCCCGCGGAATATCAGGGCGGCTCCACGGCGATTTCCAATCTCGGGATGTATGGCATTCGGGAATTTGCAGCCATTATCAATCCCCCGCAGGCAACCATCCTGGCGGTCGGTGCGGCGCGGCGTCAGGCGGTCGAGAAACCTGATGGCGGCGTCGGCTTTGCAAGCGTCATGACGGTGACCTTGTCCTGCGACCATCGCGTCGTCGATGGCGCACTGGGGGCGGAGCTGCTCGCGGCGTTCCGCGGATTTGTCGAACAGCCAGTGACGGCTTTGGTGTAGTGCGTAGCCCGCATGGAGCAAGAAGTGCGTTTACGCACTTCTTGCCTAATGCGGGGCGATCTTGTTTTGTGTCGAATGTTCCGGATTGCGCCGTTAGCGTGCCATAGGCACGCTATCGCCTCCATCCGGGCTACGAAGGAGGGGAGTTGTGACGGACAAAATCGAAATTCTTCTGATCGGGCCGCCGAAGCCGACAATCGTCAATGGTCTTGAACCTTTCACAGTGCATCGCCTCGGCGAGACCAAGGATCAAAATGCCTTGCTGGGGACGATCGCGCCCAAGGTACGTGCCATCGCGGCAAGCGTGACATCGGAAAAGATCGACGGCCCCCTGATGGGACGTCTGCCGCATCTTGAAATCGTCGCCACATTCGGGGTCGGTTACGACCATATCGATGTGCAATGGGCAGCCGCGCATGGCGTGACTGTTACGAATACGCCGCAGGTGCTTACCGAAGAAGTTGCCGACACGGGGCTCGGACTCCTGCTCTGCGCGGTACGTGAATTTCCGCAGGCTGAACGTTATCTCCGCGCCGGCAAATGGGTCGAGCGCGCCTATCCGCTCACCAAGGCGACGTTGCGCAATCGAACCGTCGGCATGGTCGGCATGGGGGCGATCGGCCAGGCGATCGCGCGGCGGCTCGACGCCATGCGGGTGCCGGTGGTCTACCATTCGCGGCGGCAAGCTGCCGGCGTCACCTATCGTTACTATCCAAACCTGCTCGATATGGCGCGCGACGTCGACATCCTCCTGGTCATCATCCCGGGCGGGGCAGAAACGCGCAACATGATCAACGCCGAGGTCCTCAAGGCGCTCGGGCCTGATGGCATCTTGATCAACATGGCGCGCGGTTCGGTGGTAGACGAAGAGGCCTTGATCAAGGCGCTCAAGGACAAGACCATCATGTCGGCCGGCCTTGACGTCTATTTGCGTGAGCCGCAAGTTCCGAGCGAATTGATCGCGATGGAGAACGTCGTGCTGTTTCCCCATCTCGGTTCGGGGACCGTGCACACCCGCAACCAGATGGACCAGATGGTGGTCGACAACCTCACCGCCTGGGCATCCGGCAAGGCACCCCTGAGCCCGGTACCAGAAACCCCGTGGGTATACAAAAAGTCTGGCTGACCGTCGTATTTTGCTGTGCTAACCTGTCCACCATGTCCAGGGGTCAGATCGCCATTGCCATTGTTCTCGCCTTGTCGGTGAATGCTGCGCGCGCGCAGCCGGCGCCGCCGGTGACGGACGCTGCACGCGATCTCATCGGCTCCTGGGAAATCTCCAATTCGGACCGCGACCGGCGCTGTGTCGTGACGTTCAGCGTCAATCCGGCGCGCGGTGGCTTCAAACTCGAATTCGACGCGGAGTGCGCTACCGCCATACCGCCGCTCAAGGATGTCGTGGTCTGGGCGCTGGGGCCCAAGGACGAGGTTCGGCTGCTCGATGCCCGCAACGGCGCGGTTTTCGAGTTCAGCGAGGTTGAAGGCGGCCTTTACGAGGGCCAGCGGCCAGGCGAAGGTCTCTACTTCATGCAGACGCAAGCCGCGCTCAAGATCGAGACCCGCACGCCTGAGCAGGTCTTTGGCGATTGGAAATTGCTGCGCGAACTCAACAAGCCGCTCTGCACGCTGTCGCTGTCGAACGCCGCAGGGGGCAACAACACCTACAGGATCGTCGTGAAGCCCGGCTGCAATGCGGCAATTGCAGGCTTCGGATTCACGACGTGGCGGCTCGATGGCGACCAGCTGGTGCTGACCGGACGCAGCGGCAATTGGCGTTTTGCCGAAAGCGATCCGACCACCTGGGAGCGCGTGCCGTTGAGCACCGATCCGCTTCTGTTGATGAAGTAGTGTGTTGGTCTTTTTTCCGGGTGTGTTGTTGTTCGAATGCGAATTGGAGCCCGCAACAGGCGGCTGGGTGATGCCGGCTATCGCATTACGCTTGGCCTCTCAAGGCGGTTTTGCGCCAGCAGGTCGATCTTTAGCCTGAACGATGAATTCGCGGTCGAGCGGCTTCGTGCGGTTCGCGCCAAGCTCGATCGCGGCGAGACGGTCTATCTCGCCGGCATCAACTGCGCGGGCATGCACAATTCCGGAGTAGCGCTTGTCGAGGTGACCCGTTCGGGCGGGCCGAAGCTCATTTGCAACAATGAAGAGGAGCGCTTCTCGGGCAACAAGCACGAAGCCGCGTTTCCACTTCAAGCAATTGTTTCCCTGCGCGAGATGATGCGGGATTTGGGCATCGGAGCAGAGGACATTGATGCATGGCTGGCGGGCTGGGACTTCGCCGCGCTCAGTGCGACGGCAGTCCGCCTGATGCTGGAGGAATTGCCTCAGAGCTTGTCCATCCTGCGTTCTATCGAAGGATCAGTCTATAGCGCGCATCATTTCGAGCAGGGGTTGCGCTCGGCTCGCAAACTTGCCCACGAACTTCGTGTCGACCAGCCGGTGCCGGTGATTGGTGTGCCGCACCACGAAAGTCATGCCTGGTCGTCTTATTGCCTGTCGCCCTTCGCGCGTGATGGCGATGGCGGACCGGTCATGATTACGGTTCTCGATGGGACCGGCGACCGGGGAGCAATTTCGCTCTACGTTGCCGACGGTCACGACATGAAGCTCATACGCAGCAATGACAGCGTGATTGATTCCCTTGGTGCCTTTTACACGATCATCAGTTCCACCCAAGGCGGCTGGACCTGGCTGAGCAGCGAGGGTCGTTATATGGGTGCGGCCGCCTTCGGAAACATGGACCGGCTGACAAATCCATATTATTCGCAGCTGCGCGAGATTTTCATCCTGCAGCCGGAGGGACAGGTTCATCTCAACCGGTCGTTGGCAAATTGGTCCCGCAGCCTCGTACGAAACCCGTATTCGGCGGACTTGATCCGTATTCTCGGCGAGCCGATCCCGCAAGGAAAGCTTTGGAATCCTGATGCGGTACTCCGCGTCGAAGACATCCGGCACGACAAAATAACGAAAGATCGCGTCGACAAGGCGGCGGCAACCCAGTTGGTCTTCGAAGATGCTCTATTTCACATCGTCGATTATCTGATCAAGCTTACGGGGAGCGACCGATTGGTGCTGACCGGCGGGACCGCGCTCAACGCCATCGGCAATATGCGTCTTTTGGAACATTTCGACGAAGCTTTTTTCCAACGCCATCTGGGGCGGAATACGCGTCTGCATGTCTGGGTGCCGCCGACGCCTTCCGATCAGGGCGTTGCGTTTGGTGCCGCCTTTCGATTTGCCCAACTGGCGGGCGCCGGCATTGGTCCCCCGATCGAACATGCCTTTTATTGTGGATCGGCACCCTCTGAGTTTGAAATACTCGACGCCCTCGACGATGCCCACGACATTGCTTGGCACTGTCTCGGCAATCGTTCAACACCGGCCCGTCGCGATGAAATCGCCGACCTGATGGCCTTCTTGACCGCGAGCGATGCGATTTTTGCGGTCCACCAGGGCCCCGCGGAAACAGGTCCGCGCGCGCTCGGACACCGTTCGATTTTCGCCAATCCCTGCAACCCGCGCACGCGCGAAATTCTCAATGAGCGGGTGAAATACCGAGAGGCGGTGCGGCCGCTTGCGCCAATCATGACATTGGATGCGGCCAAGCGCTGGTTCGACTTGTCGGAAGGAGCCTCGGACGACAACTACAATGCTTACAACTACATGGTTCTGACGGCGCGCGCCAAGCCGGAAGCTTATGCGCGAATTCCTTCCGTCATCCATGCTGACGGCACCGGGCGCCTGCAAATTGCGCGCGAGCACACCGATCCCTTGACCTATGCCTACCTCAAGGCGCTTGGCCGGCGCATCGGCGTCGAGGTCGCGGTGAACACGTCCTTCAATGTGGCGGGGCCGATCGCACAAACTCCCGTCCATGCAGTCGAAACGCTCAGGCGTGCCAAGGGCATGGATGTGGTTCTGCTGTTCGCGAGCAACGGCACCGTGTTTGCGGCCTGGACACGCGCCGCGGAACAAACGCACGGCGGCTCCAGATTCGGGAATTGGCTGACGCAGTGGCAGGCGGAGGTTGGTGCTTCGATAGATGCGATCCTATGAGCTAAGTCGGAATAGTTCAGGTGTCCGTCCCACGCAGACGCATCGCCCGCTACTCCTCCGGTTCGGTCGTAAACAACAGCGGATAGCCCTTGGCGCGCCCGGCTTCTGTCGCGCGCGTTGCCTTGGTCTCGGCCACGTCCTTGGCGAAGACCGCAACCACGCAGGCGCCGCGGCGATGTGCAGTCAGCATCACACTATAGGCCTGCTCTTCGTTCATACGGAACTCGCCCTTGAGGATCGTGACGACGAATTCGCGCGGGGTGAAGTCGTCGTTGATCAGGATGACCTTGTGCAGGCGCGGCCGCTCGGTCTTGACCAGAACTTTGGTACGTTTTTTGATATCAGGATTGGACATCTGCTAGCTCCGACGACGAATTTGCGGCCCGAACCGGAAAATGCATGCCATGCATTCTTATCGCACCAATTCCGGCAGGTCGAACAGCCATATCGGTGAAGTATTTCACCCGTCAGGCCGGGATTGCAATGACAAGTGCGCACCTTATGACGGTTATGCGGCCGCCGCTTGCACCTCCGGCGACGGCACCCTAACATCGCGGCTAGACCGCTCGAATGGGGCACGCCACACTCACCTCCAGCCGCATCTTCCGCCTGTATACTGGCGCCACGAATCGGGAAGCAGCCATGTGGAAATTCAGCACGATAATGATGCTTGCGGCGCCTGTGCTGATCGCCTCGCAGGCTTGCCATGCGGCGCCGGCCGGCCTGTGGGAAGAGGATTTTCGTCGATGCATGATCTACCAAGCCATCGATGGCGGACGCGTGGTTGTCGCCAATGATGAAGGGCGTCTCGAAATCGACGTGCAGCGCGAAGGCGATGCGACTGGGGAATCCGACGCAACAAAATATGTGATAACATTGGACAATCGTGCGCCAATCGATGCGGCTTCTTCGAAGAATGCCGGGGCGGGAATCTATGATCATTGGCTCGGCAATTATGCGGCGGTGGCCCCGATTTTTGCAAAAGCTCGACAATTGACGATTCTGATCACGGCGCCGGCCAAACCTGCTGAAACTATCACGATCCCGATTCGGAATGGCGCGAAAGCAATGGCCTTTCTCAAGAAATGCGACGACCACTGGCGCAACTTCCGCAAAAAGCAGCGGTAGGAAATTCCCCGCGCGGTATTTGCCGCGAACATCGCTTGCGCATCATCTATCGAACAGGCCGAACGTCCACAGCGATGCGCCGTGCGGAACATTGGCGAGGTTCGGGTCGCCGCTGCGCTCCGCATACGGCGTCTGGAAGCTCGACAACAACGTTCCACTGTCGGCTTCATACGCTTCGCAAATCTGTCGCGCTGCTACGAAAGCTGTCGACCGCAATCATCGCACACGGTCTGCAGCACAGTCGATGAGCTTTTGTCGGTGTAGGCGAGCACCTACCGTCGGGGCTCGATCCCTTGCGGGTGCCCGAGAACGTAGTGTAGCCTCGTTTCATAGTTGTCGGCAACCTGCCTGCAATCGATTGGTTCAATGCGCTGGTGATGAAAGCTAGCGTTGGATCAAGCTGGAGTAAGCATGAAGATCAAGCGCATCGAGCATGTTGCGATCGCAGTAAGCGACATGGAAAACATGACAGCGGTACTGCGGGACGTACTCGGCCTAAAGCTCGATTACATCGAAGATTTGCAAAAGGCTCGCGTTGCATTGTTTTCGTTAGGTGACAGCGCGATCGAGTTGGTGCAGGGTGTTGGGCCAGAGGCGCAAAGTGCAAAGTGGGTCGCCGAGCGAGGCCAGAGCCTTTATCACATATGTCTTGAGGTCGAAGATATCGATTCCGCCTTGGACGAACTTCGCCGCAAGGGTATCAAACTCATACATGACACCCCGGTCGTGGGGCATGGGCAGTGTCGCATCGCGTTTATCGACCCGTCGTGCACGGGCAACATCCTATTCGAGCTGGCAGAACCACCTCGACAGGAAACCCAGTAAAGAGCCGCGACGTGGCAATTCGTGCAATTGCCGCATCTCTCCAAACTATCTCCGCTTCACCATCGGTTTAACGATGGCACGGATCGTTTCAATGAAAAGCTCCGCGAGGGGGCTCATCGTCCGATTCCTTAACGTCAAGATCGCGGTCGTCCGCGGCGCATTCGGAAAATCGACAGGCAGCGCCTTGAGCGCAGGATCTTTGCCGGGGAGTAGCAACGCGAAACGCGGGAGCACCGTGAGAAAGCGGCCGGTTGCCAGCAGCCGGTTGCGCAAATTGAGAGATGGGGTGATAAGCGTGGTTCGCGGAGGCTCAAGGCCGCGTGCACGGAATGCCTCGACGATGACTGGGCTGGCAACACTGTCAGATGGCAGCAGCGTCCAAGCCTCGTTCACAAGTTCGGCAAGCTCGATTTTGCGTCGATGGGCCCACGGGCTTTGCGATCCCGCCACGACGACGAAGTGGTCGTCGAACAGGGTCTCCACAACCAGATCTGCGCCAGCTTCCGCTCCGGTCACCAGCGAGAGCGCAAGTTCCACCTTTCGCTCCATCAGATCGCGGTAGAGCGGCGCCCCAGCTGCAGTCAGGACATGAAACACGATGCGCGGATGTCGCCGGGTGAGCCGGTCGATGACGGCCAGGACCGGTCCTGCCGCCACCGACTCGGGGCACCCGATCCGTAGTTCCCCCGCGGTCGGATCGGCAAGAAATTCGATATCTCTGATACCCTCCCTCAGTTCATCAAAGATCGCAATGCCGCGTTTGATAAGCGCACGACCATAGGGCGTCGGCTCGATGCCACGCGAACCGCGATCGAGAAGGCGTACGCCGAGCGCATGTTCCAAGTCGGAAATCGACCTCGATATGGCCGGTTGAGACGTTCCGAGCTGCGCAGCAGCCTTTCGCATGCCGCCTGCTTGAACCACCGACATGAGAACGCGCACGTCGTGCAGTTTGAGGCGGCGCTCGACACGTTCAATCTTATCCACGGCAGGGCGCTCCTATATCAAACTGGATATCGCATGATCAAACCTTAGCATTATCGGTTCGATCCGGTGTCTCATATACTTCGACCGATCCTATCGCCAATGTCGGCGAGGAGCGGGACCAAGCCCATGAACATGCGGGTGCTGCTGACCGGAATGCTGGCAATCGGCATTGCGATTGACGGGTTTGCTGCCGCACCTACCGCAGCGCAGAGCTGGCCGACCCGACCGTTGTCCATGGTGGTACCGCTTGCCGCGGGTGGGGCAGGCGATGTTCTGGCACGCATCCTCGCGTCCCGCCTCTCCGAGCTGTTGGGCCAGCCGGTCATCGTGGAGAACGTCGGCGGCGCGGGCGGAATGACCGGCGCGTCCCGTGTAGCGAAGGCTGCACCTGACGGGTACCAATTCGTATACGGCAACGTCGGCACCCATGCTGCGAATCAAACGCTCTACGAGAAGCCCCTTTACAATGCCGCGACTGATTTTGCGCCGGTGGTGCTGATTGCCGAGACGCCGATTGTGCTGATCGGGCGGCGGGATTATCCGGCCAATAATCTGCAGGAATTCATCGGTTATGCAAAGGCAAACCAGGCGAAGATGCAGTACGGCTCGGCTGGAGCGGGTTCCGCAGTCCATCTCGCCTGCGCGTTGCTCAATGCTGAAATCGGCGTCGAGATCACCCACGTCCCCTATCGCGGGGGCAATCCTGCAATGCAGGATTTGATTGCGGGTCGGACCGACTACCAGTGCGCCCTTCCCGCCGATGCGATGCCGCAGATCGCGAGCAAGACCGTGAAGCCGATCTCGATCTTGTCGCTTGACCGCTTGCCGACCTTGCCGACGCTGGCATCGGCACACGAGCAGGGGCTCACCAATTTCACAACCTCCGTCTGGGGTGCCTTCTTTTTTCCCAAGGGCACACCGGCGGCGATCGTTCGGCAACTCAACGAGGCAACGATCGCAACGCTGGAAACACCTGGGGTGCAGAAAAAACTGCAGGAAATGGGCGTGACGGCGATTGCGCCCGCGCGCCGGTCGCCGGAGTACCTTCGGCAATTCGTCGAGAGTGAGATCGCGAAATGGGCCGCTGTGATTAAGGCCGCCGGCATAAGCGCTGCCGGCGCGGCAACGCGCCCCTAAAATATAAAGAAGCCCCGAGCGCGGGCCAAGGCAGGCTTATTCGACGTTACGAAAAGCAGCGACAACAATTCGGGAACCGCCGACGCCGAACCCGCACGAGGGCTCCCGGACTTTCCACAGTTGGGAGTCTTGGCCCTTTACGCGCGGCACCTGCTCTCGTATCCTACGCGGTGATTTGGGGGCGGATCATGGCGAAACGTAAAATCCATCTTCTGGGCACGACGGCATTGGCGTCAGCCGGGCTGTTTGCCGGCGCAGCCGGCGCGGCCGACATGGTGGTCAAGGCACGGCCCGTGGCGCCTGCGGCTACCTGGAGCGGATGTTATGTCGGCCTCAATGCCGGGGCGGCGTCCACTCGAACGACCGAACAGCTCGTTTTGCCGAACGATCCAACCGTCCATTTGGGTGACACGGATAGTGGATTTACCGGTGGCGCGCAGGTCGGGTGCAACTACCAGGTCGATCGGAATTGGGTTTTTGGTATCGAAGGCGATATCAATTTTTTGGGGGCGAAGAATAAATCCTCGGCATTTTTCAGAGCCAGGGATGGTGAGGATACCTACGGAACGGGCCAAACCCGCGTACGCTCGCTGACAACATTGCGGGGTCAGCTTGGTTATGTCTGGAACCAGGCGATGTTCTACGGGACCGCAGGCTTGGCTGAGGGGGACGTAAAATCGTCTTTCTCCGCACTGTCGAATTTCCAGAGTAACAATCCCATTCCTTCCAGCGGGTCGCGTTCGGGATTTCGTTCGGGTTGGGTCGCCGGCGGCGGTATCGCGGCTCAATTGACCAACAAGGTTTCAGCGAAGTTTGAATATCTCCATTTCGATCTCGGCAGGTTCAGCTATTCGGTGATTGGCGGCTCCGAAATCTGGAATGCAACAACGAAGGTCAGCGGCGATATGGTTCGCTTTGGCCTGAACTATAAGATATCGCCTTAGTCGGTCTCCCGATTCGAAATCTCGGTATTTGGTTTCGTCTCCGCGGTTCACGCCGCCTCGGCTCTCGTGCGTTCGATCAGAACCCGGGCTGCTGTTGTGAAGGCATCGAATTGTTCGGTCAGGCTGTCGACGCCGAGTGCCTTCTTGAGGCGGACCGGGGTGTCGCCTTTGGAAAATGACCAGGTATTGCCGCCCGGGTTGACTTCAAGAACGAAAAGCTCACCCGTCGTCGCCTCGCGTATGACGTCGACGCCATGCAGCGGTATCTCCGGCAGCGCCCGATAGGTGCTGCTCGCGAGTGCGAGAACGTCGGCCTCATGCACCAGCTGCGTCTGCGCCATGGAGGCCCTGCGTCGGGCCTTGACCGCAATGAGAGCGAGTGCCTCGTCGCTTACGTCGAGCGGCGGGCGAGCGATTTTCGATGTGTTCTTGTACGCAAGCAACGGCGTTCCAAAAAGCGTCAACACACGATAGTGGCTTACAAACAGTCCGGTGTCGACAAAGCGCTGCACGAACATCGGACCATGGCGGCCGGGATGATCTTCGGGAAAAGATTCGCGGGACCGATAGGACACCGAAGTTCGCCGCATCAGCGTAATGTCCTGGCCATGCGAAGAAAGCGAAAACCCCGGCTTAACAACGACGTGAGATGCGAACTTTCCTTCGCTCAGGACAATATCGGGCGTAATTTCCGCAAACGCTGGAACGGAAATCCCCGCCGATTTCAATCGAGACATTTGCTCCAGTTTCGGGATGGGGCTGCCCGCGTAGATTTTTCCACGCAAGGGTCGAAATTCGATCAGGTTGCCCGGTGAAAATATCAGCGTCGGCCGACGGCTCGCCTGTCGACGCGTCACGGACGAAGGGATCTCATTTGACGCGACAAAGGCTTCGATATCGGGCGCCAGTTCAGAAACGTTTCTGGCGATTGCTTCAAAATCCCTACGATCCTGACAGCCCGGCTGATGGACGAGGATCAGATTGCGTTCGATCGCCATGTTTATTTGTCGAATAACCCGAACGTCCACAGCGATGCGCCGCGCGGGACATTGACGAGATTGGGATCGCCGCTGCGCTCCGCATAGACGCCGCCGATGCCGCTGAGCACCGTGACGTATTGTTTGCCATCCCGTTCCCAGGTGACCGGCTGGCCGACGATGCCGGACGGTGTCTGGAAGCTCCACAGCAGCTTTCCATTATCGGCGTCGAGCGCCTGGAATTCGCCGGTCAATACGCCGGTGAAGACGAGATCGCTTGCCGTTACCATGGTGGATGAAAAGTTCGGGCTCTTATACGCGGTCTCCCACTTCGACTTGCCGGTGAGGGGATCGACCGCCTTGAGATAGCCGCGGGTGTTGGGATCGTCGAGTACGACCGTGCGCTTGACGGTCGGTGTGCCGGCCGGGCGTCCGGGCGCCAGCTTGGGCGGCTCGGGAGCTTCATAGGTCATGCCGATATGAATCGTATTGATATAGAGCAGCCCCGAGCGCGGGCTGAAGGCCGCGTGCTGCCAGTTGGTCACGCCCGAGATCGACGGCCAGACCGTGACGTTCTTTCCTTCAAGCGCGCCGGCGAAAACATCCGTGACAATCGGCCGGCCGGTCTTGAGATCGACGCCGCTCGCCCAATTGACCTTGCCGAAGGCGTTGGCGGCAATCAGTTTGCCGTCCTTCGCGTCCAGCACGTAGAGAAAGCCATTGCGGTTGGGCTGCATCACGACCTTGCGCGCCGCGCCGCCAACATTGAGCGTGCCGACGATCGGCGTCTGCACGGCGTCGAAGTCGAACGGATCCTGCGGTGTCGTCTGGTAGTACCAGACGCGTTCGCCGGTCTTGGGTCGCACCGCAAAGACCGCATTGGTGAAGAGGTTGTCGCCTTTGCGCGCGCGCGGGTTCCACGGCGCCGGATTGCCGATCCCCCAATAGACAAGATCGAGTTCGGGATCGTAGGTGCCGGTGACCCAGCTGCTGCCGCCGCCGGTGAGCTGGGAATCCCCCTCCCAGGTTTCCGAGCCCGGCTCGCCTTTGGCCGGAACCGTATAGGTTCGCCACAAATGCTTGCCGGTCTTGGCGTCATAACCTTCGAGCAGGCCGCGGTGGGAAAACTCCGCGCCCGCCACGCCCGTGATCACGACACCGTTCACGATCAAGGGCGCGCCCGTCATGGCGTAGCCGTTGGCAACCGTCACGGGGGCGGGCGATTTGGTGGTCCACACCTCCTTGCCGGTCTTGGCATCGAGCGCGGTGATGCGATTGTCCATGAGGGCGCGGATGATCATGCCTTCGTAGATGGCCGCTCCTCGATTGACGATGCCGCAGCAGACAACGCGCAGCGTGTCCGGCGGATATTCATGCGCGACACGCCAGATCGCTTTGCCCGTCAGGGCGTCAACGGCGGCCGTGGCGCTGTGGGTCGTCACGTAGATGACGCCATCGCGGAGAAGCGGAAACGATTCCGCGCCCTGGATATCGGAGAGCGAATAGGACCAGATTGGTACCATCCGGCCGACGTTCTGTTTGTTGATCCGGGTGAGCGGGCTGTAGCGCTGCCCCGCATAGCCCATGCCGTAGACCAGGACGTCACCCGGCGTATTGGCGTCGTTCTTCAGGTCGTCGGCGGTCTGCGCCAGCGCCAGAACGGATGTGGTTGTACCCAGTAATAAGGCCAGACATGCCGAGCGCATCGTATCCTCCGTGAATAAAGCTCCTTTAGTTGTACTGTACTGCTGTTGTTCAACGAATGCTACCTCAACGGCAGGCGGTCCTAAGAGAATGATCATGAACCACATTGAAGCAACCAGCTCCCGAAAATCACATCACCGGACACCGTGGAACAAAGGCAAGTTAGTCGGAGCGAAGTCACCGTTGCGAGCGAGCCACGTCTGGTCGATCCGAACCAAGCTGCATATGGAAAAACGCACGCGCGATGTCGCGCTGTTCAACCTTGCTATCGATAGTAAGTTGCGCGGTTGTGATGTCGTTGCGGTCCGGGTCGATGACGTGGCGCCGAATGGCTACACTCTCGATCGTGCGACAGTCCGGCAGAAGAAGACCGGCCGACCCGTTCGTTTTGAATTGACTGAGCAAACGCGTCTGGCCCTTGATGACTATCTGCGCATGGCTGGTAGGAAAGCTGGTGATTTCCTGTTTGCCGGGCGTGGCGGTTCCAGGCGCGGCCTGACGACACGACAATACGCGCGGCTGGTTGGCGAATGGGTCGCCAGTATCGGTCTTTTATCTGGGTATATTATTCCTCACAGATCGTTCTGTTCTGAGCGGAGTTTACACGCGCCTATGCGGGCCGCGGCGATAATGGTCGCATCGAGTGAGCCTACTTCGGCCTCGGCACATTGCTCCAGGCGGATCGACGCTCACGGGCGGCACGCTTTCGATGCTGTTGTCGACATACGCCCTCAATCCCACGCGCCAGTTTTTCGACCCTAGCAGGCAAACTTCCGTCGCTGGTCTCGCCATCGAAAACGATTTTGCCATTGGCGCGCAGATACGCACGCTGAGAACCTGCTCGTCGTCGACGTGACACCCACCGCATTGCCATGCTTTTTGACCAGCTCAATTCAACTTCATTCACGACATAGTACCCGTAGCAGGTATTGTCGACGTGATTGTCAATCCATTAGTACCGGCAAGAACCATTCCCGAGTTTTCAGCATCGAGGGCAGCATCGAAGGCTGTGGCCACAAGATCAACATGATATTTTGTAAAGTGCCCAAGATGGTATTATTAACATTCGACCTGGCAAGGAGAACGACGACCATGAAGAGATCCAGCACGTCTCTCGCGTTCGTCTCCGGTGTGATTCTCGTCGCGCCGCTGTTGATTGCTATCAGCAGTGGCCGCGTATCGGCGGAACCCAGGGTGGCGGACGTTCGCGATGTCGAGAATCCCGCACGGCGTCCGTTTCAGGCGACGGCCGGGTGCACCATCGACCCTGGAAACATCTTCTGCGCCAACACGTTCGTTGTGCCCGCCAATCAACTGCTGGTGGTTGAAACCGTGTCCGGGTTCGTCACCGTTCCGCCAGGGCAAACGGCTTTCCACAGCCTGAACACCAGTCACGAACCCTCCAATGACGTGAGCTTCTTCATGCCGGCGACATTTGTCTCGAACGACGGCACGAACCTTCGTTTCGCCGTGACGCAGTCGATGCGCGCGTATGCCTTCCCCGGGACACACGTCGTCGGCATTGGAAGCCGTTCGGCGCCCTTCACTGGCAGCGGAAGCGCGATCACCACGATATCGGGCTACCTCGTTGACTGCGGCCATGGCCCGGGGTGCCCGTTGCCGTAGAATTGCACCGTCAGAGGCGCAAACCGTTGCCAATAGCGGGCACAATGACACCAGGGGAACGCGTGGGTCCGCCGCCAAGCGTTACCCGCCTGCGCCGCGATCGAGGCACAATACAGGCAGCATCCGAACTGGACCGCCTGATCGCAAGCTTGCGATTACATGGTTAATCAGAAACATCGCGTAATGCGAAGGAAGCGACCTGCCCGCTTATTCTTTTGGTGAATAGGACGCGCGACCTTCGCATTATTTCGCTACCAGTCGCTACAGTGAGTTGAGTCAAGCCAACAGGTCTGGATCCCGTTTCCAGCGAGGCGGCTTCAACGGACGTGTTGATGTATTCACCTTCGCTAGGCTAGCTTCCGCAACTCAATCTCCATAGCGAAAGAGGGAAACCATGGGATCTCTTTTACGAGCGCGGTCGGGCCGCAGATCGCCCGCCACCGTCAGAACCTGCTTGGCGGCCGTAACCTGCTTGGCGATGTCCTTGATGATGCAATCCAGCGCGACGCAAGCGCAGCAGTCGGGGGAGTTGGTCATTCATAACGGTCTTATCGTCAACGAAGACGGCCGCATGCAGGCCGATGTCAGAATCCGCGGCGAGAAAATCGTGGAGATCGGTCCAAAGCTTGTGGCCGCGCCAGGCGCGCGCGAGATCGATGCCTCCGGCATGCTGCTGTTGCCGGGCATCGTTGATACGCATACGCATCTGAACCTGGAACCCATCGTCCCGCCCAATCCGAAGGGCAATGCAGATGATCTCACCAGTGGCTCTGCCGCCGCATTGGCTGGTGGGATAACAACGGTATCTGACTTCATCCGGATTGAGAATAATGAAGATCCCAACGCCTACGCTGATCGCGTCATCGGAGCGATCCAGAAGTATTCCATTGCCGACACGTTCATACATGTGAGCATCAACCCCGTGAGCGTCCCGGCGGGGAGTCCTCCGGACCCATTGACGCAGCAGAAGACCTTCGACGTGCTCGCCGCGCGCGGGTTCGTCAGCACCGGCGAGGATTTTCTGGCAAGAGAGTCATTTGATAAGAACTCGCTGGCTTGGATGAAGACGTTCCGCGCCTCCGGCAAGGCCGGAGTGGTCAGCATGCTTCACGCCGAGGACTGGTCGATCATGGCAGAAGCGCAAGAGCGTCTAATGACCGAAAATGGCGGCAGCGGAGGCACCTTGCATAACTTCGCACAGAGTGCGCCGATCGTCGCCGAGGTACTTGCTGTGCAGCGCGGC
>Ga0099792_10000197_pt1 | contig 23124 bp, 17 predicted proteins | sample Rivendell_Oct201_8_FD_83780 | JGI IMG/M metagenome (GOLD analysis project Ga0099792, IMG submission 83780) | Vadose zone soil microbial communities from the Eel River Critical Zone Observatory, Northern California, USA -... | ecosystem: Environmental > Terrestrial > Soil > Vadose zone >...
AGGCGCATCGTGGTTTCATCGCTCGCCGGCGGCAGCCGAGGCGGGATCCAGGAAAGGACCGGTGCGGGTCCTCGTACCACCAGAGGCGTGATTGGACCGACCGCAAAAGAACGCCGTACGCTCGCGGGTGTGGCGACTCGCTCGGCTGGCGCGAGCGAGGCAAGGGCACGGTTGAGCCAGCCGGTGTCGGCACGTCCGACTTTGCCGTACCCGCTTTCCAGCACGTCCTGACCGTCAAAGTGCGAACGCTCGCGGTAGGGTGTCGCTGTCGCATGCGCGATGATCGCATGTCCGGCTTTGTAGAGCCGATGCAGATTGGGCATTGCGGGATTGAGTGCGAAAAACCCGTCGAGCGGCAGCGCCGGCGTCGTGCCCTCAAGCTTGAGCGCATTGTCGCCGCGCAATTTGACCCAGTCGGGATCTCCGACGGGAGCGACTGCTGCCAGTCCATCGAGCGCGCCGCGCAAAATAATCGTGAGGAAGCGTGGATCGCGGCCCTCGGCCCGGGCCAGTTTTGGGGCGAATTCCCAGGCGAAGAGCGCGCCCGATCCGATCAAAAGCTGTCGGCGGTTGAGGTCATGTCGTTCAGCGGGCATTGTCACCTCCGCAGGAATGAGGGAGCCATCAGGACAAAGGTCATCGCCTGCGCCTTGGTGTCCGCACGGGCGACGGCCTGCCGCGTTTCCGCCGATGCGAGCGGCCCGAGTGCGGTTTCCAGCACGGCAGCCGGTTCAATCCGCGCGTTGGCGTTTTGCGCAAAGGCATTGGCGGCGTCCAGGCGGTGGGAAAGGCCATCGAGCCAGGCATCGTTGTGGTCAGAAAATCCAATTGGGGCGGGCGGGCGCCAGAGCGGCTCGCCGAGCCGATTCGTCCCTTGCACGATCAAACGGCCGTCGCCTGCCTGGAGCCCTGCGGCACGACGCATGGCGATGTACCATTCGCCGGGACGTTTGATCTTGGCCTGTTCGGGCAACCAGGCCTCGTCCGCTCGCAGAAGGGTCTTGGCGACTTCCCAAAGGTCGCCATCGGTTTCGATGAAAGTTTTCGTTAGACGGTCGACCAGGGCCGGTGGAGGCTCGTCGGCAATGAAATGTCGCGCCAGCTTTGTGGCGATGTGTTTCGCTGTTGCGGGATGGCGGCCTAAGTCCGCGAGCACAGCCCGGCCTTGCGCCAGTCCAGTATCGCGATAGGCCTTGTCGAGCACAGTCTGCGCGCCCGGTTCGTGCATGCGCGGGTGATAGAGGAATTCGCCGCCATGCTCCGGATTGGTGGCCGTCGGCGAAACGGTCCAGCCCGTAATGGTCTTGGCGAAGCTGATGACATCGTCCTGGCTGTAGTTCGTGCGCACGCCGAGTGTATGCAGTTCGAGGATTTCGCGCGCGTGGTTTTCGTTGAGCCCGCGATTATTGTTGATGCCGGCAACCGAGTTTGGGCCCATCGACTGCGCATTGTCGAGGTAGACGAGCATTGCGGGATGGCTTTCAGCGGCGGCGAGCATGTCAGCAAAGTGGCCCAGGACATGCGGCCGGACCGCTTCGCGTTCATAGGCGCCGGCCATCACGGTTCCATCGGCATTCACGCAGAAATGGTTCGACCAGAACCAGACGAGACGCTCCACAAAGCCGATATCGGCATTGATGGCGGCGTCGTACCGCGCCTTGGCCTCGCGGAAGAAGTTCTGCACTTGCGGGGTTTCCGGCGGAGTAACGGGAGGGGCAGCGTTGGCCTCCATGGGTCGTTCCATGGATGGCTTTTCCATGTCTCCGCTTTCCGATGTCACACCGTCGGTGGCGCGCTTTGCTGCCGCGACCTTCTCAGCCTCCTTGCGTCTGGCCTCAAGTCGCTCCTTTGCCTGCCGATCGGCATTGAACTCAAAAGCCACACGATTGACCGCGCCGCTTGTCAACAAGCCGGACGTCGGAACTTGTCCGGCATTTGGGCGATCGAGTTCGGCGAGCACGGCGCCGCGCGGATCGGACGCGATCGCCGCAATTCCGCCGGAGCGCGGTCCAAAACCGAATCGATGGAGCGCGAGCGCGGCTCCAATGGGATCAAGGGCCATGTTCATACTCCACACTTCTGAGCACGAAAAAGGGGCAACACCTGACGCTTGTCACACCCGACGATCATCACGAGGTCGCCATACGCCATGTCATCAAAGGTGATATTCGAATTATAGTATAAATATGATCGCCCCGTAAAGTCGTGCAAGCTGGGACATGCACCCTCCTATCGCACCGCCCCCTGTGGCCCGCGCACGGTGACGTTGAGATCTTTAATCAAGCCGTCGTGCAGCGCATAAACCCATCCGTGAATGGAAAGTTCCTGCCAACGCGCCCAGGCATCCTGCACGAGCACGTTCGAGGTGACGTTTTGTACTTGACGGATGACATTGAGTTCGCAAAGCCGATTGAGGCGTTTGGATCCATAAGGGATCGCCGCCAATTCGTCGCGATGGTTATGATGCACTTCGCGGATTGGATGCAGCCAATGATCGACAAGGCCGCGTCGTCTGCCATCGACTGCGGCGGCGACGCCGCCACATCCGTAATGTCCGACCACCATGATGTGTTTGACCTTCAGCTCGTCGACGGCGAATTGCAGCACCGACAGGTAATTGGCATCCTGGGGCGGGGCGAGATTGGCCACATTGCGGTGAACGAAAAGTTCACCGGGATCGAGCCCGACGATTTCGTTCGCGGGCACGCGGCTGTCAGAACAACCGATCCAAAGATATTCCGGCGCCTGCTGGCGTTCGAGGCGCGTGAAGAAATCGGCGTCGGTCTGAACCTTTCTTGCGGCCCAGGCCCGGTTGTTGGCTTTCAAGTCATCGAGCATGGCGGATACTTCAGGTGGTTGACGACTGGTAATACCGTAAAATGGGTCGTGCGGGTAATCGGGTGGTGCATCATTTATGATCACTAGCAAAGGTCCCGCAGGTTTGCCAAACTGGCGCCGGCTGGAGCCTACGAACATCATAACGCGGAGGAGATAGTATGCTGCGTATCAAGCGACCCTTCATTGGACCTCTACCCTCATTCCTTCCCAGCCTGACTCTGTCAGTTTTGGGACTGGCGGCGGCCGTATCCGTCGCCGCCGCCGCCTCGCTCGGCGGCCCGATGGAATTGCAGGACGAAGGTCAGTTTTTCATTGGCGGCCAGCCGATGCCGAGCACGCATCCGAGCAATGCGGCCGGTTTCTTGCCGGGCCAGATCATGGCCAACCAGATGTTCGTGCACTATCGCATCCCGGCGGCCGTCAACAAGCCGCCCATCATCATGGTGCATGGTTCTGGTCACACGGGCGTCACCTATGAGACGACACCGGATGGCCGTGAAGGCTGGGCGACCTATTTCACGCGCAATAATTTTCCAACTTATGTGGTTGATCATTCGGGCCGTGGCCGGTCCGGTTTCGATCCGACGCCAATCAACCGCGCCAAGGCGGAATCGAATGCTTCGCTGTTGCCTGATGTGCCGCTCACCACGAAGGAGCGTGCGTGGGTGAACTTCAGGTTTGGGAATGCCTATCCGACGGCCTTCCCGGGCCTGCAGTTTCCGGTCGAGGCCATCGACCAGTATGTGTCGCAACTCGTACCGAATACCGAGACGACACTCGCCGGCGGCGGCGCCAACACCGTCAAGGCACTTTCGGCGCTCGTGGACAAGATCGGTCCCTCGATCGTGATGGTGCATTCACAATCGGGCAACTACGGCCTCGATCTTGTGCGCCAGCGCGCCGATAAATTACGCGGACTCATCATCGTCGAAGGCAGTTGCGGGCCATTGAGCGCGGACGACGTCTCCAGGCATTTCAAGAAGGTTCCAATCCTGATTGTCTTAGGTGACAATACGACCGGCTCGAAGACCAACAATGGCGATGAACGTCGCAAGCAATGCACCGAAGCCGCCAATCAAATACGGGCCGCGGGCGGCAAGGCGAAATTCATGCTCCTCCCCGAGGCCGGCATCAAAGGCAATTCGCATATGATGATGATGGACAGGAACAATCTGATCATCGCGGATCAGGTCATCGGCTGGCTGACCGAAGTCGCAGGGATGTAAATGACGTGCGCCGTCATTGATCTTGGGTTAGAATACCTGGCGCGCCCGCACCTGGGATGAGGTTGGGCGATCCATTAAAGGAGGTTGGCATGAAGGTGCGGCGGGATTTCCTTCTTTTGGTGACATTGGCGGCAGCGGTTGCGACCCCGGCATTTGGGCAAATGGCGCCGCCGGAGGCCGCCGACATGTTCACCGGCATCTGGTGGCACCCTACGCTTCCCTCCTTCGAGCCGCTGGCGACGGGTCCGAAGCCGGTGACGAACCGGACTCGGTACAAGGGCGCGAGCGATTACAACAATCTGGTCGGCGACTACACCAATCCGATCTTGAAACCATGGGCGGCCGAAGTCGTGAAGAAGTACGGAGACATCTCGTTGTCAGGTCAGGTCGCTCCGAGCCCGGCCAACCAATGCTGGCCCAACCAGCCGCCGTTCATCTACAAGAATTTCGGGCTGCAGATGCTGCAGAAGCCGAACGAGGTCACGCTTATTTACGAACAGGATCATGAATTTCGCAAGATACGCATGAATCAGAAGCATTCCGAAAAGGTGAAACCCTCGTTCTACGGGGACTCGATCGGCCGTTGGGAAGGTGACACGCTGGTGGTCGAAACCGTCGGCGTGAAAGTCGACCGGCCGTACGCCATGCTCGACATGTTCGGCACTCCGTACTCAGAGAAACTGCGCCTCGTGGAACGTTATCGGATGGTCGACTACGACGTGGCGAAGGACGGCCTGGACCGCGGCTTCAAGGAGAATTGGGCACCCGCGGGACCCATGGCAGCCGTTGATCGCAATTATCGCGGCAAGCACCTGCAGATCCATGTCACAATCGAAGATGAAGACGTATTCACGACGCCCTGGTCCGCAACGCTGACCTATATGCGCGGCACCGTCCCATGGCCGGAAACTGTCTGTGCTGAAAACACGTTTGAATTCGACGGCCAGTCGCATGTGCCGACTGCGGCTAAGCCGGATTTCTAACGCGCGCGACGGAGGGGCTTGAGCAGCACTTCGCGCTCATGTGAGATGTCTCCGCTGAGATGTCTGCACTCCCATCTAAGCGATATCCGGTTTCCACCCGATCTTTTCGCGCAGAAACGCAAGCCCAAGCGCCGTGAATGCCGCGCGTTCCTTGTTGTCCTTGCCATAGCCGTGGCCGCCGGCAGCCGGTTCGTAATACGAGACCTCATAACCCATCGCATTGAGCTTCGCGGCCATCTTGCGCGCATGACCGGGATGGACGCGGTCGTCCTTGCGGGTTGTTGCGATGAGGATCGGCGGGTAGGGGTGTCCCGGCTCGGCCATATGATAGGCTGAGTAGGTCTGCAGATAGTTCCATTCCTCCGGCTTGTCGGGATCGCCATATTCGGCGATCCAGCTTGCGCCGGCGAGGAGCTTGCTGTAGCGCCGCATGTCGATGAGCGGCACCGTGCAGAACAGGGCGCCGAAACGTTCCGGATAGCGTACCAGCATATTGGTGATCAGAATGCCGCCGTTGGAACCGCCTTCGGCTGCAATGCGATTTGGGCGGGTCACGCCGCGCCGCACGAGATCGGCCGCAACGGCAGCAAAATCATCGTGGGTCAACTTCTTGCCGGCGTGGCGGCCAGCCTCGTGCCAGCGCGTGCCGAATTCGCCACCCCCGCGGATATTGGTCGTGACGCTGGTGCCGCCGCGTTCGAGCCAAAGCTTGCCGATGGCAGAATTGTACCGCGGCAATGTCGGCAGATTGAATCCGCCGTAGCCCGTCATGTGCACCGGTGCATCACCAGTTTCACCTGCAGGGCCGACCTGGGTATAGGGGATGCGTTCGCCGTCGACCGATATCGCTTCGTGGCGTGTCACAACGAGCTCGTCGGCGGTGAATGTCCTTGGCGCTTGTTTGAGAACGACGGGGCTCCTGACCGGTGCCGGTCCGGGCGCGGCCTCCATGAGCATGAAGGACGACGGTGTGAGCGGAGATTCGACAACCGCCAGAAGGTCACCATTGCTTTCGACTTCTTCGGTATCGAAACGCCAGACGTGCACGACGCCGATCTCAGGTAGGCCGGGGAGTTGGGTTCTTGCCCAATAGGAACGCGTCGGGGAGGAGCCCGTCGAGGCAGTCTGCGGAGAAACAGTCTGCGGAGAAGCAGTTTGCACAGAATGTGCCGCCTGCGGAGGTTTGAGCATCTCGAAAATGGGTCGCAACTCATCCAGGATCGAGAGGATGAGATGTCCGCGGCACCAGAAGAATTTCTGCAGTGCGCGCCGCTCGCCCGGCTCGAACAATACGGTGAAACTCCTTTCACCGCTGAGAAATCCCGCGAGCGATGTGGCGAGAAGCGTGTCCGGCGGGTGCTGTTTCCCGCCGATTTCCCATGCGGTGCGCCGCTGGAGGAGCAGCCAGTCACCGCTGCAATCCATTTCAATATCTGTCGGCAGATCGAGCTTGGCGCGCGGCCCATTGCGATCGCCGATCGAAACCGTCTGGTCGAAAAAACCCAGGCGTTCGGTGAACCAAACGGTTTCTGATTTCTGGGTGCGATCGAGCGCGGCACCGAGGCCCATGTTCTCAATGGCAGTTTCGCACACCACGGGCGCGTTGACGAAATCGGTATCGCGGCGCCATAGCCGAGCCGTCCGGGCATAGCCCGAACGTGTCGCCATGCCCTCGCCCAAGGGGCTTGCGACCAAAAGCGTATCGACGTCGAGCCACTGTGCGCTGCTCTTGGCCTCGGCAAGTTTGAAACCGCCTGTCACAAACTCACGTTTGACGGTGTCGAACTCACGTAACACGACAGCGTCGCTGCCGCCGCGGGATAAGCGCAGAATGGCGTGCCGGTGTTGGCCTGGAAGGGTCGAAGCGCCGCCCCAGATCCAGTCCTCGTCTTCTTGTGTCGCCAAAGCGTCAAGATCGAGGATGACCTCCCATTGGGGCTGCGATTGGCGAAAGCTCTCCAGCGTCGTGCATCGCCAAAGGCCGCGCGGATTGGTCTTGTCCTTCCAGTAATTGTAAAGCTTCGTCCCCCGGCGTGCGACCATCGGAATATTGTCGGGCCGGTCATAGATCGCCGCCAGCGTATCGCGGTCGGCGGCAAACCGAGCGTCACCAAATTTCGCGAGCGTTTGCTTGTTCTGGCGCTCGACCCAGGCTAGTGCACGCTCCCCCTCGATTTCTTCGAGCCAGAGATAGGGATCGTCGTCGGGCGCAGATACCGTTGGTCGAGCGTCAATAGACATGGCGGAAATGGACATGGCGGGCACCCTCGAAAGGCGTGTGCTGGGACGCATCCGACGGGTTTCGGGATTCCGTCACGCCATTCTATTTACCCCTTGCTTCGCAAGCCAAGCAAATATTTAATTGGTCAGGTGCAATGAAAGCGGCATGATGCGGCGGAGCTGGCCTGGAATGAGCGCAAAGGGTAATGATGGCAGGCCCTTTTCTTGTCCCGCGACCGTTACCGTCCTTTGCCTGGTGTGTTCCGCGATGGGGTGAACCGAAACTCCCGGCCATTTTTCTCTACTGCTTGTAGGTGGTTTCCTTCATGCTGTCGCGAGGGCTGGTAAGTCTGCGGGGGTGACCGATACATGGTGTTAGATGCGGTAATCGGCCTATGCGATAACAGGGCGCTTGTGAAATCGTCGGTATCAATTGGCGGAGAGAAATAGAAGCCCTGAGCGGTGTCACAATTCATGTCGATCAGAGCCGTAAGATCGTCTGTCGTCTCGACTCCCTCAGCCACCGCCGTCATGTTCATTCGGTGCGCCAGGATAACATAGCGGCGGCAAAGCTCGAGCCTCTGCAGATCACCGGAACAGCCGTTTACAAGACTACGATCGATTTTAAGTTCTGCAAATGGAAGTTCCGCTAGCCGCTGTGCGGTGGAATAACCCGTCCCAAAATCGTCGATAGCAAGGTGAATATTATATAGCTTCAGTTGCGTCGCGATTTCGCGCGCGAAGTCTTGATCGCGAACGACGTCATGTTCAGTGAGTTCGATAATCAATCCTGGAAACCTTGGATGTGACGGGATGTACTTGCGTATGTGGCTGACGAATTCCCGGTCTTCGAACACCGAGAGGGGGATGTTGACTGCAAGTTTGATCGGTAGATTGTTGGCAGCGAAATCCGACCAGTCTGTGAACACACGTCGTATCACGAAGTCGGCGAGCGCTGTGTGCAGCGGATCGCTTGTCGCCGGAAGGAACCTTTCAGGAATATAAATTAGTCCTCTGGGACTCCTTAGTCGTATTAGCGCCTCGGCGCCTGAAATTGTATTCGATTTCAAATCGACCTTCGGCTGGTACCATAATTCAAGTAGATTCTTACGTAGCCCGCATGCGAGATCGATACCGTCAGGTTCGCTCGAGCACAGCGACATCGACGTGGTAAGACGTGTTTGGAGTTCCTCCATGCTAATCGGTTTTTTGAGAAATGGCAGCATTATGAGGCCATTGCGAGCGCCAATATTCCGGACCTGATCGATTGTCTCTGAATGATGGTTGCCACTCATGAGTAGAATTGCGGCACCCACCTGCTTCGTCGATAGACTTCTGATCGTTTCAACGGCATCTGATTTGCGTAGCGTCAGATCGAGAATGATTGTCTGCGGCGCTTTGCGCGCCAGCGCCAATTCGAATTCTGTTAATTCGCTGAAACTTTGGGCCGAGAATCCCATGGATGTCAGCATGCGCGTCATAAGCGTGCAAATCTCGGGCTCGTCGTCCAAGACGTAAACGAGGTGCTCGCTATTGGATGGTCTGGCCTCGGCGGCGGTTGGGGTCAATGAAAACATTGATCTTGCTTTCGATCGAGTCTTGTTGCGTCTATCGGGATTAATGGCGATTCATTCCCAACAAATGTGCCCTATCATTGGTTGCATAGACTTACATTAATGAGTCATTTCGTAACAAGCGTAAAGTTATTGATTCGCATTTGACGCGCTCTCCGATGGAATTCAGATTGGCTAACAAATCGTAAATTTACGGTGCGAGAAAAAGATTGTTCGAACTCAAAGACGGTCGTCATATCGCAAACCGTGAAATCGAGTAAACCTATGTTTGTCCGTGTATTAGAACATTTTTAGTTACGAAACTGGATTATTGAGGCGCATTGCTTCAAGTGGAGTACAGTTTGACTCAAGTTTTCGCAGTTATTCCTATCATATGGCGCGACGAAATTCGCGGCTTCCGCGCCCAGGAAAGGAAAAGAGCATCGTGCTTGAGGGCGAAGCAACACGGCGCACCGCTGCGTCAGATGTGAGTAAGGGGCGACTTTCCGCCATCCTGGCGAACGTCGCCGATATGGTAGTGACCATTGATGAAAGCGGCCGAATTCAGAGCATCAACCCGGCCGCGGTGCGGGTATTTGGCTATACCGCGGAGGAAGTCATCGGAAAGAACGTCTCGATGTTGGCGTCCGAACCTGACAAAAGCCGACATGACGTATACTTGCGTGATTATTCCACCAACGGTAGGGCCAAAATCATTGACCATTCAGGTTATGATGTTACGGCGACACGAAAGGACGGCTCGTGTTTCCCGATCGAGCTTACGGTGGGCGAAACCAATATCGACGGCAACCGAGTTTTTATCGGCGCGATGCGCGACATTACCGAGCGCCGGGCTTTGGAAGCAGCCTTTGCTCAGGGCGAAAAACTGGAAGCGGTTGGCCGGCTTACTGGCGGCCTCGCACACGACTTCAACAACCTCCTGGCAGTCGTGATTGGCAACCTTGATCTGCTCGAGGCGCAGCTACCGAAGGATTCGATGCCGTCACAATTAGCCAAGAGCGCCCGAGATGCCAGTCTGCGTGGCGCCGCCTTGGTGCGCCAGCTGCTCGCATTCTCGCGTCGGCAGCAATTGCAGGCCATCCCGTTGGACTTAAACCAGGTGGTTCACGATGTCAGCGATCTGCTCAAGCACGCGCTTGGCGAAAAGATCACAATCAAGCTCGCGCTGACTGAGCATCTCGATCTTGTGCTCACCGATCGCGCTCAGCTTGAATCTGCGATAGTCAGCTTGGCGGTAAACGCGCGCGAAGCCATGCCTTCGGGGGGCACTCTTACCGTCGAGACCGGCTTGGTTCATCTCGATCACAAGTATGCGAAGGTGAATCCTGAAGTCAGCGTAGGGGACTATGCCATGCTTTCTTTGTCCGATACCGGTGCGGGAATGACGCACGATGTATTGGAAAAAGTGTTTGAACCGTTCTTCACGACGAAAGCGGAGAGACGTGGAAGCGGGCTTGGTCTGAGTGTGGTCTATGGCTTTGTCAAGCAATCGAACGGGCACATCAAGATTTACTCAGAGCCGGGGTATGGAACGACGGTGAAGCTTTTTCTGCCATTTTCCGACAGGGGCGGCAACAAGCATAAGTGCAGTAACGAGATTTCTTCCTTGGTCAATGGCACGAAAACCATCCTGCTGGTCGAAGACCGGGATGACGTACGGCAGGTCACATTGGACCAGCTCACAGCGCTAGGCTATCAGGTAATCGAGGCGAGGAATGCGATGGAGGCGCTCGGGTTTCTGGAGGGAGGCGCTCGCCCGGATCTGTTGTTAACCGACGTCGTGATGCCTGGCGGAATGGACGGCTATGAGCTGGCGGCTATGGCCGTTCGGCGTTGGCCTGCTCTCAAAATTCTTTGCACTTCAGGTTACACCGATGCTGCCATGAACCGCAGCCATGACCATGCATTTCCGTTTCTCAGCAAGCCCTATCGCATGAGCGATCTCGCTGCCCGGCTCCATCAGGCGCTTGGGCAATGCTGAAACACGAAGACGGCGCCACCGCGCGGGTTAAGGCTACTGGTCGAAGGCGTGTCCTTCGTGCTGTCGCCGAGGGGGTGGACGCACGTTGACAGGGGCCGTGATTGGTCTATTCGACAACAGCGCGCTCTTGAAATCTTCCGGATCGAGCGCAACGGAGAAATAGAAACCCTGAGCGATGTCGCAGTCCATCTCAACCAGGGCTGCGAGATCGTCCGTCGTCTCGACACCTTGAGCTACAGCGTCGATATTCAGCTGGTGCGCCATGGTCACATAGCGGCGGCAAAGTTCGTGTTTCTGCGGATCTTTGTAACAGCCGGTTACAAACCGGCGATCAATTTTGAGTTCTGCAATAGGCAGTTCCTTGAGTCGCTGCGCTGCCAAATTGTCGGCGCCGAAGTCATCGATCGCAATCTGAATATTATTCAGCTTTAGTATTGTTGCGATATCTTGTGCGAATCCCAAATCACGAACGATATCAGTTTCAGTGAACTCGATGATCAAACCGGGAAACTGCGGATTCGTGGGTATGTACTTGCGTATTGTGTCGACAAACCCGCTGTTTTCGAACACCGAAAGGGGGATGTTGACCGCAATTTTGATAGGTAATCGGTTGGCAGCGAAATCCGACCAATCTGCCAATGCGCGTCGTATCACGAAATCGGCGAGTGCTGTGTGCAGCGGATCGCTCGACGGCGGCAAAAACCGATTAGGCGTGTAAACCAGTCCTCGTCTATTTCTTAGTCGTAGGAGTGCTTCGGCTCCCGAAACCGTGTTCGATCTCAAATCGATCTTCGGCTGGTACCATAATTCAAGTAAATTCTTGCGCAGTCCGGATGCGAGAGTGATGCCGTCGGGCTCGTGCGAACACATTGATATGGACGTGGCGAGACGTGATTTGAGCTCGTCCAAGGAAAACGACTTTTCCAAAAACGGCAGCATCGCGAGGCCCTTGTGTTCACCCATTTTTCGAACATGGTCAATCGCCTCTGTAGTGGCGTTGTCGCTCAAAAGTAGAATTGCGGCACCTATCTGCTTCGCTGAAAGGCTCCTGATGGTTTCAACTGCGCCGGAATTACCGAGGGTTAGATCAAGAATGACTGTCTGTGGCACTTTCCGCGCCAATGCCAATTCGAATTCTGTCAAATTGCTGAAACCTTGGGCGGGAAATCCGATAGTCGCCAGCAATCGCGTCATGCGCCTGCAAATTCTGGGGTCGTCGTCCAAGAAATAAACGAGATGGTCGCTGTTCGATATGTTGGCGGGGTCAGCAGGTGGGGCAAATGAAAACATTGGTCTTACATTTCATCGATTCTTGTTGTGTGTACCGGCGGCGATGCATTTCGAACAAGATTAATTTGACCGGGGTTGTATAAACTCACTTTATGTCGTCATTTGGTAATTAGCCTGGAGATACTTATTTGTATTCGACGCACTCACAGATGGTGAGTGAGTAGGCTAAAGAACTATAAATTAAGGGTGTAAACAAACAATTGTGCTGAATGTCTCGATCCTGGCCTTTGGGCCCGACCATTGCCGCCCAGGTCGCGTGCCCAAGAGAGGGGCGTGCGCCCAAGAGTGCGTGCGCCCACAAGAGGACGCACGTCCTCTTGGACGCGCGACTGCTACTCCTTACTTTTTCTCGGTTCCACGCAGCATGGCGGCGGTGGTAACTGCCGAATAGCCGGGCTCAACGCGAACGTCGACGACAACGACTTCGCCCGCCTCGACTGCCGCGATGGCTTTCTCGAAGGTTGCGACGAGGTCGCTGGTCTTGGTCACCGGGCCAAACCCTTGCGCGCCTTGTGAGCGTGCCAATGCGGCGATGTCGATGTCCGGCTCGGAGATGCGCTGTCCAATCCAGCGGTTCTCGACCGGACGCGAGCGAATGCGCGCGACGCGCTCCTGGTGCAGTTCGTCATTGAAGAACGATCGGTTGTTGGCGACCACAATCAAGAGCGGGATTTTGTAATGTGCAGCCGTCCACACCGCCGTGTTCGCCATCATGAAATCGCCGTCGCCGCAGACCGCGACCGGGAGCCGTCCCGAGCCCTTGAGTGCGAGCGCGGTGCCGACCGCGTTGCCCGGCCCGCCACCGATGCCGCCACCGCCTTCCGAACCCATATAATCGAGCGGATGGCGGAACGGCCACGTGGTGCCGTCCCACGAAAGCGAAATATGAGCGAGCGTGACGTCGCGGTCGCCGACGGCAGTCTTGAGGGCGCGGACGAGATCGTTGACCACGAGCTTGTCCTTGGACATGGCGGGAATTTCCGGCTTGCCCGTGGGTGCAACCGCCTTTCGTGCCTTGCCGCCGACGGCCTTGAGCAGGTCGGGTACCGCTTCGTCGGGCGTCACCGGCAGCAGCACGTCCGCCGGCGGGAGGCCCTGGTAGTCCATGCTCCAGCCATTGTGGACGCGGAAATCGTTGCTGACCACGATGACCTTCGCCTTGGGCTGGCCATCCGGGAAAGTGACCTTGAAGACGCCTGCAAGGTCGACCCAATCAAGGCTCAGGATCACGTCGGCTGCGCGTATCGCTTCCTGGGCTTCGGGCCCAAGCGCAGTCGAACTGGGTGGGCCGGCATGCAACGGGTGATCGGATGGGAAGGCGGCACCGAGCTTGAGTTCGGTGATGACTTTGGCGTCGAGCGATTCTGCGAGCGCGACGCGGTCGTTCCATCCTTCAATACTGCGGCTGACGCGCCCCATCAGGATCACGGGGTTTTTGGCCGATTTCAGGAGAGCGGCCGCCTCTTTCACCAACTCCGGACTGGCTGCGGTGACGGTCTGCGGCTGAAAGCGCTTGATGTCGATTGGCGGAAGTGGTTCGGCAAGCTTGTTCTCCTGCATCTCGGCATCGAGATTGATGTAAACCGGGCCCATCGGCGCCGTGTTGGCGATCCATGATGCGCGCAACAGTGACTCGCGGGCGGCCGCCGGCGATGCCGGCTGATCGTCCCATTTTGTGTAATTGCGGATGATGGCGCCCTGGTCGGCTGCGGTATGGATCCAGTCGATCCAGGGTCGTCGTTTGGCGGCGTCGACCGGGCCTGTGGCGCCGAGAATGACGACCGGCGAGCGGTCACACCAGGCGTTGAAAATCGCCATGGTGGCGTGAAACAGGCCGACGTTTGAGTGAACGGCGGCTGCCATCGCCTTGCCTGTGACTTTCGCGTAGCCGTGCGCGATCGAAACGGCGACTTCCTCGTGCAGGCACAGGATCATCTGCGGCGTTTCGTTGCCGAGATAGTTCACGATCGAATCGTGCAGGCCGCGGTAACTGGCCCCCGGATTGAGCGCGATATATGGGATCTCAAGTTGCCTCAGCGTCTCGGCGACCACGTCGCTGCCCCAGCCGGGGGCGTTTGCGCCCGTCAGATTGACGGGCCGGTCAAGCTTGCTCAGAGACGGGTGAGCTTTGGTCGATGGCGCATCTTTGGCAGCGCCCTTCGTCTTCGAAGTCGTCACAGGATAATCCTTGGGTTCTGGGGCTGAAAGGCATTTTCGGGAAAAGCGGCTAGTGCACCGATTAACCGGATTAGCGCGCTTCGCGCAACCGCGCGAGCAGCTTCACCCCGGCATAGCCGTCTGCCGGCTGCATCCCGACGTTGCGCTGAAACTTCTGGATCGCCTCCATTGTGGCGGCGCCGACCCGGCCGTCCGTGCCGCCGGTGTCGAAGCCAAGCGCAGTGAGGCGGCGCTGGATTTCCTGCACCTCGTCCAGCGTGGGTGTGCGTTCGCCGCCCGGAAACGGCTGCACAAAAGGGCCGCCGCCCATGATCCGGTCGCCCAGGTGCACAATCGCCAATGTGTATTTCGTTGAAGGATTGTACGAATGTACGGCATTGAAATTCGGGCCGAGCAGAAATCCCGGCCCTCCTGGTTCCGGCACCCAGAGTTTGGCGGGCGATGAGGGATGCGGGAAGGGTTGCCCATCCGCCCGGACCACGCCGAGCTTTTGCCAGTCGGCATAGCCGCGCGAACCGCCCTTCACCCCCTTCGGTACACGCACTTCGTAACCCCAATGCTCGCCCCGGCGATACTTGCCGCGCTGCACGAGGAAGCGTGCGGTTGATCCAAGCGCGTCGTCCGGTCGGCCAAAGGGGCTTGCCTTGCCGTCGTGGTCATAGTCCATGCCGATATTGAGCCAGACCTCCGGCATCCACTGGGTGTGGCCCATGGCGCCCGCCCAGGAGCCGCGCATCTCGTCAGGCTTCCCCCAGCCGCGCTCGACGATCATGAGCGCGTTCAGCAGTTCCTGTTCCCAATATTTCTTGCGTCGTGGTTCCCCGAAGGCGAGCGCCGCGAGCGCTGGAAAAATCGGCCGCATGTGGTTCTGTTGGACATCCGGGTCCCCATAGGCGGATTCGATGCCCCAGAGCCCCAGCATCACCGAACGATCGACGCCGAAATCCTGTTCGATGCGTCCGAGCAAAGACGCATATTCCTTGGCTTTCTCTTTGCCGGTGGAAATCCGCCAATCGGAGACGCGACGGTTGAGATATTGCCATATCTTTTCGTCAAATTCGGGCTGGTGCCGGTCGAGTTCATAGACCGACGTGTCAGGCTTCAGCCCGCCCATGACCTTCGAATAGGTGTTCTCCGATACCCCACGCGCCATGGCCCGGGCGCGGAAGGATTCAACCCATTGGGTGAAGGCCGGACGGCCGCCTTGCGCATAGGCCGGGCCTGCAAGCGCGGCGATCCCGCCCGCCAAGATCCCCATCGACGTGCGCCGGGAGAAAACGAGGCCATCAAGCGAGGTCGGCTTGATCGCTTTCGTATGTTCGCAGAGACCGGCGGTTCCTTGGTTTCCGGGGTATGCCCCCCGGGCTGAAGACCTGCTGTGGCTATTTGGGTTCGGTCGTTTCATCGCGCGTCTTCTCGGTTGCGATTCGCTCGCTCGCTTCCGATTGTACACCGCTTTGGACCGGATTTACGACAGCACCGGTGACCTCAGGCGAAAGCGGAGGTACGGCCACATGGATGGTGCCTACCGCCTTGATCTCATCCTTGATTTCGTCGTTTGGCGGATCCTTGACCTCCTGGCCGCGTCCGCCAATCAGTCGCTCGTAGGCAGAGACGAGCGTCATATAAGGATTGACGAACACCCAGCCGTAGCGCGTCGGCACCTGTATATCGAAATGAAGGTGGTAGGTGGTCGCATTCTCGCGCCTTAAGTAGTTTCCAACCTGGCCGATGACTTCGCCCTCACGGACAACATGGCCATGGATTACTTCGTTGCGATCGAGTTGTTGGGGCAGCATGTGAAGATAGCGGAAGCGCAGGCGTTCGCCCGGTGCATTCACCACAATATGGACGCTCGACTGGCCCGGTGCCCGCAGCACCATCCCGTCACGCACGGCAACAACGTCATGCTTATAGGGTTCGCAGCGGCTGGCTCCGATGCTGCGCTGCTTGCATGAACCCGGGCGAATGTCCTGGCCCTGGTGGCCGAGGCCTGCCGGGCATTCGCCGACAAAAAAGTGCCTGTGCTCGCAAAAATTATCGCGCCAAGGGTAGGCATAGTTGCCGCCACCTGCCTCGTCACCGATGAGCGGAAGGTTGTTGACGCGGCAGCGGTAGGCGGTCGTGTTGCCTTGCCGTCCCATGCCAACGCGGCCGGTCTGATCGCAATCGCCCCAGTTCATGAAGGATTGCGAATTCGCAAAGGCGGGGGCCCCGGCGATCGGGAATCGAATCTTCGAATAAACCGTGTAATTGGCCTGACCCCCATTTCCCTTCATGCCGCTGCCGGGGATCAGATTGCCTGGAGGGTGATATTTGAAGTCAGCAGATATCGCGTCGGGTCGCTCGATTGTCTTGGGGGTTACCAGGACGGGCTGGTATGTCGGGAGCCCGCCCGCAACCTGCAGCGCCTTGAGGAATCGCGTTGCGATCTTTTCGGTGGATCTGCAGGATATTTTTCGAAACCGCGTTGCTTCGTAGCACTCGATTGCGACCACATAGGGCACGCCAAAGCGCACGAAGGTGTAGCGGATGACGTTCTCAAGCATAAGGCGCCGGATACCGGGAAAGTCGGAGTCCAGTCCGCTGACGGGCATACCCGTGAGGCCGCTTGGCTCGCCAAGTTCATAGAGCAGCGACGAGCCTGAAATTTGAATGTTGACGCGCTCGGAGAATTGAACTCCGAGTTCAGGGTTGTCGCGGGTATGGATCGTGTAGGCAGCGTCATAACCACCCGAGCCGGCCTGAAAAAAGTCAGGCCGCTTGAAGACGGTAGCGTATTCGATGGTTGTGCGCGCTGCATTGCCCTCGGCCATATCGCGCAGCAGGTCCGATGTGTCGAACGGGAGCAGGACTGGAACAGGACTTGTAGCAATGGCAGGATAGATTGCGTTCGTCAGGTCGTTGACCGCAACGAGCGCTTTCGCCGTATCGTTGGGTCGCTCGTGACCGTACAAAGTATCCGATACCGCCTTCCAGTCTGTCTCGGTTGCGACGATCCGCGGCGCGCGCATGTCTTGCGCGAACGCGCCAGATATCGGCGCGATGCCGATGCACGCGACAAGCAAAAGCCCCGCAATGCCGCAAACGCGCAACACCCCAGCCACCCCCCAATTGCATCCACCATAACGGCCGGCAGTATTGTCGCCAACACTCGCATTGCCAAGTCACCATTTCGGATGGGCCTGCCGCAAAGTGGGGGATAACCGGTAAGCAGGTGCCGAAGCGCATCATTTTTCGTCGTTCGGCAGGATAAGGCCGACGCTGGAGCGCTGCCAATCAACTGGCGCGCGGTGTTCACGGGATGCGCGAATCATTCCGACTTGTCGAACACCATCACCTTGCCGACAAACGCATTGTCATCCCGGATGTGCGTTAGGCCACGCTCGTTTGCAATTGTGCCGAAATCTTCGCCCAAGTAACTCGCATAATAGGGCTCGTGATAATTCTGCGGGAAGAGTTCGAGCATGCCGTCGTAGTCGGGCTCGTCGCCGTTCTGCAGCGAGTCGACGATCACGAGGCGACCGCCGGGCTTGAGTACCCGCGCAAATTCGCCGAACATTTTTCGGCGCACAATCGGTGGCAGTTCGTGAAACAGGAAGGTGCTCGTCACAGCGTCCTGGCTCTGATCCGGCACCGGAATGGCTTCGCCATTGGCGACCAGGAGATTGAGCCAGCACCAGCGCTTCAAGTGCCGCCTGGCTTCCGCCACATAGGCTTCGGAGAGATCGATGCCCAGGCACGGCAGGCGTGGCCAGGCCTGTTTGACGAAATCGATGAAGCGCCCCGTGCCACAGCCGACGTCGAGCAATCGCAATCTGCGTTGATCGCGGCCCAAGAACTTTTCTTGCAGGGGCGGAAGTGCCTGCCGGCGGATCGCGTTGGCGGTACCGTTGAACAGCACTTCGACCTGCGTATCATAACGCTTGGCTGAGTCGTCGGTCAGCCAGCCGCCGGACTGGAAATGGAAATTCTGAAGATAATAGCGTGGACGCTTGTTGCGGGTGTCCTCGGTCCAGACCTCCTGGTGCATGCCAGCTTCGCGTCTGCGGTGGATCTCGGGGAGGTCCTCGAAGAAAAGCCGTGACCGTTCGATCAAGCGCGCGAGCGACCCATCATGATCCGCCGGCAATGGATAGATGCCGGCTTCAACATTGGCGAGGTCGCGCCGCAACAGCGCCGCCATGTCGGCATAGAGCCGTCGCCGATCGGGCACGGGGCCGGAAGCACGGGCTGGCGATCGCCCGCTTCCCTCGCGCCGCCGCGCTTGGTTGGACAGCTGGCGCACCAGGAGCGAATGCCCCACATACCAGGCGACACGCGGTAGTTGTGTTACGCCATATGCCACACGGGTCGCGACATTTACGCGGGGAGGCTGGTCGGACATCGGTAATTCCGCAGACATGGCGTCCTCGAAGATATACCACCTCGAAGATATGGCACCCACGGGATATGGGGCGCCACGCGGCGCCCGTCCAGGCATGTCGTTCAATCCTTCGCCCGCTCCACGTAAGCCCCGTCGGCGGTCATCACTACGATTTTGGTCCCGGCGCCCACGAACGGGGGCACCATGGTGCGAACCCCGTTCGACAGGAGGGCGGGCTTGTAGGAGGAAGCCGCAGTCTGGGACTTGATGGTCGGCTCGGTCTCGACCACTTCCAGGATTGTCTTTTGCGGCAGTTCGATCGAGACAGGCACACCCTCGTGGATTGCCAGGGTCACCTTCATTTCGGGCGCCAGATAGGGGGCCTGGTCGCCGACGAGGTCAGCCTGCAAGGTGATCTGATCGTAATTTTCCATATTCATGAAGTGAAACCCGTCTGCATCCTGGTAGAGGTACTGGTGTTCGCGGTCCTCCACAAAGGCGCGCTCGACCTGCTCGGTGGTCTTGTAGCGCTGGGCAACCTTTACGCCGTCGCTGATTCGGCGCATGTCGACCTGGGTGGTCGGGGTTCCCTTGCCGGGATGGAAGCTTTCGGCAGTGAGAACGACGTAGAGCTTGCCGTCGAGATCGACGATATTGCCCTTGCGGAGCGAGCTAGCGATGACTCTCACGGGTGTTGTTCCTTGGTTTTGGGAAGGCGCCCCGGTGGCCCGGAAGGCGTCCGTCTGCCATAAGTTTCGGGGCGCACCATACTGATCTTACGGCCCTCCGCCACTAAATTTCGTAAGGGTTGCGCCGCTCTGATAATTGCGATGTGTGTGGAAGGAAGATACCCTGATGTCGCCAAGGACCCCGTTCTGGACCCCCCGCCTGCACGCCGAACGCCGGCCGTTTCTGATGGATCGCATGGCGATCCTGCGGGCGCTGCGGGATCATTTTGACGATATGGAATTCGTCGAGGTCGACACCCCGGCGCTTCAGATATCGCCCGGTAACGAAACCCATATCCAAGCCTTCAAGACCGAAATGTTGATGCCGGGGCGCCGCGACCGGCGCTACTTGCGAACCTCGCCTGAATTCGCCTGCAAGAAGCTCCTGGCCGCGGGGGAGCGTCGCATCGTCGAATTTGCGCGCGTCTTCCGCAACAGCGAGCGCGGGCCGTTGCATCATCCAGAGTTTACCATGATTGAATGGTATCGTGCCCATGGTCGCTATGAAATGCTGATGGACGACTGCATGTCGATCATTGCGCGTGCCGCCGAAACCATCGGGACCCGGAGCGTCTCCTGGCGCGAGCGCATCGCCGATCCACGCGCTGATCCGGACCGGCTGACGGTTGCCGAGGCATTTTCGTTGCATGCCGGCATTGATCTCATGGCCTTCATGCCGCCGTCGGAAAAAGTTCGCGATCGCTTCGCCATCCAGGCGGTCGACGCCGGCGTGCATGTTTCGGCCGACGATACCTGGGCTGATATTTTCAGCAAGGTGCTCAGCGACAAGATCGAGCCCTATCTTGGTCTCGGCCGGCCGACCATTCTCGATGAATATCCGACCGAAATGTCCGTGCTGGCGCGGCCGAAAGCCGACAACCCGCTCGTGGCCGAGCGATTCGAGGTCTATCTGTGCGGCGTGGAACTTGCGAACGGGTTTGGCGAACTTAACGACGCGCCCGAGCAACGCCGCCGGCTCGCGGCGCAGATGGATGAGAAGGAGCGCATCTATAAGGAGCGCTATCCCATCGATGACGATTTTATCAACGCCTTGCGCATAATGCCGGCCGCCTGCGGGGTTGCGCTCGGGTTCGACCGGCTGGTGATGTTGTTGACCGGCGCGCCATCGATCGAACATGTGATGTGGACACCGGTGGCAGAGTTGTGAGGTCGGAATGAATCACATGCAAATTCAGCGTTTGCAATCACTGGGCTTGATCGCTACGGCCATGCTGGCCTTGGCATTGTTCGTCTTTGTGCCGCCGTGCGCGGCGCAACAATATCCCGCGCAAGCGGTCACGTTTGTGGTCCCTTTCGCGGCCGGCGGTGTAGCCGATACGGTTGCGCGCGCCGTGGCCCAGAAGCTTGGCCAACGGTCGGGGCAAAACGTAGTCGTCGAAAACCGTGTCGGCGCCGGCGGCAATCTCGGTGCCAAGTTCGTGACCGGCGCGCCGCCGGACGGCTACACCGTGCTCGTCTCGACGACGGCGGTGCCCATCAACCATACGCTTTACAAGAACCGTGGCTATGCGACGGAGCATTTGCGCGTAGTCGGTATTGTCGCCACGACGCCCGAAGCGGTGGCGGTGCATCCTGCCAATGCGGCGAAGACCTTGAGCGAGTTCGTCCGAAACGCCAAAGACAAGAGCGTGACTTATGGCACTGCCGGTGTCGGCACGGCGTCCTATATTGCGGCCGAATACTTCTTCAAGGTCATTGCCAGGATCACTGCCGTCCACGTGCCGTTTTCGGGCGGCGCGCCGGCCGTGACGGCGGCGATGGGCAATCACATCGATCTTCTGGCAGTGTCCATGCCGGCGGCTGTGCAACAAATCCGCCAGGGGGGCTTGCGCGGTCTCGGTGTCGCGAGCCCGCAACGCGCGTCCGCGCTGCCGGATGTTCCGACCTATGCGGAACAGGGCTTTGCGGATTTTTATGCGACGTCGTGGATCGGGTTCTTCGTGCCGGCAAAGACCGGCGATGCGGTCGTGAGCAGGCTCAACACTGAGATCAATGCCATTCTCAAAGATCCGGAAGTCGAGGGGCGCCTCAAAGGCACCGGCTTTGATACTGTCACCAAATCCGACAAGGAGGCCGCCGAAGAGTTCAGGCGCGAGATCGAAAGCTGGAGCCGGATGGTGCGCACAATCGGGGCGTCGGTTGACTAAGATCATCCCCTGGAATGCCGGGGTGCTCGCAATGACGAGCCCCGCAAAGGCGCTCACGAGCGCTGCCGCACTGGTCGATGCAGGGCTTGCGCCCTCGCAGGAACTGGCTGAGCTTGAACGCGTCGCGGCACGATACGCGGTTTCGCTCACAGCCGATGTCGTCGAATTGATTGATCCGAGCGATCCGCTCGATCCGATCGCGCGACAATTCGTACCGGACCCTGCGGAACTCGACGTCCTTCCCAACGAGCGAGCCGATCCGATCGGAGATGACGCGCACTCACCCGTTGAAGGGATCGTACATCGCTATCCCGACCGCGTGCTGCTCAAGCTCGTGCACGTCTGTCCGGTCTATTGCCGCTTCTGTTTTCGTCGGGAAATGGTCGGGCCGGGAGGCCGGCGCGCGCTGTCGCGTGCGGATTTGTCCGGTGCGCTCGATTACGTACGTGCGCATCCCGAAATCTGGGAGGTGATCCTCACCGGCGGCGATCCCCTGACGGCGTCTTCCAGGCGTCTGCGCGCCGTCATGACGGAGCTTTCAGCGATCGATCACGTGAAGGTCGTGCGCGTGCATACGCGCGTGCCATGCGTTGAGCCGGCGCGCATCACCGACGAATTGGTCCAGGCCCTGAAATCAGCCGGGAAGGCGACGTACGTGGTGTTGCATGCCAATCATCCGCGCGAACTCAGCGCGCCCGCGCGCGCCGCCTGTGCCCGCTTCATCGATGCCGGCATTCCGATGCTCAGCCAAAGCGTGCTGTTGCGTGGCGTGAACGATGATGCGGCGACGCTTGCAAGCCTCATGCGAACCATGGTCGAGTGCCGCATCAAGCCTTATTACCTGCATCACGGGGACCTCGCGCCCGGCACTTCACATTTGCGGACCACGATCGAGGAGGGGCAGGCGCTGATGCGCGCCCTGCACGGCCGCAATTCCGGACTGTGCCAGCCGACCTATGTGCTCGATATTCCGGGCGGCCACGGCAAATCGCCGATCGGTCCGGACTATCTGCGGCGAGCCGAAGGCGGGGAGGGCGAATTCGAGATCGAGGACTTCAACGGCGGCCGCCACATCTATCCGCCACGGTAAATCACCGTACGCGAGCGAGATCGTCGCCGCCACAAACACCGAGCGTGCAACCCTCGATCCGAACGCTGGTCGGGCTCTGTTCGATCAGGTGGCCCTCGTAGGTCATGCCGTCGTCGGAATTGTAGAGCTGCCCTTTCCATTTGCCCGGTCCATTCGGCTGCAAGCCGAACAGCACCTGTACGCCAATGAGCGGGCGATTGCTCTTGGCGGGGTCAGCGTTGAATTTGTCCGTCCACGGGCGGCCCGTATCGGGGTCGATAGCAGGGACGACGGTCACGATCGTGGCGCAGAGAGCTTGTCCACACCGCGCGATCCGCAGGGTGCCGCCGTCATCCGCACGCCAGAGCCCGTTCGGGTCCGCCACGGCTGACGTCGCAGCACCAAGCATGACGGGAAAAGAAAGTGCGAAGCGCAATGGCAGAAATTTCATGTATGCTCCCAAAGCCCCAAACTCGCAAAGCTCCAAACTTGGATGTCGTGAT
>Ga0099792_10000198_pt1 | contig 23031 bp, 20 predicted proteins | sample Rivendell_Oct201_8_FD_83780 | JGI IMG/M metagenome (GOLD analysis project Ga0099792, IMG submission 83780) | Vadose zone soil microbial communities from the Eel River Critical Zone Observatory, Northern California, USA -... | ecosystem: Environmental > Terrestrial > Soil > Vadose zone >...
CTTCCCCTCACATATTGCATCTCTGCGGAGAGCAGCCATGGCCTACATCACGCATCATCCGGTGACAAATTCTCAACTATCGTCAGCCGTGCCGCGGCTCGCCGCCCTGCTGCGGCAGTGGCGCCGGCGCATCCGTGAGCGCGACCAGCTGGCGCGGCTCGGGGAGCGCGACCTGCACGATCTCGGCCTGTCGCGCGGCACGGTCTATGCTGAGTTGCGCAAGCCGTTCTGGCGCGAGTGACGTTGAGTCATCTAGCAATCGGCGGAGCCGGAAAGCCCCTGGGAAGGAACGAAACGATGCAACGCGACACGGCGGCGGCGCTCGACCTCGATTACGTCGAGGCGCCGCTCAACTATCTCGCCCTCGGGTCGGAGAAGCCCTTCGTCTATACCGCCGCGCCGCCGCCGGGCATGCCCCAGCGCAGCGGGCGGTTCGAGCCGCAGATCGTGGCGATCCGCGACGCGCGCCCGTTGCAGCGCCGTCTGTCGCTCGACAAGGAGGGCTTCGCGCTCGCGCGGCACCGCACGGAAATCGTCGATTTCTACGACGATGCCGAGGTGAGGCGCGCCTATTACCCGGAGATCGAGCGCTTCCTGCGCGAGGCGACCGGCGCGACCAAGGTGGTGATCTTCGATCACACCGTGCGCAACACGGCGCCCGAGCAGCAGGCGGCGCGGCGCGTGCGCGAGCCCGCCGCGAGCGTGCATAACGACTACACCGACAAGTCGGCGCCGCAGCGCGTGCGCGACCTGCTCGACCCGGCCGAGGCCGAGGCGCGCTTGCAGCGCCGCTACGTCGAGATCAATGTGTGGCGGCCGATCGCCGGACCGGTGCAGGCGTGGCCGCTCGCGGTGTGCGACGCCGGCAGCATCGATCGGCGCGATCTGGTGGCGTCCGAGCGGCGCTATCCCGACCGCGTCGGCGAGATCTACGCGGTGACCTACAGCCCGCGTCACCGCTGGTTCTATTTCCCGCGCATGCAGCGCGACGAGGTGCTGCTCATCAAATGCTTCGATTCCGCGACCGACGGGCGCGCGCGGCTCGCCGTGCACACGGCGTTCGAGGATCCGACCACGCCGGCCGATGCGCCGCCGCGCGAGAGCATCGAAATCCGCACCTTCGCCTTCTTCTAGCGAGCGAGCGCCGCTCCTGTCGCGCGATCCACCATCGGGAGAAACCGGCGGTTGCCCGCGTGGCACTTTATGGGTGATTGATGCGGCGATAAACTCCAAGTTACATTGATCGTCTCGTCGGCATGATGCTGCCAGAAGCCGGCGAACGAGGACGAATGCCCCCAGAAATCAGAAAGCTCGCCACGCTCCCGCCGACAGCGTCAGGAAGCGCGCGCATCAAGGGCGCCGCGTACTATCGCCAACGCGCGCGCGAATGCCAGCAGCAGGCGGAGCAAGCCGCCGACCCCTACAACCGTGAGATCCTCGAGCAGATGGCGGCCGACTGGCTGAGCCTGGTGCGCGAGGCGGAGGCCGGCGCCTCGCCGTTCCTGACGGAGATCGGCCACAAGATCGGCTAGCGGCGCGATCCGGCTGGTCTAGCCGGGCTAGGAGGCGGCCTGGGCCCCCGGGGTCGACGGGCGGCGGGACTATTGCAAGGTCCTCGGTTACGCTGCCTTCGCCGGGCATTGTCGGGGGCCAACGGGTGAGAACGCCCTTATGGGGGGTCGGATCCGTCATCGCGCTCTGCGCCGCGCTCACACAGGACGGCGCTGCAACCGCCGCGAAGCGGCGCGCCGAAATCATGCTGGCGATGGCCCGGGACATGAGCGAGATCGCGAAGCGCGTCCGGGCGACGGGTGATTTCGCCGCTGTCGAGGAGCGCGCGATCAACATTCGCCAGGCAGGCGAGACTCTGCCGCAGCTTTCCCCCGCCGGCGCGCGCAGCGCGGGCTTCCAGGCCATGGCGGGAAACCTGGTGCAGGCGGCGGGAGCGCTGGAGAGGGCCGCAGCAGCAGCGGATCCGACCGCAATGTCCATCCAGTACCGTGCGGTGTGGCAAGCCTGCGGCGCGTGTCACGAGGTCTTTCGGCGCAGGAAGTGAGTCAACCCGCTTGGTGTCTTCTATCCGGGTTCGCGGGTGTCGCCATGCGATCGCCCGGCCTCACGGCAAATTTACCGCGCACCTAAAAAGGGTAGTTGATCCTATAAGTCGATTGGGTTAAAAATTATTTAATCAATCTGGCCTGCGGACGTGGGGCGTCGGTTTCTGACGCGCCCCCGTGGCAAATGCAGGCCGCATCGGTGTCGCGCTATCTCGGTCGGACCTCATTCGCTTCCACGCGAGTGAGGGGGGTGGGTTATTGGGCAAACACACAACTTTCAGTTTAGAGGGAGGAACGACCATGTACTTTGACGTGCACGGCAACAAGATCTCCAAGTCGCAGTGGAAGAAGATGTATGCCGCGTTCAAGAACCGGCAGGAGATCATCAAAGCCGGCTTGAGCCGGCGAGACTTGGTGAAAATGGGGCTCCTGACGAGCGCCGGCTACCTCATGGCCAAGGACGGCCTGAGCGCATGGGCGCAAACCGCCAGCTCCAGTTCGGGGAGCGGCCAATGCGCCAGCCCGCCGACGACGCCGTTCACCATGCAGCTTCCCATCATGCCGCAGAAGCAGCCGATCGCGGTGACGTCGCTGGCCGGACCGGCGCCGACGATACAGCCGAACACCAACATCAATCCGGCCACGGGGCTTGCCTTCGAGGGCCGCACGCGCGCCCACCAGGCGCCCGCCCTCGGCTTCCCCTTCCCGCCGCCGGTCATTCATCAGGTGTCGCAGCAGGCGGGACAAGCGAACATGTCCAACCAACTGCCGCTGCAGACGATCTGGGGCTTCGACGGCATCAGCCCCGGCCCGACCTATGTGGAACGCTACGGGTCACCCGTCCTGGTGCGGAACTTCAACAACCTGCCGTCATCGAATGGCGGCTTCGGCAATCCTTCCGTCTCCACCCATCTCCACAATGGCCATACCCCGTCGGAGAGCGACGGCTTCCCCTGCGATTTCTTCGCCCGGGGCCAGTACTATGACCAGTACTATCCGAACGTGCTCGCGGGCTTCAACTCCGACCACAAGCCCGCCAAGGGCCAGAGCATCCTCACCGCCGGCGACATCAACGAGTCGCTGAGCACGCTGTGGTATCACGACCACCGCGTCGACTTCACCTCGCAGAACGTCTACAAGGGGCTCGCCGGCTTCTATCTCCTCTTCAATCAGTTCGACACCGGCAACGAGACCACCGGGTTCCGTCTCCCGACCTACCCGACCTTCGACATCCCGATGCTGTTCGCCGACCGGTGCTTCGACCCGGGCACGGGGTTGCTGGCCTTCGACCTCTTCAATCTCGACGGCATCCTCGGCGACAAGTTCCTGGTGAACGGCGTGATCCAGCCGGTGCTGCATGTCCACCCGCGCCGCTATCGCCTGCGGTGGCTGAACAGCGGCCCGTCGCGCTTCTATCAGATCTACATCACGGATCCGAACAATCTGAGCGCCAACAACCAGTTCTGGCAGATCTCGAACGACGGCAACCTGCTGCCCACGCCCGTCCTAGTTCCGGCCGTGCAGATGGGAGTGGCCGAGCGCGCCGATGTCATCATCGACTTCTCGCAGTTCGCGGGCAAGACCATCTACCTCGAGAACCGGCTGCAGCAAGTCAACGGGCGCGGCCCCACGGGCCAGGTTCTCGCCGCGGGCCAGGGCAATCTGCTGCTGCAGATCGTCGTCGATCTTGCCGCGGTGGCGGACCAGAGCGTGGACCCCGCCACGGGACCCCAGTTCTACGCCCTGCCGAGCACGAACGTTCAGCCCCTGGTGACGCGCAATTTTGCGTTTGACGTGACGCGAGACGGCCAGTGGGTGATCAACAACCAATTCATGGACTGCAATACCATCCGCTTCACGATCACCCAGAACAGCGTCGAAAACTGGCGGCTCAGGAATGACAACAACGGCTTCCCGGCGTGGACACACCCCGTCCACATTCACTTTGAGGAGCACCAGATACTGCAAGGGGCTCCAGGGCTTGCCGGCAGTGACGGCGGTACTTTCACCTTCTCATCCAGCAGTGCATCCACCGGGGTGAACGCCGCTCGCAAGGACGTCGTCCGGGTGGGTCCAAACCAGGACGTCCTTCTCTTCTTCCGCTTCCGCGACTGGCTGGGCCGCTACCCGATGCATTGCCACAACGTCGTCCACGAGGACCACGCGATGATGCTCCGGTGGGAGATCGCCACCGTCGGAGATACCAACCAGAACCCGTAAGCCAACGCCGCCTGCGGGGCAGCGCGAACGGAAAGCGCTGCCCCGCGGCGGAGATCGATGACGAGGAGCACAAACATGCTGGGCATGACGAGAAGAAAGTGGCTTGCCGCTTCCACCGTGATCTTTCCTGCGGCCGGCGCGCTGATGGGGCGCGAGTCCCGAGCGCATTCCAGCGAGACGCCTACCGAAAAGCACGTCTCGACGTTCAGTCCGCCGCTCTCCGGACGCGACGTGATGCGCGAGCGCTTTTTCCCGAACGTCGCCCTGACCACGCACCAGGGCAACGAGGTTCGGTTCTACGACGATCTCATCAAGGACAAGGCGGTCGTCGTCAACATGATGTACACGAGCTGCGACGACGCCTGCCCGCTCATCACGGCAAATCTGGCGAGGGTCCAGGAGCTGCTGACCGACCGGATGGGACGCGACCTGTTCTTCTACTCGATCACCGTCGAGCCGAAGCAAGATACTCCGGAGAAGCTCAGCGACTACGCCAAGGCATACGGCATCGGCCCGGGCTGGCTGTTCCTGACGGGACAGCCGGACAATGTCGAGCTGCTCCGCCAGAAGCTTGGCTATGTCGACCCCAACCCCGAGGTCGACAAGGACAAGTCGCTGCACAGCGGCATGCTGCGCTACGGCAACGAGCCGTCATCGCTGTGGGCGAGTTGCCAAGGCGGCGCCAAGCCGGAGTGGATCGCCGAGACGATTTCCTGGGTTCTTCCGAAGGCCACGAAGACCTGAACCGCGGCGGGGGCGAATCGGCGACCGGAGCCGGCCGCCCCCAACCGCCATCGGTGGGTTGCACGCGAGCCTTGTCCCTCTGTGCCGCGGAGCGGGAACGGCGCTATATGACGTGATCCGGCCCGAGCCGGCACGGATGCTCGGGATCGCCGGTCTCGACCTGGATCGTCGCGTGCTCGATGCCGAAGCGCACATGCAGCTCCTCGGCGAGGATCGCCAGCGCTTGGTCGCCGGGATGGCCCGCGGGGACGACGAGATGGCAGGTGAGCGCCGTCTCGGTGGTGCTCATCGGCCAGATGTGCAGATCGTGGACGGCGCAGACGCCGGCGACGCCGGCGAGATGATCGCGCACCGCCGCCGGATCGATGCCGGCGGGGACGGCGTCGAGCGCCATGTTGACGGCGTCGCGCAGCAGCCGCCAGCTGCCGGCGACGATGACGAGCGCGACGGCGAGGCTCGCCGCCGGGTCGAGCCACAGCCAACCGGTGGCGAGGATGAGCGCGCCGGTGAGCACCACGCCCAGCGACACGCCGGTATCGGCGACCATGTGCAGGAAGGCGGCGCGGATGTTGAGGTCGCGGTGGTGATGCTGCCCTTGTCGCAGCAGCAGCGCCGTCAAGCCGTTGACGACGATGCCGATGGCGGCGACCACCATCACCGTGCCGGTCGCCACCGGCTGCGGCGCGCCGAAGCGGCTGATCGCCTCGACGGCGATGGCGCCCACGGCGATCAGCAGCACGATGGCGTTGAACAGCGCCGCCAGGATCGAGCTGCTGCGCAGCCCGTAGGTGTAGCGATGGCTCGGCCGGCGCCGCGCCAGCACGTTGGCGCCCCAGGCGATCGCCAGGCCGAGCACGTCGCCGAGATTGTGCCCGGCATCGGCGAGCAGCGCCACCGAATGGCCGATCACGCCGTAGACCGCCTCGACGAGCACGAAGCCGAGATTGAGCGCGATGCCCAGCGCGAAGACCATGCCGAGCCCGCGTTGCGCCGCGGCGTGGTGCTCGTGTCCGACCATCGCGTCGCTCTGGGTCATGCCGCCCTCAGAAGGCCCCTCGCCGCCGGCGCGCTTGGCGGAACGGCGAGGGGCGGTTCCGTCATCCGCCAGGAATGGATACCAGCATCAACATCGCCGCGCATCCTGTCGATGCGCAAGTCGTCGCCTTCGTCGGGGAGCCGGGCATTAAAAATCCCGCGCCGGCCGCCAGGCGGCCGGGGCGGGATTTTTGGGGCGAACCGCTCAGGCGGCGTGGCGGAGATTGCCTTCGGGCGGAGCCGCGACGGCGCGCGGATTGCGCGTCGCGGCCACGTCCGAGAGCACATAGGGGATCTCGGAGCGGGTGATGCCGATATCCGCGAGCGAGCGGTCATCGAGGGCGTAGAGCTCGGCATAAGCCCGCTGGCGCCGACGCCAGCCGGCCAAAGCCGTGGCCAACGTGTGCACCAGATTTCCGGTAAAATACAACATGATATCAACTCCATAACGCACTTGCGAAGGTGCCTTCGCGACTGCAACATAGGTAAACACTATTGACCGGAGGTTAATCCGGACACCGTGCAACCCAGCCTTACGGTAGACGCATAGCGGTCGACTTCCCGCGGTGCGCGGGCGGCGGTCCCTTGTGGCGCGGCGGCCGACGCCCTAGCCTCTAGGCCACGAGGAGAGGACGAATGAAGCGTCGAGCGGCGGGTGCTTCCGGCGCAGCGGCGGGCGATGCCGCCTTGGCAGACCTGCTGCGGCAGGAGGGCGCACCCTACGACCTGGCCGGCCTGCGCGCGTTGGTCGCGGGCGTGCTGGCCGCGCCCCCCGGCCGCGATCCGGCGGCGTGGACGACGCTGGTGGTGCCCGCGCCCTCGCCGTCGCTGCGACAGGTACTGCTGGCGCTTGCCGCCGAGATGCGCGCGGCGCCCGCCGCGGCGCCGCTGTCGCCGGCGGAACGGCTGGCGCGGCTGCGCAGCGAGCTCAAGCGGCGGCGCGTCCATGGCTTTCTCGTGCCGCGCGCGGACGAGCATCAGGGCGAGTATGTGCCAAGCCGGGCGCAGCGGCTCGCCTGGCTCACCGGCTTCACCGGCTCGGCCGGGCTCGCCATCGTCCTGCCGCGAGCGGCGGCGGTCTTCGTCGATGGGCGCTACACGCTGCAGGCGCAAGCGGAAGTCGATGACAGGCTCTACGTCCGTCGCCATCTCGCCGACGAGCCGGCCGTGGAGTGGGTCGCCGCCACCCTGCGCAAGGGCGAGGTGCTCGGCTACGATCCGCAGCTTCATACGGTGGGCGAGGTCGAGCGCTTCCGCGCCGCGGCGGCGAAGGCCGGCGGCAGCCTCCAGGCGCTCGACGACAACCCGCTCGACGCGGTGTGGAGCGATCAGCCGCCGCCGCCGCTGGCGCCGGTGACGCGCCACGAGCTGCGCTTTGCCGGCGAGAGCGCCGAGCACAAGCGCCGGTCGCTCGCCGACAAGCTCGCGGCCGAGCAGGTCGACGCCGCCGTACTGACGGCGCCCGATTCGATCGCCTGGCTGCTCAACATCCGCGGCGGCGACGTGCCGCACACGCCCTTGCCGCTGTCGTTCGCGATCCTGCGCCAGGATGGCAGCGTCACCCTGTTCATCGACCGGCGCAAGCTCGCGCCCGGCCTCGCCGAGCATCTCGGCAACGCGGTGCGCGTCGCCCCGCCCGACTCGTTCGGCGCGGCGCTCGACCGTTTGGGCGCGGCGAGACGGCGCGTGCAGGCCGATCCGGCGAGCGCGGCGGCGTGGGTGTTCGACCGGCTCGCGGCGGCGGGCGCACAGATCCACCGCGCCGCCGATCCGGCGCAGCTGCCCAAGGCCCGCAAGAACCCGGCAGAGCTCGAGGGCACGCGCCTCGCCCATCGCCGCGACGGGGCGGCGCTGACGCGCTTCCTCGCCTGGCTCGCGGCGCGCGCGCCCGAGGGCGGGCTCACCGAGATCGCCGCCGCCGATCGCCTCGAGGCGTTCCGCGCCGCGGGCGACAATTTCCGCGATCTGAGCTTTCCCACCATCTCCGGCGCCGGGCCCAACGGCGCCATCGTGCATTACCGCGCCTCGGCCCAGAGCGAGCGCCGGCTCGAGCCGGGCATGCTCTATCTCGTCGATTCCGGCGCGCAATATCTCGACGGCACCACCGACGTCACGCGCACGGTGGCGATCGGCGAGCCGGCGCCGGAGATGCGCGACCGCTTCACCCGCGTGCTCAAAGGGCACATCGCCCTCGCCACCTGCCGCTTCCCCAAGGGCACCACCGGCTCGCAGCTCGACGCGCTGGCGCGCCGCGCGCTGTGGGAGGTCGGGCTCGACTACGACCACGGCACCGGCCACGGCGTCGGCAGCTATCTCGCCGTCCATGAGGGGCCGCAGCGCATCTCGAAGCTGGCCAACACGCAGGCGCTCCTGCCGGGCATGATCGTCTCGAACGAGCCCGGCTACTACAAGACCGGCGCCTACGGCATCCGCATCGAGAACCTCGTCGTGGTGACGCCGCTCGGGCGCGGCGGCGGCGAGCGCGAGATGCTGGGCTTCGAGACCATCACGCTGGCGCCGATCGACCGCAACCTGGTTGAGCCGACGCTGCTCGATGCCGGCGAGATCGCCTGGCTCGATGCCTATCACGCGCGCGTGCGCGCCGAGCTGACGCCGCTCGTCGATGCGGAGGCGGCGTCCTGGCTCGCCGAGGCGACGCGCCCGCTCACCGCGCACTGAGCGGGCCTTGCGGCGGCTGCGGCGAATATTCGCGCTATTCAGTGCCGCGGCATAAATCGTCGGTTGATATTTGTTGTGCGCTCGGTGCGGCCCCTCTCCCCCTGCGGGCACAACCCGGCCGACCGCCTCGCGGTCGGCCCCGAGTGGGTTCGATCGCGAGGCGATCGAACGGATTGTGGGTTGAGGGGGCGTCAGCCAAAGCCTCTCGACAGCATCGCCACCGCGCGATAGCAAAGGCGCATGCGCGAGCGCACGCGGCTCAACGTCGTCATCTTGGCGCTCTGCCAGGCGCTTTATCTCTCGGCGTCCTCGATCCAGGTGGCGCTGAGCGGGCTGGTCGGCGCCATGCTGGCGCCCGACAAGCTGCTCGCCACCTTGCCGTTCTCGCTCATCACGGTGATGACCGCGAGCACGACCATCCCGGCGTCGTTCGTGATGGCGCGACTGGGGCGCCGCGCCGGCTTCGTCCTGGGAGCGCTCATCGGCGGCACCGGCGGCGCCATCTCCAGCATCGCCATCTTCCGCCAGAGCTTCATCGCCTTCTGCATCGGCAACGCGCTGATGGGCTGCTTCCAGGCGGTGGCGCAGTATTACCGCTTCGCCGCCGCCGATGCCGCCGAGCCTGCCTTCAAGAGCCGCGCCGTCTCCTGGGTGATGGCAGGCGGCGTCGCCGCGGCGCTGCTCGGCCCAGGCATCGCCGGCTTCAGCAAGGACCTCTTCGCGCCGATCACCTTCGCCGGCTCCTATCTCGCCATCGTCGTGCTGGCGGCGCTGTCGATCCTGCTGCTGTCGCGACTGTCGATACCGCGGCCGGCCGCGCCCGCCCCGGGGCAGGGCGGCCGGAAGCTGGCGGTCATCGCGCGCCAGCCGGCCTTCATCGCCGCCGTCGCCAACGGCGTGCTCGGATACGCCACCATGGTCTTCGTCATGTCGGCGACGCCGCTCGCCGCGGTCGCCTGCGGGCACAGCAGCGACGACGCCATCGGCATCATCCGCATGCATCTGCTCGGCATGTTCGCGCCGTCCTTCGTCACCGGCAGCCTCATCGCGCGCTTCGGCGTGACGCGCATTCTGCTCGCCGGCGCCGGCATGCTGCTGGCGAGCGCGCTCGCCGCCCTCTCCGGCCTCGCCCTCTACAATTTCTGGGCGGCGCTGGCGCTGCTCGGCGTCGGCTGGAATTTCCTCTATGTCGGCGGCACCACGCTGCTGACTTCCGCCTACCGCCCGGAGGAGCGCGCCAAGACGCAGGCCGCCAACGAATTCCTCACCTTCGGCGTGGTGGCGGTGGCGTCCTTCGCCTCGGGCGGCGTCATGGCGCGGATCGGCTGGAACGCCATCAACTATGCGACCTTCCCGCTGCTGCTGATCGCTGCGGCGACGACGCTGTGGTACGCCACGGTCAGTCGGCGCTGGTGAGGGGCGCCAGCCAGCCGCGATAGCGCACGATCAAGCCGGTGAAGCGATGGCGGATCGCCACGTGAAAGTGGAAGCGGCCATCCTCGGCCGATTCGTGGAACTCGCCGGCCGGCGCCAGGGCCAGCGGCAGCGGCAGCGCGAACGCGCTCCAGCGCCGCACGATGAGCCGCAGCGTGCCGCCGTCGAGCACCAGGGCGAGGCCGATCCGAAATGGCCCGAACCGCTCGGCGAGCAGCCTCGCCCAGCGTCCGCTTCCCTCGGATTGAACGCTGGAAAATGACTTCCCCGCGAAATCGCGCCGCCAGATCTCCGCCTGCGGCCGCGCCGTGAAGGAGACGCGGACCGGGACATCCTCTCCCGCCGGCGGGAAGCCGAAGAGGCCGCCGAGCAGTCGCGACAACACGCCTGTCCCGCGCTCGACCGTGGCGACGCCCTCGGCGCGCATCTCGCTGGTGAAGCCGTGCATGGCGCGCAGCGCCGCCGGCAGGCGCGGCCACGCCTCGCCGAGCAGGCGCTGGTACAGCGGCATCGTTGCGGGATCGGGCGGCTCTTCCCGCCGGCCGGTGAAGATGGCGCGTCGCGCGAAGACAGGGTCGTAATCGGCGAGCTCCAGCTCGGCCGTCGCCGGGCGCGCGCCTGCTTGCGGCCACTGGCCGTCGAGGCCGCGCCGCACGATCGCGGCGATCGCCATGGCGGGAATGAAAGGGCCGTCCTCGCCCTCGGCCACAAGATGCCACGAGCGCTCGACCGGCTTGCCGTCTTGGCCCGCGCCGGCGATGGCGACGAACATGCCGCCGCGATTCTCGCCCCAACGCAGCACGCCGGCGACGGCGTGGAAGAATCTGGCGCAAGGCGACAGCGAGGGCAGGAGCCCAAGCCGCACCAGCCAGGCGAGCCCGTTCAGCATGCGATGCAGGATATCCGGCACCGGGCCGGCGCCGGCCCAGATCGCGCGGAGCTGTGGCCAGAACTCGGGGAGTACCTGCAGATCAGGCACGTCCACCAGCGAGAAGCGCAAGCTGCGCAGCGGCAGGTAGCCGGGCGGCGCGATGGTGTAGCGCAGGGTTTCCGTGAGGGCGTAGCCCACCGCCTGCCGACCGTCGCGGATCAGCGGTACCGGCTTCCCGGCATAGAAGGCGATGGCGCGGATGACGTTGAGCCCGACGCTGGCATAGGGCAGGGGCGCGATCCCCGCGGTGATCGTGTCGACGCGGGCGAGGTCGTGCGCGAGCGCGCGCACCACCGCCGCCGTCAGCACGGGAAAGCTGCTCACGCCCGACAGGATGAAGATATTGCGCGCCCGCGCCGCCGCGTCGAAGCGGCCGATGCCCGTGACGAAAGCGGAGCCGTCGGCGAGGTCGAGATAGTCGACGCCGAGCGCAAGGCACGCCTCGACCAGGCGATAGGGATCGTCGCCATAGGACTGGAACGGCCCGGTCGCGTCGACCACCAGATCGGGCGCGATCGCGCGCAGCTGGCGGTCGAGATCGCCGTCGCGGTCGAAGGAAGCGGCGATCTTGTCGGCGCCCGCCGGCAGCCGCGCGCAGAACGCCACCGCCTTGTCGCGCGACCGACCGGCGACGATCAGCGTCGCTCGGGGCTCGTCGGCCAGCAGTACGGCGAGGCGTCCGCCGAAGGTACCGTAGCCACCGACGATCAAGATGCGCCGGCGTGCCCGGCTCACGCGAGGAACCGGTGCTCGAGGCCGGGCTCGGCGCGATAGCAGGCGGCGCGGCGCCCGAACCAGCGGAGCCGGTTGCGCGCCACGGACTGGTAGAGCCGGTCCCTGAGCCCAAGCGGCAGGATGCGCAGCAGGCGCGCGAGCGACCACGGCCAGCCCAGGCCTTCGGCCATGCGGATCGATCCTTCCGACTTGAACCAGGCGATGCCTTGGGCGAGCAGGATGTTGGTCGCGTAATCCTCGGGATCGAGGCCGTAATGCACGTAAAGCGCGCGGCCGAGCGGCGTCTGCGCCGGCAGCAGGCGGTAGATGCCGGCGCGGTCGTGGCGCAGCACGAAGCGCGCCCAGCCCGAGCACAGCGCGCAATGGCCGTCGAAGAGAATGATCGGCTGGTCGTCGGGAAAGCACGGGACGGCCGCGTCCCGCCGGTAGCTATAAGGCTCGCGCATCCGCCACCCGCATCACCCGCTGCTCAGCCTTAGCTGCCGCGCGCCAGCGCCAGCCACTCTTCCTCGCTCATCGTCGTGACGCCGAGCGCGCGCGCCTTCTCCGCCTTGGAGCCGACATCGGCGCCGACCACGAGGTAATCGGTCTTGCCGGAGACGCTGGCGGCGACGTTGGCGCCCAAGGCTTCGGCGCGCGCCTTCGCCTCCGAGCGCGACATCGCCGTCAGCGTCCCGGTGAAGACGATGGTCTTGCCGGAGAGCGGCGACTGCGCCGCGCCGGGCGCGCTCGCGTAATCGATGATGGTGATCTCCCGCTCGAGGTCGTCGAGCAGGTCGCGGTTGTGCTGCTCGGCGAAGAACCCGACGATGTCGGCCGCCATGTCCTCGCCGATGCCGTGGATGTCGTTGAGCTCGCGCCACGCCTCGCTCGCCTTGTCCTGCGCCGCGATCATCGCCTCGCGCCAGCGTGCGAAGCCGCGATAGTGGCGCGCCAGCAGCTTCGCCGTCTGCTGCCCGACCTGCGGGATGCCGAGCGCGTAGACGAAGCGGTCGAGCGCGATGCGGCGGCGCGCCTCGATGGCGTCCTTCAGCTTCTTCGCGCTCTGCTCGCCCCAGCCCTCGCGCGCGGCTATCACGGCGGGGTCGAGGCGGAAGATGTCGGCGGGCGTGCGGATGAGCTTGTCCTCCCAGAATGCGGTGATGTGCTTGTGGCCGAGACCTTCGATGTCGAAGGCGTCGCGCGACGCGAAGTGGCGCAAGCGCTCGACCGCCTGCGCCGCGCAGATCAGGCCGCCGGTGCAGCGCCACGCCGCCGCGCCGGGCTCGCGCACGGCGCGGCTGTGGCAGATCGGGCATTGATGCGGGAAGTCGTAAGGCTCGGCGCCGGCGGGGCGGCGCTCCAGCACGACCGCGACGACCTGCGGGATGACGTCGCCGGCGCGTTGGATCACCACGGTATCGCCCTCACGGATGTCTTTGCGCTTGATCTCGTCCTCGTTGTGCAAGGTCGCGCGCTCGACGACGACGCCGCCGACGGTGATGGGCGCGAGCTCGGCGACGGGAGTGAGGGTGCCGTGCCGGCCGACCTGGATCGAGATCTTGTTGAGCACCGTCTGCGCCTGCTCGGCCGGGAATTTATGCGCGATCGCCCAGCGCGGCGCGCGGGCGGCGAAGCCGAGCCGCTCCTCGAGATCGAGATCGTTGACCTTGTAGACGACGCCGTCGATGTCATAGGGGAGATCGGCGCGGCGCTCGGCGATCTCGCGGTGGAAGCCGAGCACCGCGTCGACGCCGCGGCACAGCTTCGACAGGGGATTGACCGGCAGTCCCCCGGCGCGGAACCGCTCGAGCGCTTGCCAATGCGTCGCGGCGACGGGCTCACTCGACTCGCCCCAGGCATAGGCGAAGAATTTGAGCGGCCGCTGCGCGGTGATCGACGGGTCGAGCTGGCGCAGCGAGCCCGCCGCGCTGCTGCGCGGATTGGCGAAGACCGTCTCGCCGGCCTGCTCGCGCTCGGCATTCAAGGCGAAGAAGCCGGGGCGCTCCATGTAGACCTCGCCGCGCACCTCGATCGTCGCGGGCCAGCCGCGCCCCTTGAGGCGATGCGGCACGTCTTTCAGCGTCCTCACATTGGCGGTGACGTCCTCGCCGGTGATGCCGTCGCCGCGCGTCGCCGCGAGCACCAGCTCGCCGCGCTCGTAGCGCAGCGAGCAGGAGAGCCCGTCGATCTTGGGCTCGGCCGCGACCTCGATGGTCGCCGGGTCGACGCGCGCAAGATCCTCCGGTCGGCGGAAAAAATTGCGCACGCTGGCGAAGAAGGCGCGCACGTCCTCCTCGTCGAAGGCGTTGTCGAGCGACAGCATCGGCTTCGCATGGGTGACCTTGGCGAAGCCCGCGGCGGGCGCGGCGCCGATGCGTCGGCTCGGGCTGTCGGCGCGGACGAGATCGGGGAAGCGCTGCTCGATCGCGGCGTTGCGCCGGCGCAGCACGTCGTATTCCGCGTCGGAAACCGTCGGCGCGTCCTTCTCGTAATAGGCGCGGTCGTGCTCGGCGATGATCTCGGCCAGTCGCTCGAGATCTTTCCTGGCTTGCGCCGGCGTCAGCTCCTCGACCGGCGGCGGCGCCTTGGCGCCGCGCGTCACGGCCGCGCTCCGGCCATCAGGCTGGCCGCGGCGGCGCGCGCCTCGGCGGTGACGGCGCTGCCCGACAGCATGCGCGCGATCTCCTCGCGCCGCTCGTCGGCACTCAGTTCGTCGACGCGTGTCAAGGTGCGCGCCTGCGCCTGCTGCTTCGCCACGCGCCAGTGATGCGCGCCGCGCGCCGCGACCTGCGGCGAATGCGTCACCACCAGCACCTGCAGCTCCTTGCCGAGCCGGTGCAGCCGCTCGCCGACCGCGGCGGCGACGGCGCCGCCGATGCCGCTGTCGACCTCGTCGAACACCAGGGTCGGCACCGGCGAGGTCCGGGCCAGCACCACCTTGAGCGCCAGCATGAAGCGCGACAGCTCGCCGCCCGAGGCGATCTTGGCGAGCGGGCCGGGCGGCAGGCCCGGATTGGTCGCCACCTCGAAATGGATGCGCTCGAAGCCGTGCTCGCTCCAGCCGCCCTCGTCGAGCGGCGTCAGCACGGTCGCGAAGCGCGCCTTGTCGAGCTTCAGCGGCCCGAGCTCCTTCGTCACCGCCGCATCAAGCGCCTTCGCCGCCTGGCGCCGCTTCTTGCCGACGCTCTCGGCGGCGGCGACATAGGCCTGGCGCGCCTCCTGCTCGCGCCGCGCCAGTCGCGCCACGGCGTCGCCGCCATTGTCGAGCGCGGCGACGCGCGCGGCGATCTCCGTGCGCAAGGCGGCGAGCGCGTCGAGCGCGACGCCGTGCTTGCGCGCCAGCGTGCGCAGGGCGAACAGCCGCTCCTCGACCTTTTCCAGGGTCGCGGAGTCGCGGCCCAGCCCGCGCGCGGCCGTCTCGATCTGCGCCGCCGCCTCCGCCGTCTCCATGGCGGCGCGCTCGAGCGCAGCCAGCGCCGCGTCGAGCCGCCCGCCCGCCTTGTCGCGCAGCCGTTCGAGCTGACGCGAGGCGGCGTTGAGCGCGCGTTCGCCGCCGCGCTCGCCGGCGAGCTCGTCCAGTGCCGCGTCGAGCGCTGCCATCAGCTTCTCGCGGTTCATGAGCAGCGAGCGCTGCTCGGCGAGCGCCGTCTCCTCGCCGGGCTGCGGCTCGAGCGCGCCGAGCTCGGCCAGCGCATGGCGCAGGTAATCCTCGTCGGCGCGCGCCTTGGCGAGCGCGGCCTCCGCCGCCGCGCGCTCCTTGGCGACGTCGCGCCACGCGCGCCACGCCTGGGCGAGGGCGGCGCTTTCCACGTGATGGCCGCCATAGGCGTCGAGCGCCTCGCGATGGGTCGCGGGATCGAGCAATCCGCGCTGCTCGAACTGGCCTTGGACTTCCACCAGCAGGTCGCCGAGCTGCTTCAACAGGCCGACGCTTGCCGGCTGGTCGTCGATGAAGGCGCGGCTGCGCCCGTCGGCGCCGACCATGCGCCGCACCACCAGCGTGTCGCCGTCGCCGCTGAAGCCGGCCTCGTCGAGCAGGCGCCGGGCGGGATGGCGGCGGGCAAGGGCGAACTCTGCGGTGACCACCGCCTGCTCGGCGCCGTGGCGCACCAGGCCGCTCTCGGCGCGCATGCCGAGGGCCAGCCCCAACGCGTCGAGCAGGATCGACTTGCCGGCGCCCGTCTCGCCGGTCAGCACGCAGAGCCCCGCATGGAAGGCGAGATCGAGCCGGTCGATCAGCACAACGTCTCGGATGGTCAGGCCGAGGAGCATCGCATGGCCAAATGACGGCGCGTTAGAGGGGAGGGCGCCAGAAACGGCGGAGTATAGCGGCGCGTGGCCGAGGTGACCAATATCGCCTGCGCCGGCGCGCCGCTCCTAGCGGCACGGGTATCGTTCGCTCAGCGACAGGCGCGCGAGCCGCGCTGCGGGCGAGTACTGCTTCTCCGGGTGGGCGCCGGCATATTTGACGAAAAGCGAGCTGAGCTGCTCGACCTCGACGCCCTTGGGCACGCAGAACCGCTTGGTCGCCGATCCGTCGGCGACGATCTCGTCCTCGGCGTCGACCACGGCGACGAGGTATCCGGCACAGAACGAGTCGACTTCCTTGCAATGCGACAACAGATTGGCCGTCGAGTATCCTCCGGCTTGCGTGATGACGGGAGTCATCAGCGTGGCGGCCATGAAAAGGACCAGGCGCAGCGGCATCGTTTCCTCTCGCTTCTTGGTTTGACTGATTGGTGCTCGACAACCATCGCCAGGACATGGCCTCCTTGCCGGCCCGGCTCCCATGCAAGGCAGTCGAGCGCGCAAAAAGCAACCCCAAAGTCATGCTGAAAAGCCCCGGGTTGCCGGCGCGGCGCGGTGCCCCGATGCCGCGACTATCGTTGGGGAAGGAAGGCTAGAAAATTGACGTCACCGAATCGAAGACGCGGCCGAACCAGCTTCCGCTCGCGCTCTTGCTCGGGGCCGGAGCGGGCGTCTCGTTGCCGCTGCCTTCGGCGATCGCGGTCGGCTGCCGCGTCTTGAAGAGCGCGTAGCTGTCACCGTACCAGGCGCTGCCGGGATAATTGTAGCCCAGCACCGACGCGGTCTTCTGCGCTTCCTCGCCGAGGCCGAGCGACAGATAGCATTCGGTCAGGCGATGCAGCGCCTCCGGCACGTGCGTCGTGGTCTGATAGTCGTCGACGACGCGCTTGAAGCGGTTGATGGCGGCGAGATAGAGGCGCTGCCGTTCGTACCAGCGGCCGATCTCCATCTCCTTGCCGGCGAGATGGTCGCGCGCCAGATCGATCTTGAGCCGCGCATCGCGGCCATATCGGCTGTCCGGGAAGCGGCGCACCACCTCGCCCAATGCCGTCATCGCCTTCTCGGTCGCCCGCTGATCGCGCGCGACGTCGGCGATCTGCACATAATAGTCGAGCGCCTTCAGGTAATAGGCATAGGCGATGTCGCGATGGCCGGGGTGAAGCTGGATGAAGCGGTCGGCGGCGACGATCGATTCGTCGTATTTGGCGGCCTGATAGAGCGCATACGCGGACATGAGCTGCGCCTTGGTCGCCCACACCGAATAGGGATGCTGGCGCTCGACCTCGTCGAAAGACTTCGCCGCCTTGTCGTAGGCGTGGTCGAGCAACTGATCCATGGCGCTGTTGTAGAGATCCTCGACCGGCTTTTCGACATAGGCGTCCTTATTGCCGGCGCAGGCGGCGAGCAGCAGCGCGCCGGCGAGGAAGCCCCATCGAAGATAGAATCCAGGAGCCATGATCAAGCCCAGCTAGAGCCGCCGCACCAATGCGATGGCGGCGCCGCGCCCTTATAACATGGCGCTGAAGCGGACGGCCACCCTGGCAGAAAGGATGCCCTACCTTAGGCGCGGGCGCGCTGCGGCTGCTCTTCCCAGACCACCGGCTCGGGCACGCGACGGACCATGGCGCTGGAGCACCAGGCGGATGAATCGGCGAACAGCGCCTCGAGCAGGCGACGGTTCAGCGCGTGGCCGGACCGCACGCCGTGGAAATGGCCGATCACCGGTGAGCCCGCGAGATAGAGATCGCCCAGCGCGTCGAGCACCTTGTGGCGCACGAACTCGTCGACATAGCGCAGGCCCTCGCGATTGAGCACGCGGTCGCCATTGATGACCACGGCGTTCTCGAGCGAGCCGCCGCGCGCCAGCCCGACGGCGCGCATCTGATCGACCTCATGCAGGAAGCCGAAGGTGCGGGCGCGGCTGATGTCGCTCTTGAAGCTCTCGGGGTCGAGGGCGATGGTGATGTCCTGGCGGCTGATCGCGCCGCTGGCGAAGTCGATGGCGAAGCTCATGGAGAAGCCGTCATCGGGCGTGAGCGAGGCGGTCTTGCCGTCCTCGCCGACGGTTATCGGCTTCAGCACCTTGATGGCGCGGCGCGGCGCGTCCTGCTCGACGACGCCGGCGCATTCGAGCAGGAAGACGAACGGCGCAGCGCTGCCGTCCATGACAGGCACTTCCGGCCCGTCGAGCTCGATCAGCGCGTTGTCGATCTCGAGCCCGGCCAGCGCCGCCATCAGATGCTCGATGGTCGCGACCGACAAGCCTTCGCCATTGTCGAGACGCGTGCACAGCGCCTGCTCGACCGCATTGCGCCAGTCGGCCTTGATCTCCGCGCCGGCACGGTCGGTGCGGCGGAAGACGATGCCCGTGTCCGGCGCGGCCGGATGCAGCGTCATGGCCACGCGCGCCCCGGAATGGAGCGCGACACCGCGACAATGAATCGCAGATTTCAGGGTTTTCTGCAGGGCGATCCCCAATTCGTCCATGGCAACCCACTTCCAAAGATGCTGTCCGTCGTTGAACGGGCCGTAAACTATAGCCAGTGTGCAGTGCACACAAATCACTCTTTGTTACAGTTTATTACGGCGAAATCGTTTACTGATCAGTAACTTAGCTTAATAGAATATCGCCGCCGAAACGACATGCGCCGGCATGTCCGGCGACCCGTCCAAGACGAGTCGCGGGCCATGCCGGCGCATATGCGTTCAGTTGGCTTGGCGGCGCAGGAAGGCGGGAATGTCGAGCACGTCCTCCTCCTTGGACGGGCGCAGCCGGTCCGCCGGGTCGAGCGCGCCCAGGCGCTGCTGCGCCGCCGGCATCGGCGCGGCGCGGCTGGCCGGCTCGGCCTCGCCGACGCTGCGCCGGGCCGCGCCGGTAACCCGTTCGAACAGGCTCGGGCCGCGGCCCTTCGGCTTCTGCGGCACGCGCCCGCCGTTTTCCATTGCCGCGGCGGCAAAGGCGTCGGGCGCGACGGCGGGACGGGCGACGGCCAGCGGCCGCGCGCCGGCGACCTCGACCGGGCGCGGGGCGATGAAGGCACCGCCCTTGACCGCAGCCGTCTCGATCGCGTCCGCCTGCGCCGGTGCCGGCTCGGCGGCCACGGCCGGGAGCGGTGCCGCTGCCGGCTCGACCGGCGCCGCGCCATTGGTGCGGCCGCGGTCGCTCACCAGCTGGATCACCGGCTTCGCCTGCGCCAGAGCCTCGGCGTCGATGCCGGTGGCGACGACCGAGATGCGCATGCGGCCGGCGAGCTTGTCGTCGAAGGTCGAGCCGAAGATGATGTTGGCCTCGGGATCGACCTCCTCGCGGATGCGGTTCGCCGCCTCGTCGACCTCGAACAGCGTCATGTCCGGGCCGCCGGTAATGTTGATGAGGACGCCGCGCGCGCCCTTCATCGACACGTCCTCGAGCAGCGGGTTCGAGATCGCGGCCTCGGCCGCGTCGATGGCGCGCCGGTCGCCCTCGGCCTCGCCGGTGCCCATCATCGCCTTGCCCATCTCGCTCATGACGGCGCGGATGTCGGCGAAGTCGAGATTGATGAGGCCGGGCATCACCATCAGGTCGGTGACGCCGCGCACGCCCGAATGCAGCACGTCGTCGGCCATCTTGAAGGCGTCGGCGAAGGTGGTGCGCTCGTTGGCGACGCGGAACAGGTTCTGGTTGGGGATGATGATCAGCGTGTCGACGAATTTCTGCAGCTCGATGATGCCGGCCTCGGCAAGCCGCATGCGGTGCGTGCCCTCGAAATGGAACGGCTTGGTCACGACGCCGACGGTGAGGATGCCGGCCTCGCGCGCCGCCCGGGCGATGACCGGCGCCGCGCCGGTGCCGGTGCCGCCGCCCATCCCGGCGGTGATGAACACCATGTTGGAGCCCTCGAGCGAACTCATGATCTCCTCGAGCGTCTCCTCGGCGGCGATACGGCCGACATCGGGCCGCGACCCGGCGCCGAGGCCGCGCGTGACGGTGACGCCGAGCTGGATGCGGCGCTCGGCGACGCCCTGCTTCATCGCCTGCGCGTCGGTGTTGCACACCACGAACTCGCAGCCGATGAGGTTGGAGCGGATCATGTTGTTGACCGCGTTGCCGCCGGCGCCGCCGACGCCGACCACGGTGATGCGCGGCTTCAGGTCTTGCTCTTCCTTGGGAATGCTCAGATTGATGGTCATCCTATCCTCCGCCAAATGCTCGGCATGCTCATGTCCTTCGGTGGTCGTGTTCGTTCCGCCCGGTTCGGGCGGGTTCTCTCCCTAGAAGTTTTCTCGGATCCAATGACCGAAGCGGACGAAGAGTCCGCCCGGCTCCTCGGTGAGCGCGCGGCCGCGGCGCGGCGTCTCCGCGCGCTCGGACAGCGCGAAATGGATGAGCCCGGCCGAGGTCGAGAAGGCCGGTCCGCCGGTCGCCTCGGCGAGCCCCTCGATGCGCAAGGGACGACCGACGCGGATCTGCTTGTCGAGGATGAGCGCGGCGAGCTCGCGCGTGCCGGGCAGCTGGCAGGCGCCGCCGGTCAGCACGACGCGGCGCCCGGCGATCTTGTCGAAGCCCGAGGATTCGAGCCGGTCGCGCACCATCTCGAAGGTCTCCTCGAGCCGCGGCGAGATGATGCCGACGAGGAGGGAGCGCGGCACGTGGTTGGCCTGGCTCTCATCCTCCTCGCCGACCTGCGGCACGGTGATCAGCTCGCGCTCGTCGGCGGCGGAGGCGATGGCGCTGCCGTACAGCGTCTTCATGCGCTCGGCATGGGCGATCGGCGTCGACAGGCCGCGCGCGATGTCGTTGGTGACATGGCCGCCGCCCACCGGCACGCTGTCGGTGAACACGAGGTTGCCGTCGTAGAACACGGCGATGCTGGTCGTGCCGCCGCCCATGTCGATGACGGTGACGCCGAGGTCGCTCTCGTCCTCGACGAGGCAGGCGAGCCCGGCGGCGTAGGGGCTCACCACCAGCCCGGCGATCTCGAGATGGCAGCGGCCGACGCAATGGGCGAGGTTGCGCACCGCGCCGGCCGAGGCCGCCACCACATGCATGTTGACGCCGAGCCGCTGGCCGTACATGCCGCGCGGATCGCGGATGCCGCGGCTGGCATCGATCGAGAAGCCCACGGGGATCGAGTGGATGATTTCGCGGTCGGGCGGCTCCTTCATCAGGTGGCCCTGATCGAGCACGCGGCGCATGTCGCTGTCGGTGACTTCGCGGCCGTTCAGGTTGATCTCGGCCTTGTAGATGCGCGAGCCGGCGAAGCCGCCGGAGAGGTTGACGACGATCTCGCCCAGCGTCTCGCTGGCCATCTGCTCGGCGGCATGGATGGCGTTGAGGATCGAGTGGCTGGCGGCCTCGATGTCGACGATGACGCCGTTGCGCACGCCGCGCGACACTTGGTGGCCGATGCCGATGATGTGCGGCTCGCTGCCGATGCGGCGGGCGATGAAGCAGCACACTTTGCTGGTGCCGATGTCGACGATGCCGACGGTGCCGCGTGGGCGGGCGGCGAGCTTCTTCATGTCGCCTTGCCCGGCTGCCGGCCTTTTTTGGCCTTCGGCTTCGGCGTCTCGGTCGCGGTGCGGACGACGAGGCGGTCGGGCAGGCGCAGATCGACCGCCTGGATCGCGCGCTCGAGAATCCCGTCGCTGCGTTCGAGCTGCGCCAGACGGTGCCAGCCCGCGGTCGGGTCGCCCTCGGGCAGGGCGACGTCGACGTTGTTGTCGAGCCGCAGGTTCCAGCGGCGACCGCCGATGCGCACGGCGGCGGCGACATGGGCGGCGAGATCGGGCTCGGTCGCGATCATGTCGACGAGCGCTGCGCCGTATGCGGGGGCGTCGGGGCCGACGAGCACGATCAGGTTGCCGAAGCTGTCGAGGCGATCGGTCGGGATCACCACGCCGTCGCGGTCGATCAGCACGAGCTTGCCCTGGCGCTGCCAGAAGGCGAGGGGCTGGCGCTCGACGAGACGAATGTGGAGCGTGTCGGGGAAGCGCCGCTCCACCGAGGCCGAGCGTATCCACGGCACCGCCTCGAGCCGCCGCTTCGCCTGCGCCGGATCGATAGCGAGGAGCGGCGTGCCGCGCGCCACGGCGACGGCGCCCAGCACGGCCTCGCGGCTGGCGCGCCCGCGGCCCTCTACCTGCACATTGCCGATGGCGAGCCCGCAACTGGCCGTCCAGGCAAAGACGCGCTGCTCGACGGCGGCGACGCCCCGCGCGATCACGCCGGTGCGCTGCAGCGCGAAGCCGGCGGCGGCCAAGGCGGCAAGCGCGGCGACGGCCGAGCCCAGGAGGATGGTGCGGCGCGACCAGGGCCGCGCCTGGCGCTGACGCGCAGCGGGCGCGTCGTCGCGGCGCCTCAAGAGTCGCATGCCGCGTTCTCCACCATCCAGCGCACCAGCGCGGCGAAGTCGATGCCGGCGTGCTTGGCGATGTCGGGGACCAGGGAGGTCGGCGTCATGCCTGGCTGGGTGTTGACTTCGAGCAGCACCAGGCGGCCGGGCTCGCCTCTGGTGTCGTCGTAGCGCAGGTCGGCGCGGCTCACGCCGCGGCAGCCGAGCGCGCGATGGGCGCGCAGGCTGATGTCGAGCGCCTCATCATAGGCGCGCGGGTGGATCGGCGCCGGCATGAGGTGCGTGCTGCCGCCGGGCGCGTATTTCGCCGTGTAGTCGTACATCGTGGTGTTGTTGGGGCGGATCTCGAGCACGCCCAAGGCGCGCTCGCCCATCACCGCCACGGTGAGCTCGCGCCCGGGAATGAAGGGCTCGGCCAGCGCATCCGGGTAGGCCCAGGCCCGCGCCTCCTCGGCCCAGGAATTGTCGTTGACGCGCACGATGCGCACGCCGACGCTCGATCCCTCGCTGGGCGGCTTGACGACGAAGGGCCGCGGCAGCGGATCGCCGCCGGCGAGCGCTTCGCGTGACA
>Ga0099792_10000200_pt1 | contig 22953 bp, 20 predicted proteins | sample Rivendell_Oct201_8_FD_83780 | JGI IMG/M metagenome (GOLD analysis project Ga0099792, IMG submission 83780) | Vadose zone soil microbial communities from the Eel River Critical Zone Observatory, Northern California, USA -... | ecosystem: Environmental > Terrestrial > Soil > Vadose zone >...
CGCCGCCGGGACGCTCCTCATCCAGGAGGCTGGCGGGCGCATCGGCACGCTCGGCGGTGCCGAATACCGCCAGGAGGGGCACATCCTCGCCGGCACGCCCAAGGTCTACACCGCGCTTCTGGAGCTGCTCGCGCCGCACGTCCCCGAGGAGCTGCGCGGCTCCTGATGCGCGCGCGCGCGCGAATCGGCGCCGCCGCTCGCTCGCTTTCCACGGATCCCTTGTGTAGAGTCCTCGCGAAAAATCGGGGGTCCCATGGCGAGCCAGCTTCTTGCGACCAAGTCCATCGCCGAGCTGCACGAGCAGGAATCCACTGGCAACCAGCTGCGGCGCGCACTCACCGCCACGCAGCTGACGCTGCTTGGCATCGGCGGCGTCATCGGCACCGGAATTTTCGTGCTCACCGGCGTCGCGGCCGCCAACAATGCAGGTCCCGCGCTGCCGCTGTCGTTCATCGTTGCCGGAATCGGCTGCACGTTCGCCGGACTGTGCTACGCGGAGTTCGCCGCCATGATCCCGGTGTCGGGCAGCGCCTACTCCTATTCCTACGCCACCCTCGGGGAGGGTATCGCCTGGTTCATCGGCTGGAACCTGATCCTGGAATATCTGTTTGCGGTCGCGACCGTGTCGGTCGGCTGGTCGGGTTACGTGGTGAGCCTGCTCGATCAATGGCACTTGCACATCCCTGACGCGCTCTCGCACGCACCGCTCGATCAAGGTGCGGACGCACTGCACCTGCGCTTCACCGGGGCCATCATTAACCTGCCCGCCATCCTGATCGTCGCGGCCATTGCCACCATCTGTTACATCGGCATCAAGCAATCGGCCGTCTTCAACTCGGTGATCGTCACCATCAAGGTTACGGTGATCGTGCTGTTCATCCTCTTCGGCGTGAGCTACATCAACACCGACAACTGGCACCCGTTCGTGCCGCCCAATACCGGGACGTGGTTCGTGTACGGTCCCAGCGGCATCCTGGGCGCCGCGGGCGTCATCTTCTTCGCCTACATCGGCTTCGATGCCATCTCCACTGCGGCCCAGGAGTCCAAGAACCCGCAGCGCGACATGCCCATCGGGATCCTCGCGAGTCTGATCATCTGCACCATCCTGTACGTGATCGTCTCCGCTGTGCTCACCGGCATGGTGAGCTACAAGGAGTTGAATGTCTCCGCACCGGTGGCCCTCGCTTTGGACAAGTACCCGGGGCTGCACTGGCTGGGGGGATGGGTGAAACTCGGCGCCATCTTCGGTATGACCTCGGTGATGCTGGTCATGACCATCGCGCAGGCGCGCATTTTCTTCGCCATGGCACGTGACGGGCTGCTGCCGACCTTCTTCGGCCGCGTGCATCCGCGCTTCCGCACCCCCTCGACCGGCACGGTGGTGACGGGGGTGTCGGCCGCCGTGATCGGCGGCCTGTTTCCGGTCGGCCTGCTCGGCCACCTGGTGTCGATCGGCACCCTGGCGGCGTTCGTGACGGTCTGCATCGGCGTGCTGGTGCTGCGCCAGACGCGCCCCGAGCTGCCGCGCCCGTTCCGGGCACCGTGGCCATGGTTCACCTGCATTGCCGGGGCCCTGGTGTGCGGCCTGATGATGGTATCGCTCGGGCCCGCGACCTGGGTGCGACTGGTGGTGTGGACCGTGATCGGTGCGCTCGTCTACGTACTGTACGGCTACCAGCACAGCTGCCTGCGCGAGGGGAGCGCCGCCGCCAGCGCCGCCCGTCCCACCTGAGGCGCGCGGCTCGAGGCTTCAGCGCTCGCGATCTTCCAGCCGGCGCCGCAGGCGCACATTGATCATCTCCACCGCCACCGCGAACAGCATCGCGAAATACAGGTAGCCCTTCGGGATCTCGAAGTGCAGGCCCTCGGCGATGAGGGCGACGCCGATCAGCAGCAGGAACGCCAGCGCCAGCATCTTGATGGTCGGGTAGCGCGCGATGAACGCGCTGATCCGAGCCGACACCCACATCATCACCACGATGGCGACCACGATCGCGGCCACCATGATGGGCAGCTCCCGCACCAGTCCCACCGCCGTGAACACCGAATCGAGCGAGAACACGATATCGATGAGCCCGATCTGCACGATCACCGCCAGCAGCTGGCCGCGCAGCCGCGCCCCGCCGGCATCCGCGGGCGCCCCCTCGAGCGTCTGGTGGATCTCGAGCACGCTCTTGGCGAGCAGGAACAGGCCGCCGAGCAGCAACACCACATCCCGCCCCGAGAAGCTCACACCCGCGACCCGCAGCCACGGTTGCACCAGGTGCGTGAGCCACACGATCGAGAACAGCAGCGCGATGCGCGTCACCATCGCCAGCGCCAGCCCGCCCAGGCGTGCCCGGTGCTGCAGCGGCGCCGGCAGCCGCTGCACCAGGATGGACAGGAAGATGATGTTGTCGATGCCGAGAACGATCTCGAGCAGCGACAGCGTGATGAACGCCAGCCAAGCGTGCGGATCGGCGATCACACTGGCGGCACTCCGCTACGGCAGGTGATCGAACGCCGCCTTCTTCACCGTCGGGAACACGTGTTCGGCGGTCAGCCCGAAGTCGAGCGCGATGGCGCTGGAGATGTAGATCGAGGAGTAGGTGCCGGCGATGATGCCGATCAACAGCGCCGCGGAGAAGCCCTTGAGCACCGGGCCGCCCAGGAACAGCAGCGCCACCACCACGATGGAGGTGACCACCTTGGTCATGATGGTACGCGACAGCGTCTGATTGATCGACTGGTCGAGCACCACGTCGGGGGGCGAGCGGCGGTTGGTCTCGAAGCGCTCGCGGATCCGGTCAAACACCACCACCGTGTCGTTGAGTGAGTAACCGATCACGGCGAGAATCGCCGCCACCACTGCCAGGTCGAACGGCATCTGGGTGATCGAGAAGAAGCCCAGCACCAGGATCGGGTCGTGCAGAACTGCGAGGATCGCGCCGAGCGACAGCCGCCAGGTGTGAAAGCGGAACGCGATATACAGGAAAATCAGCACCAGCGTGAAGAACAGCGCCCACATGGCGCTCACCCGCAGCTCGCTCCCCACCTGCGGGCCGACGACATCCAGCTGCGCCACCTGCGCGGCCGCGTCGATGCCGGCGAGCGCCGCCTCCAGGCGGGCGCGAATCTCGGTCGCCGTCTGCTTCGGATCCGGGGGCATGCGGATGGCGATGTCGCGCGAGGAGCCGAAGTTCTGTACCTGCGGCTCGCGGAAGCCCGCGGCGGCCAGCCGGGTGCGCACCTCATCGACGTTGACGGCGTGCGGGAACCTGACTTCGGCGCTGACGCCGCCGGTGAAATCGATGGTCAGATTGACGCTGCGCGTGAAGAACGACACCAGCGACACGATCATGAGCACCGCCGACAGCGTGTACCACACCCGGCGCGTGGCCATGAACGGATAGCTGGTCTGATGGCTGAAGAATTCCACTTGTAGTCCTTGAGGCTTCGGTCCTAAGAGGCGCCTGGTCAGATTGACAGGCGCGCGATCTTGCGCCGCCCGCCGTACATGAGGGTGAGCAGCGCGCGGCTGCCCATGAGCGAAGTGAACATCGAGGTGGCGATGCCGAGGGTGAGCACGATGGCGAAGCCGCGGATCGGCCCGGTACCGAACACCCACAGCACCACGCCTGCGATCAGCGTGGTGATGTTGGAATCCGCGATCGCGGAGAAGGCCTTCTCGAAGCCGGCACGGATCGCCGCCTGCGGCGACACGCCCTTGCGGATCTCCTCGCGGATGCGCTCGTAGATCAGCACGTTGGCGTCCACCGCCATGCCGACGGTGAGGAGGATGCCGGCGATCCCGGGGAGCGACAGGACCGTGTGCAGGATCGATAGCAGCGCCGCCAGCAGCACGACGTTGGCGAGCAGCACCAGATCCGCCACCACGCCGAAGGTCTTGTAGTAGAGCGCCATGAACAGGAACACCCCGGCCATGCCCACGATCAGCGCCTTGACGCCCTTGTCGATGTTGTCGCGCCCGAGGCTGGGTCCCACGGCGCGCTCCTCGATCGGGTAGAGCGGGATCGCGAGCGATCCGGAGCGCAGCAGCAGCGCCAGCTCGCGCGCCTCGCCGGCCGCCAGTCCGCTGATCTGGAAGTTGTTGGCGAATACGCCGCGGATGGTGGCGTCGTTGATGACCTCCTCATCGGTCACCTCGCGGTTCACCTTCCTGCCGTTGACCTCGCTCACCTCGCGGCGCTTCTCGATCAGCACCACCGCCATCTTTTTGTTGAGGTTCGCTCGTGTGGTCTTGAGCATGCTCTCGCCGGCGCGCGCGTCGAGCTTGATGTTCACCGCCGGACCTTCCTGCGACTGCCCGGTGGTGGCGTTGGTGAGCTGGTCCCCGGTGGCGATCACTTCGCGCTTCAGCAGCACCGGGCGACCGAAGCGCGTATGGGTGTAGAGCTTGGAGCCGAGCGGCGCCCGCCCGAGCTGCTGGGCCTCGAAGGCGTTGTTCTGCATGTCCTCGAGACGGAACTCGAGGGTCGCCACGCGGCCGAGAATGTCCTTCACCTCGGCCGAGTTCTGCACGCCCGGCAGCTGCACGTTGATACGGTCGATCCCCTGGCGCTGCACGATCGGCTCGGACACGCCGAGCTCGTTCACGCGGTTGCGCAGCGTGGTGATGTTCTGCTGGATCGCGTAGTCCTGGCGCTCGCGGATCTGCGCCGGCGTCAGGACCCCGGTGATGGCCGAGCCGCTGGCCAGACTCTGTGTGGTGACGGTGAGCCCGGCGAGCGGCTGAGTGAGGGCACTGCGCGCGGCATTGACGTCGGCTTCGGGCGGCAACACCACCCGCACGGCGTTGGGCTGGTCACTCCCCAGCGCGGCCGTGGTCACGTCCTTCACCGGGATGTTGGCGGCGGCGAGCGCGCGCCGCGCATCCTGCACGTAGCCCTCGAGCGCCTGGCCGACCGCGGCACCCACGTCGACCTGGTAGAGCAGATACAGGCCGCCGCGCAGATCGAGCCCGAGCGGCATCGGGCGCAGGCCGAGTGCGCGCAGCGCCTCCGGCGTGCGCGGCGCGAACGACAGCGCGGTCCGGTAGGTGTCGGCGTATTGCTCGTTGACGGCGTCGCGCGCCCCCAGCTGGTCGGGCACGTTGGCGAAGCGCACCATCAGGCGCCCGCCGTCGATGTAGCTCCTGTCGAAGCGGACGTGGCGCTGGGTGAGAAAGGTCTCCACCGCCCGCGAGGCCTCGAGGGTCACCGGGTTGTGGTCCTTGCGCTCCACCTGCAGCGCGGGGTCCTCGCCGAACACGTTCGGCAGCGCGAACAGCATGGCCAGCAGCAGCACGGCCGCCACCAGCAGGTATTTCCAGCGGGCGTATTCGAGCATGCTCAGGCGCTCTTCAGGGTGCCCTTGGGCATCAGCTGGGCGATCTGGACCTTCTGCACCTTCACGCGCACTCCATCGGCGATCTCGAGGGTCACGAAGGTGTCGCCAACATCGGTGACCCGCCCGAGCAGGCCGCCGGTGGTCACCACCTCGTCCCCGGAGGCGAGCTTCGACACCAGCGCCTGGTGCTCCTTGGCGCGCTTCTGCTGCGGCCGGATCAGCATGAAATAAAACAGCGCGATGAACGCCGCCATCAGCAGCGCGAACTGGAACTGGCCGCCGGGGGCGCCGGGTGTCGCCTGCGCCCAGGCGTCGGAGATCAGGGCATTCATGTAGGCCGTCCGGGCAGCGAAAAGGGCGGCATTATGCCACAGCACCGGCGGCGCGCCGGTCGGCGAGGAATCCCCGCGCCCAGGGCGCGAGCTCCCCGGCCACGATGGCGGCGCGCAGCGAGCGCATCAGCCCCAGGTAGAAATGCAGGTTGTGGATGGTGTTGAGCCGTGAGCCCAGGATCTCGTTGCAGCGGTCGAGATGGCGCAGGTAGGCACGAGTGTAGTTGCGGCAGGTGTAGCAGTCGCAGGCGGGGTCGACCGGCGTGAGATCGGCCTGGTAGAGGCTGTTGCGGATGTTCATGACCCCGCCCGAGGTGAACAGGTGACCGTTGCGCGCGTGACGGGTCGGCATGACGCAGTCGAACAGGTCGATGCCGCGCATCACGGCCGCGACGATGTCCTCGGGCCGGCCGACCCCCATGAGATAACGCGGCCGCCCGGCCGGCATGTGCGGCACCAGCGACTCGAGGACACTCAAGCGCTCCTCCTCGGACTCCCCGACCGCGAGCCCGCCGACCGCCAGCCCCGGCCAGTCGAGGCGCAGCAGCGCTTCGAGCGAGGCGAGGCGCAGCGCCGCGTGCATGCCGCCCTGCACGATCCCGAACAGCCCCCCGGGCACATCCGCCACGTCGGCGCGGTGGTAGTGCGCGTGGCTGCGCGCCGCCCAGCGCATGGAGCGCTCCATCGACTCGCGCGCCTCGGCTTCGGTGGCTGGATGCTCGGTGCAGTCATCCAGCGCCATGGCGATGTCCGAGCGCAGGGCGAGCTGCACATCCATGGCGTCCTCCGGGGTGAGCCGCACCTCGGCGCCGTCGAGCGGTGAGCGAAAGCGCACTCCCTCCTCCGTGATGCGACGCAGGCTCTTCAGGCTGTAGACCTGGAAACCGCCGGAATCGGTGAGGATCGGGTGCTGCCAATGCATGAAACGGTGCAGCCCTCCATGGGCGGCGACGATGGCGGCACCCGGACGCAGCATCAGGTGGAAGGTGTTGCCGAGAATGATCTGCGCGCCCAGTGCCTCGAGCTCCTCGGGTGTCATCGCCTTGACCGTGCCGTAGGTGCCTACCGGCATGAAAGCCGGGGTCTCGACCACGCCGTGAGCGGTCACGAGCGTAGCGGCGCGCGCGGCGCCATCGCTCGCCTGCACCACGAAGGTAGGCCTCAAGCCCGCACCCGCGTGACCAGCATGGCGTCCCCGTAGCTGAAGAAGCGATAACGCGCGCGCACCGCGTGCGCGTAGGCGGCGAGCACCTGGCGCTGTCCGGCGAAGGCGCATACCAGCATGAGCAGGGTCGACTCGGGCAGATGGAAGTTGGTCAGCAACACATCGCTCACCTGAAACCGAAAGCCCGGTGTGATGAAGAGTCGCGTGTCTCCCGACCAGGCGGCCAGGGCGCGCGGGGATGCCGCGCCGCCGTTCGCGGCCAGGGCCGCGGACTCGAGCGCGCGCACCACCGTGGTGCCGACGGCGACGACGCGGCCGCCGCGCGCGCGGGTGCGCGCGATCGCCTCGCAGGTAGCCGCGCTCACCCAGGCGCGCTCGGCATGCAGTGTATGCGCCGCGAGGCTCTCGGTGCGCAGCGGCTGAAAGGTTCCGGCCCCGACGTGCAGGGTGATGTGCGCACGGTTCACGCCGCGCTCTGCCAGCGCCGCGAGCAGCGGCTCGTCGAAGTGCAGGCTGGCGGTGGGGGCTGCGACCGCGCCGGGCTCGCGCGCAAAGATGCTCTGGTAGCGCTCGCGGTCGGTGTGATCGGGGCGACGGCGGATGTATGGCGGCAGCGGCGCCTCGCCCCAGCGTTGGAAGAATTCCAGAGCCGGAGCCGGCAGCGCGATGCGCCACAGCTCGTCCTCGCGCCCGAGCACCCGCACCGTTCCGCCCGCCGTCTCGATCTCGAGCCCCGCCCGCACCGGCTTGCTGGCGGCGAGCTGCGCCAGCGCCTCGTGCCCCGCGAGGCCGCGCTCGAGAAGAATCTCCACGCGCCCGCCGGTGGGTTTCGCGCCCACGAGGCGCGCGGCGATCACGCGCGTGTCGTTGAGCACCAGCAGATCGCCGCTCTGCAGATACTCAGGCAGATCCCGCACCGCGCGGTCCGCGAGCGCTGCGGTCGGCCCCTCGAGCACCAGCATGCGGCTCGCCGAGCGCTCGGCGAGCGGCGCCTGGGCAATCAACTCCTCGGGCAGATCGTAGGCAAAGTCCTGGCGGCGCACGCGCGCATGTTACACGTTGCGCCGCACGTGCCCGACCCCGCGCGGCAGCGCCCCCGTCCTTCAGGCTTCGTCGCGGCCGAGGATCAACACCCGGCGTGCCGGCTCGGTGCGCTCGCGCGGCGCAACCTCGCGCCACATCATGTCCTTGCGGATCCGTCCCATGCTCTCGGGAAGGGTCGCGTCAACCTCCAGCGTCTTGTGCTGACGGATGATGCGCAGCGTGAGTTTCTCCCCGGGCTGATAGGAGCTCAGGATGCGGGTGGCATGGGAGCCGCTCGTGGGCTGACGCCCGTCGATGGCAAGGATCACGTCCCCGTCCTCGAGCTTCAGGGCCCCGTCGGCGGGTGCGCGCACGACCAGCACCCCCTGGTCGCTGCCAAAGTAACCGCCGAGCCGCGGCGTGAGTGTCGCCAGCTCCATGTCCATGAGCGGCCCGTGGAGCATGAGGGCGCCGTGCCACTCGGGAAACGGTCCGAAGCCGAGGTCGGACAGGCCGTGAACGCTCGCCAGCACCGCGGGTCCGGGCCGCGCCGTGACCGAAAGCTCGCGCGTCTTGCCGTCGCGCAACACCCGCAGCTGCACCGTGGCGTCCGGCTGGACGTCGCGCATGATGCGCACCACCTGGCGCGCCGGCTCGCGGCCCTTCAGCTCGGTGCCGTTCACCGCCACGATCACATCGCTGACGTGAATGCCGGCTTCCGCGGCCGGACCGCCCGGACTCACCTCGCGCACCCGCGCGCCGGCAGTGCCCGTGGCCGGCTCCAGCTGCACCCCGATGATGGCGTGACCGGGCTCAAAGGGCATGACCTGCTGGATCACCGAGCCGCTCAGCTGCGAGGACAGCTGCGCGACCTCGTGCGCCGCCTCCTCGAGCCTCTTGCGGGCCGCGTCCAGCTGCGCGTCGAGGTCGCCGTCGGCCCGGACCTCGGGCAGCACCGCTGCGGGCGGCGGGCCGGGCGCTGCCACGGCGACGCAGGCGGCCGCGCTCGACGCAATCAACATGTGCCAGGACGGGGTCAGGTGGAACTTCTTCACGTTCACTCCTCGCTTTCAGCGCGACTCATCGGCCAGGGTTTCCGCGTAACGCACCTGCACCAGCGCACCGACCAGCCGCGTGCGCGCCTGCTGCAGGGCCAGCAGCCGCGCCGGGTGCGCCTCATCCAGGCGCTCGGCGCTGAGCAGGTCATCGACCTGCGCAATGCGATCCTCGAGTCCGGTCACCGCAGCACGCGTACCCACGTGTACGACGGCCGGCTCACTCGGCAGGCTCGCCAACCAGTGCTCCATGGCGGCGGTGCGCCCAGCCAGCGGCGGCAGTGCTTCCGGGGTCAGGCGCGCTGAGTGCGGGGACCAATCGCCCAGGCGCGTCCACACCGCGATGATGCCCAGCGCGAGCACGCTGGCCGTGGCGAGCGCCCGGCCGCCGGCGAGCCCCTGCCCGGCGCGCCTGCGCGCGCCCGAACGGCGTTGAAATTCCCGCCAGCCGTACGGCTGTGCCGCCTCGTCCGGCAACTCGCGCAGGCGGCGGGCGAGGGAGCGCTGTTGATCTAGATCAGGGTGCATGACGGGCGGTTTCCCTGCGGCTCGAACCAGGCACGCAGCCGCAGGTGCGCGCGCGCCAGCTGCGACTTGGAAAAACTCACGCTGCGCCCGAAGGCTCGGGCGATCTCCTGGTGGGTGTAACCCTCCACTTCGTACATCCACACGACCGCACGTGCCGTGGGTGCAAGCGTGGCCAGGGCACGCTCGAGGTCGATGGATTCGCCCCGGTAGTCCTGCGTCACCAAGGCGGTCCCGGCAGCACCCAGACGCAAGTCAGCCAGGTCCAGGGACAGGCACAAGCGCTTCCACGGCGAGCGCAGGTACATCAGGCAACGGGAAATCGCGATCTGCCGCAGCCACGCCCCGAGTGGGGCCTCGCCGCGAAACTGCGGCAAGCGTTGGTAGAAGCTCATCATCGTGTCCTGAAACAGGTCCTCTGACACCGCCCGCTGTCCCACGAAGCGCCGGATCAGCGTGAGGGTCGCGGGCGCCACGGCGGCATAGATCGCCCCCTGCGCCTGCTCATCCCCCGCGCACGCCCGCGCCAGCACCGCATGGGAAACGGTGATTTCCACCAGTCGGGTCACGGGATGTTTAGATGCGCGAGCGGGGCAAAAGGTCGCACACCAGCCCTCCCCGGCATCGCCGACACCTGCGCTCGGCGCATACCCTTCCCGGGCGCGCGGTCCTATACTCCCCGGCGCGTCGATGCCCGAGTGGCGGAATTGGTAGACGCAGCGGACTCAGACTAACGACTTGAGCCCTCGGGCGAGAAATCCCCGAGGTGAAGCCCGTCAAACTCGGCGAAGGCCCTGAGCGGTTCGATTTCGAGCTGATGCCGAGCCAAGCCTTCGCAAGCGCGAGGGAAGGTGTAGAGAGCAGACGGCGGGCACCTACAGCCTAGAAGGCCACGGTGAAGGCGTGCTCCAGACCACGAACCCGTCGGCGGTTGCGCCCGGGGCGGCGAAAGCCGAAGTGGCAGGAAAATCCGCCGCCCTTAAAAGCGTGTCGGTTCGACTCCGACCTCGGGCACCATCAATGACGCGGGTAGGCGCCGCGCGCGGCGCCCAGCGCCGTGCCGGTCATGGCGAGATAGACCACCGCGAATTGCCTGGCGGCAGCGGCGATGCCAGCGGGCCCATGGGGCCTCTGACTCCCGCGCGGCGGTTACGGTGCAGCGTGCCGAACCGCAGCAGGTTGACCGTGGCCAGCAGACTCGTCGCGCAGCCCCACGAGAACAACGTCCCCGACAGGGTGAGACCGAACTCGCCGGTCGGGGATATCCCGAGCCAGGGCGCCAGCAGCCCGCCGCCGAGTGCCGCGGCCGAGACCGCGATGGCGAAATCCGCCAGGCAGACATCCTCGGTCTCGGACTGCGTGATCAGGGTCGCGAGCCAGCCCACGAGCACGGCCATGGTCAATAACGTAGTGACGTTCATGCGTTGATCCTCGAGGCGATGGTCGGTCTTCAGTCGATGATCTGGCTCGACAGCCACCACGCGAACACGATGACAATTAGCAGTCCTACGATGTTCATGTGAATCCTCGAAACGATGCGGGTGAGGCGTGGGTGAGAGGATGCGCTGACTCGCACGCTGATTCTGTGCAGCAGCCGACACACGGACGTCTGCGGGAGTCAGGACTTTTACGTAAGCTGTCGCGCGCCGGAGACGCCGGAGCGCCGGGCAGTGCGGCGTTGAACGAAACGCGCAGCCCCTGTCGCTCGACAACGACGTCGTGCCACGGCTGTTGCGTCGATGTACAACAGAGTCTCGAAGGGAGAATTTCCATGCGTGCGGCCTGCATCTGCGTTCTCTGCTCGTCGCTCATCGCAGGCCTTGGCGCGTGCGGTGCCGGCGGCATGGCGCCGTCGCAGCCCGCCGCCGCGGTCGCCCCGTCCATCACCACGCAGCCCGCCGACCAGAGCATCAGGGCGGGACAGACGGCCACCTATTCCGTGAGCGCCAGCGGCACCGCGCCGCTCTCCTACCAGTGGCGCAAGAGCGGCACGAGCATCGCCGGCGCCACTGCCGCCAGCTACACCACGCCCGCCGCGACCACCGCCGACAGCGGCGCGACCTTCGCGGTCGCGGTCAGTAACTCCGCCGGCAGTGCCAGCAGCCGCAGTGCGCTCCTCACGGTCGGCGCCGCCGTGACTTCCGGCTCCGACGTGGTGACATACAAGAACGACCTGGCCCGCACCGGCCAGAACCTGACGGAAACGGCGCTGACGCTCGCGAACGTGAACGCCACCAGCTTCGGCAAGCTGCGCTTCCTGTCCACCGACGGCAAGGTGGACGCGCAGCCCCTGTACCTCGCGGCGCTCACGCTGCAGGGCGCGGCGCACAACGTGGTATTCGTGGCCACCGAGAACGACTCGGTGTATGCGTTCGACGCGGACAGCGGCGCGGTGCTGTGGCACGTCTCGCTCCTCGGCGTCGGGGAAACGCCCAGTGGCCAGCACGCCTGCGGTCAGATAGTGCCGGTAATCGGCATCACTTCGACGCCGGTCATCGATCGCGCCGCCGGTTCCCACGGCACCATCTACGTCGTTGCCATGTCAAACAGCGGCGCCGATCACCAGCGCCTGCACGCCCTCGACCTCACGACCGGCGCCGAGCTGCTCGGAGGACCCAGGGACATCACAGCGACATACCTCGCACCGGGCGGCGGCACGCGCACTTTCGACCCCGGGCAGTATGCAGAACGGGCGGCCTTATTGCGGTCGGGGGGCGTGATCTACACGAGCTGGACTTCGCATTGCGACATCTCGCCGTACACCGGCTGGGTAATCGCCTACGCCCAGACCAACCTCGCGCAAACGGCGGTACTCAATGTGGCTCCCAACGGCACCGGCACCGGAGCCGCCACGGCAGGACCTGCGATCTGGATGAGTGGCGGCGGGCCCGGCGCGGACGCCGCCGGGAATATTTACCTGCTGACCGCAAACGGCGCCTTCGAGACAACTCTGGATGCGAATGGATTTCCGAACCAGGGGGACTACGGCAATTCCTTCCTGAAGCTGTCGACGGCGGGCGGCGGACTAAGCGTGGCCGACTATTTCACCATGTCGAACGAGGTGAGCGAGTCACAAGCCGATCTCGATCTGGGCTCCGGCGGCGAGATGCTGCTTCCGGACCTGACCGACTCCACCAACACAGTCCGGCATCTCGTGGTCGGCGCCGGCAAGGATGGCAACATCTACCTCGTCGATCGCGACGCGATGGGCAAATTCAACGCCGGAAGCAACAACAGCCAGATCTGGCAGCAGTTGACCCAGGTCCTCGGCAACGGCAGCAGCGGGGGCGTCTGGTCGACGCCCGCGTACTTCAACGGCACGGTCTACTACGGCCCCCGCGACGGCAAGCTGCTCGCCTTCACGCTCAGTGGCGCGCGGCTCGCGGCCTCGGCCTCTTCCGCCAGCTCGGCTGTGTTTCCCTATCCGGGAACCGCCCCCGCGATATCCGCGAACGGCAGCAGCAACGGCATCGTCTGGGCGCACCAGAACAGCAGCCCGGCGGTGCTGTACGCGTACGACGCCGGCAATCTCGGCCACGAACTGTACAACAGCTCGCAGGCCGCCAACGGCCGCGATCAATTCGGCGCCGGCAACAAGTTCATCACCCCCACCGTCGCCGACGGCAAGGTGTTCGTGGGGACGACGAACGGCGTCGCGGTATTCGGTCTCCTGCCCTGAAAGTGACCCGCGCGGCCGGTGCCGGCCCTCATGCGCTTCGCACCCGCGCTCACCGTCGACAAGCTCCGGTGTCGCCCGTATCCTCGCCCGCGCATCATGAAGTTCTGTAACCAATGCGGCGCTCCGGTCCGGCTGCGCGTCCCCGAGGGGGATACTCTGCCGCGCTACGTGTGCGAGGCGTGCGGCACCATCCACTATCAGAATCCACGCCTCGTGGTCGGGTGCGTGCCCGAGCACGAGGGCCGCATCCTGCTGTGCCGCCGTGCGATCGAGCCGCGCCGCGGCTACTGGACCGTTCCCGCGGGCTTCCTGGAGAACGGCGAGACGCTGCAGCAGGCCGCGGCGCGCGAATCGCTCGAAGAGGCGCTGGCGCAGGTCACGGTCGGATCGCTCCTGTCAGTGGTGCACGTGCTGCACGCGGAGCAGGTGCACGTGTTCTTCCGCGCCAGCCTGCCGGCGGCGCGTTACGGAGTCGGGGCGGAGAGCCTCGAGGTCGAGCTGGTGGAGCCGGCGGGGATTCCCTGGAACGACATCGCCTTCCCGAGCACTGACTTCACGCTGCGCCGCTACCTCGAGGACCGGGCGGCCGGCCGCGAGCCGCATCACTTCACGACCATCGACCGGCGCCTGCGGCGGCCTGCCGAGGGCTGATTCACCCACGCAGCGTGGCCGTGGCACAATGGCGGGCGCGTTCGCCCGCGCCTGCCGCCACGAGCCGCGCGCGCCGCTCCCGTTGAGGAAACCGAATGACTTTTGTCGTCACCGAAAACTGCATCAAGTGCAAGTACATGGATTGTGTCGAGGTTTGCCCGGTCGACTGCTTCCACGAGGGACCGAACTTCCTCACCATTGATCCGGAGGAGTGCATCGACTGCACGCTGTGCGAGCCCGAATGCCCGGTAGAGGCGATCTTCTCCGAGGAGGAGCTGCCCACGGGACAGGAGCACTTCAAGCAGCTCAATGCCGAGCTCGCCAAGCAGTGGCCGGTGATTACCGAGAAGAAGGACGCGCCTGCCGACGCCAAGGAATGGGAAGGCAAGCCCGACAAGCTCGCATTGCTGGAGCGCTAGCGGAGCCCGCGGCTACTTGGCGGCCGCATCCTGCAGGTGCTTGGCGAGTACATCCGGCGGGACATAACCGGGCAGCAATTCCCCGTCCGCCATGAGAATGGCGGGGGTTCCGTCCAGCGCAAAATCCCGCCCCAGCTGCCAGGAGCGCGCCACGGGGTTGTTGGCACAGGGCTTGGCATGCAGCTCCTGCCCGAGCTTCGCGCGGGTCAGGGCCTCGTTGCGGTTGACTGAGCACCAGACCTGCTCGGCCTTGGTCCAGGACGAGGTGTTGGGTCCGGTGCGCGGGTAGGCCAGATAGCGCACCCGCACGCCGAGGCGGTTGTACTCGGCGATCTCACCGTGAAGCTTGCGACAGTAGCCGCAGTCCACGTCGGTGAACACCGTGACGGTGTACTTCGCCTCCTTCGGACCAAATATCACCATCTCGCTCTCGGGAACGGCCGCCATGAGCTGCATACGCACTTCGCGCCGGTGCGTCTCGGTGAGGTCGTCGTTGGCGCCGAGGTCGTACAGGTCGCCCGTGATCGCGTACTTGCCGTCCGAGGTCACGTAGGCGATTTCCGCGCCGCGGGTGAACTCGTACAGACCCTGGATGGGGGAAGCGCGCAGTTGCTCGGGGCGCGCGCCGGGGATGTGACTGGCGATCTCCGTGCGGGCGTCTGCGTTGGGCTGCGGCCCGGGCTGAGGCTGCTGCGCAGGCGCTGCAAGCGAGGCCGCCGCGCCACACAGCGCCAGGCACACAACGAACCTCTTGCAGAGCATGGGGATTTCCACTAATGGCTGATATTCAGGAGTCAGACCCGCCGGGCCGGGGAAGGTTCGCTAACAGGCCGTGCCGAGCGCAGTTTAACAGTTCCGTGTCGGCTGCCGGACTCACCCGAGCGCGCAGTCTCAGCCGCGCGGGTGGTGCGTTGTGTGCAGCTCTTTCAGGCGCTCGCGCGCCACGTGCGTGTAGATCTGCGTGGTCGACAGGTCGCTGTGGCCGAGCAGCATCTGCACCACTCGCAGGTCGGCGCCGTGATTGAGCAGGTGGGTCGCAAAGGCGTGGCGCAGGGTGTGCGGCGACAGCTCCTTGCCGATGCCGGCCTTGCGGGCATAGCGCTTGATGATGTGCCAGAAGGCCTGGCGCGTCATGCGATCACCGCGGCGGGTGGGGAACAGGTAGTCGGTCTGGCGTTCGAGCAGGATCTCGCCGCGGGCGCCGCGGGCGAATTCCTTGAGCGCGCGCATCGCCTCCTCGCCGAGCGGAATGAGCCGCTCGCGATCGCCCTTGCCGAGAATGCGGATGACGCCCTGGTTCAGGTTGAGCTGCCCCTGGCGCAGGTTCACCAGTTCCGACACGCGCAGGCCGGTCGCGTACAGCACCTCGAGCATGGTGCGGTCGCGGTTGCCGAGCGGATCGCTCACCAGCGGCGCCGACAGCAGCGATTCGACCTCCTCCTCGGTGAGCGAGCGGGGCAGCGAGCGGCCGATCTTCGGCATGGCGATCTGCGCGGTGGGATCCTCGCGAATCGCGCCTTCGCGCATGAAGTAGCGGAAGAAGCGCCGGAAACTGGACAGTTGACGCGCCGTGGAGCGCGGCCGGGCACCGGCGCGCACGCGCCAGGCGATGAAGTCCTGCAGGTCGGCGCGCGAGGTACGCATGATCGGCACGCTGCGCTCGGCGAGCCAGCGCGCCAGAGCCGTGAGGTCGGCACGGTAGGCGGCGAGGGTGTTCGGCGACAGGCCCCGCTCCATCCACACCGCGTCCAGGAAGCGGGACACCGCCGGGTCGGCAGAGTCGGCGGGGGTCATGGCGATCGCGGCAGACGGATTGGACAAGCCCTTGTCTCGCTGGCAAGCCTGAGGTCTGCGCCCGGTGTGCGAGCCCTAAGCTTCCCGGTAATGTGGTGACCGCAGTATGGTGAGCGCGGCCCGGCTATCGACGTGATGACCTTCACATCTGCAATCCGGCATTAACATAAAGAGAACCAGTTCACATACGGTATCGCCAAGGGCTGCCCTGTAATGAGCGGAAGATCATGAATCCGCCCGCCACCTTGCGGGCGCTGGCACTCGCGCCGGCACGGCTGGCGTACACCCTGTGGAGCGCGCTGGCGTTCCTGGGCGTGGGCCTGAGCGCGCTGCTGCTGCTCGCGGTGCTGCCGGGCCTCGCACGGCGCCGGGCGGCGGCACGCGCCGCCGCGCGCGCCTTCCTGCGCCTGGTCGGCATGCCCCTCACGGTGAGGTTCCCGGAGCACATCCCGCCGGGCCAGTGCGTGGTGGTGTGCAATCACGCCAGCTACCTCGACGGCATCGTGCTCACGGCGGCGCTGCCGCCACGCTTCGGCTTCGTCATCAAGCGCGAGATGGCCACGGTACCGCTCGCCGGGGTGGTGCTCAGGCGTCTGGGCTCGGAGTTCGTGGAGCGTTTCAATCGCCAGCGCGGCGCCGCGGATGCGCGCCGCGTGCTGCGCAACGCCAGCACCGGGCATTCGCTGGTGTTCTTCCCGGAGGGCACGTTCACGCGCACCCCGGGCCTGTTGAAGTTTCACACCGGCGCGTTCGCCACCGCGATGCGCGCCGGCTGCCCGGTGGTGCCGGCGGTGGTGCGCGGCACCCGCCGGGCGCTGCCGCCGAGCGGCGCCCTGCCACTGCCCGGAGCGCTGGAGCTGCAGATCCTCACGCCCCTCGCGCCGGCCGCGGTCCCGGATTCGGCCCCGGAGCTGCGCGACCGCGCGCGCGCTGCGATCCTCACCGCACTCGGCGAGCCCGATCTCACATGTTGCGCCGATACTGCCCGCCCACCTGATACAGCGCGCGAGAGATCTGCCCGAGCGAGCTGACCTTGACGCACTCCATCAGCTGCGCGAACACGTTGCCACCGCCGGCTGCCACCTGCTGCAGCGTGCTGAGCGCCGCCTCCGAGTGCGGCGCATTGCGCGCCTGGAAGGCACGCACGGCTGCGACCTGATCCTGCTTCTCTTCCTCGGTGGAGCGGATCAGCTCCGCCCCCTTGTGCTCCTCCGCGGCATCGCTGCCCGACAGGAAGGTATTGATACCGACGATCGGCAGCGAGCCGTCGTGCTTCTTCGTCTCGTAGTAGAGCGACTCCTCCTGGATCTTGCCGCGCTGGTACATGGTCTCCATCGCGCCGAGCACCCCGCCACGCTCCGATAGCGCATCGAACTCCTTGTAGACCGCCTCCTCCACCAGGTCCGTCAGGTACTCGATGGCGAACGAGCCCTGCCAGGGGTTCTGGATCTTGTTGAGGCCGAGTTCGCGATTGATGATCAGCTGGATCGCGACCGCACGGCGCACGCTCTCCTCGGTGGGCGTGGTGAGGGCCTCGTCGTAGGCGTTGGTGTGCAGGCTGTTGCAGTTGTCGAACAGTGCATACAGCGCCTGCAGCGTGGTGCGGATGTCGTTGAAGGAGATCTCGCGCGCGTGCAGGCTGCGCCCGGAGGTCTGCACGTGGTACTTGAGCATCTGGCTGCGCGGACCTGCCTGGTAGCGCTCGCGCATGGCGCGCGCCCAGATGCGGCGCGCGACGCGCCCGATGACCGCGTACTCCGGGTCCATGCCGTTGGAGAAGAAGAATGACAGGTTGGGCGCGAAGTCATCGATGCTCATGCCGCGCGCGAGATAGTACTCGACGATAGTAAAGCCGTTGGCGAGCGTGAAGGCCAGCTGCGAGATCGGGTTCGCCCCGGCCTCGGCGATGTGGTAGCCGGAGATGGATACCGAATAGAAGTTGCGCACCGGCTGATCGATGAAGTACTGCTGCACGTCGCCCATCATGCGCAGCGCGAATTCGGTGGAGAAGATGCAGGTGTTCTGCGCCTGGTCCTCCTTGAGGATGTCCGCCTGCACGGTGCCGCGCACCGCCTGCAGGGCCTGTGCGCGGATGCGCTCATACACCTCGCGTTCCAGCAGCTGATCCCCGCTGACGCCCAGCAGCGCCAGCCCCGAGCCGTCGTGATGCCGTGGCAGCGCACCCTTGTAGCTCGGCGGCGCCACGCCGCGGGCGCTGTGCTCGGCGTGCAGGGCCGCAATCTGCCGCTCGGCGGCGCTCCATTTGCCCTGCGCCTTCAGGTAGCGCTCGACCTGCTGGTCGATCGCGGTATTCATGAACATCGCCAGGATCATCGGCGCCGGTCCGTTGATGGTCATGGAGACCGAGGTCGAGGGCAGGCACAGATCGAAGCCCGAGTAGAGCTTCTTCATGTCATCGAGGGTTGCGATCGAGACGCCGGAATTGCCGGTGCGCCCGTAGACATCCGGGCGGGTGTCGGGGTCCTCGCCGTAGAGCGTGGTGGAATCGAACGCGGTCGAGAGGCGCACGGCACCGTGGCCGTGCGCCAGGTAGTGGAAGCGCCGGTTGGTGCGCTCCGGTGCGCCTTCACCGGCGAACATGCGCGTCGGGTCCTCTTCTTCGCGCCGGTAGGGATACACGCCGCCGGTATAGGGATAGGAGCCCGGCAGATTCTCCGTGAGGATGAAGCGCAGCACCTCGCCCCAGTCGCGCAAACGTGGCACGGCGAGCCTCGGCACCGCCGAGCGCGACAGGCTCTCGGTATAGTTCTCCCCCGTCACCATGCGCTCGCGCACCTTGTATGAATAAGTGGTGTCGGTGGCCGAACGCACGCGAGCCGGCCAGGCCTTGAGCTCAGCCACCCCCTCGGCGCCGATCTCATCGAGCGAGCGGTTGTAGGCGGCGCGCAGCTCGCGGCGCGTGGCATCCGCCGCCGCATCGCTGAGAGCTGCGGGCGCAAAGCGCTCGAGCGGCCCGGGCAGGGCGGCGTCGTGCAGCGCCTTGAGGGACTCGTACAGACCGAAGGCGCGGCGCGCGGCTTCTGCCTGCGCCTCGTTGCGCGCGCGGGCGCCACGGCCCCCCAGGGCGATCTCCGCCAGGTAGCGCGTGCGCGCCCCCGGCACCAGCGGGGTGCGCGTCGTGAGCTCGGTGGGACCGTTATGCGCGAGCTTCCAGGAGGCGCCGCCGATCTGCCTGGCGCTGAGCGCGGCGCACACCGCGGCGAACAGCCGGTTGACGCCGGGGTCGTTGAAGCGGCTCGCGACCGTGGGGAACACCGGCAGCTGCGCGTCCGGCTCGCTCGAGCGCTCGGGATGATTGCGCCGCCACTGCTTGCGCACGTCGCGCAGGCTGTCCTCGGCCCCGCGCTTCTCGCTCTTGTTGAGCACGATGAGGTCGGCGTAGTCGAGCATGTCGATCTTCTCGAGCTGGCTCGCGGCACCGTACTCGCCCGTCATGACGTACAGCGACAGGTCCACCAGATCCACGATCTCGGTGTCCGATTGACCGATACCGGCGGTTTCGACCATCACCAGGTCGAACCCGGCAGCCTTGTACAGCTCGATCACGTCCTTGAGAACGGCGGAGGTCGCCAGATGCGCCCGCCGCGTCGCCAGCGAGCGCATGAAGATGTTTTCCGCCGACAGACTGTTCATGCGGATGCGATCGCCGAGCAGCGCGCCGCCGCTGCGCCGGCGCGTCGGGTCCATCGCCACCACCGCGATCTGGGCCTGCGGGAACTGCCGCGCCAGGCGCCCCAGCAGCTCGTCCGTGAGGCTCGACTTGCCCGCGCCGCCGGTGCCGGTGATGCCGATCACCGGCGCCTTGTGGCGTGAGCGGGCCACGGCCCGCCGGATCTGCTCGGCATCGGCGCCGCCCGCGCCGGCTGCGCCTTCCAGCACCGAAATGGTCCGTGCGATGAGCGCGTGGTCACGGGCATTGAGCGGTCGCAACTCGTACGCCGGCTTGCGCACCGCTGCGATGCGCCGCAGCACATCATCGATCATGCCTGCGAGCCCCATGCGCCGCCCGTCCTCGGGCGTGTAGATCTTCTCCACGCCGCGGCGCTCGAGCGCCTCGATCTCGTGCGGCGCGATGGTGCCGCCACCCCCGACCACCACGCGGATGTGCTCACAGCCGCGTTCACGCAGCATGTCCACCATGTAGGCGAAGTACTCGTTGTGACCGCCCTGGTAGGAGCTCACGGCGACCGCATCCGCGTCCTCGTCGATGGCGGCGCGCACGATGTCGGCGACGCTGCGATTGTGGCCGAGGTGCACCACCTCGGCGCCGCGCGCCTGTAACAGGCGCCGGATCATGTTGATGGCGGCATCGTGGCCGTCGAACAGCGAGGCCGCGGACACGAACCGCAGCGGTGGCCGGGAGGCGGCCGCCTCGCTGCTGGGCGCGGCCGCGCCACTCTCGAGACCGGCGGTCATGTGCTTGCTCTCACCTGGGTGCGTAGTCCGTGGTGGCGGATGGACGCGTCTCTTTACCCAAGGGTAGGATAGCTACCCGTCAGTATGGTCGGGCCCCGGCGGCCGGTCAACGCGGCAGCCGGCCCTTAAGCTGCCGCCGACCTCGGCAGTCACGCCGCGGCCGGCGCACCGCTATAATACTCCGGAAGCGATGAACAGCCGCCGTGCCAGCCCCCCCGCCGCGGGCAAACAACCTCAAACCGCCGCCTCCCCCTGGCGGGCGAGCCGCGAGCGGCTGCGCGACCGCGCGCTGAAGCGCGAGGCGGTGATTCGCGCCGCCGCCCGCGAGTTCAACCACAAGGGCTACCACAACACCTCGCTCGATGACATCGCGGCCCGGCTCGAGGTCACCAAGCCCACGGTCTACTACTACGTCACCAGCAAGGAGCAGCTGCTGTTCCAGTGCTTCGTGGCGGGAGTCGAGCAGATCCGCGCGGCGTTTCGCGACGTGCGCCACCTCGAGGTGCCGGCGCGCGAGCGCCTGAACGCCGTGCTGCGCCATTACGGTGAGGCGGTGGCATCCGAGTTCGGCTGGTGCATGGTGCGCGCCGAGGACCAGGACCTGTCCCCGGCGATGAGCCGGCACATCAAGGCCCTCAAGTCCGAGATCGATCACGGCATCCGGCGGCTGATCCGCGAGGGTGTGCAGGACGGCTCCATCCAGCCGTGCGATCCGAAAATGACCGCGTTTGCGCTCGCCGGCGCGCTCAACTGGATCGCGCACTGGTATCGTGAGGACCGCAGCCTCACGGGCGCGCAGATCGCCGAGGCGTTCGTCACCATATTCGAGGGGGGCCTGCGTCCGCGCAGCGGCGCCTCCCGGTTGAGCGCCCGCGTGCCGCTACGGCGCCGGGCGCGGGGTGCCCTGGCGCGCTGATCGGTTCGGCAAGAAGCGAGGCTCCTATGTCCACTTCAGAGGTAGTCATCCTGTCCGCCCGGCGCACGCCCATCGGTGCGTTCCTCGGCGCGTTGGCACCCCTCAGCGCCGTGCAGCTGGGCAGTGCCGCCATCAAGGCGGCGGTGGAGAGCGCCGGCATCCGCGGCGCCGAGGTGCAGGAAGTGATCATGGGGTGCGTGCTGCCCGCGGGGCTGGGACAGGCGCCGGCGCGCCAGGCAGCTCTCGGCGCCGGCGTGCCCATCGGCGCCCCGGCCACCACCATAAACAAGATGTGCGGTTCGGGATTGAAGGCCGTGATGATGGCGGCCGACCAGATCCGTTCTGGTACCGCCGAGATCGTGCTCGCCGGGGGCTGCGAGTCCATGAGCAACGCGCCGTATCTGCTGCCCAAGGCGCGCAGCGGCTACCGCATGGGCCACGGCGAGGTGATCGATCACATGTTCTACGACGGCCTGCAGAGCCCCTTCGACGGCAAGGCCATGGGCTGCTTTGCCGACTCCACCGCCAGCAAATACAACTTCACGCGCGCACAGCAGGACGCGTTCGCCACCGAATCTGTGAAGCGCGCCATGCAGGCCCTGCAGGGCGGCGAGTTCGACGCCGAGGTCACGCCCCTGACGGTGAAGAGCCGCAAGGGCGAGACGGTCATCCCTCGCGATGAAACGCCCGGCACCTGTGACGTGAGCAAAATTGCCACGATGAAGGCCGCGTTCAACAAGGACGGGACTGTCACGGCCGCCAGCTCCTCCTCGATTTCCGACGGCGCCGCGGCGCTCGTGCTCATGAACGCGCAGACGGCGGCGTCCCGGGGGCTGAAGCCGCTGGCGCGGGTGCTGGCCTACGCCAGCCACGCCCAGGAACCGGAGTGGTTCACCACCGCGCCCGTCGGCGCGATCCGCAAGGTCCTCACGCAACTCGGCTGGAAGCCGCACGATGCCGATCTGTACGAGATCAACGAAGCCTTCGCGGTGGTCACCATGGCCGCCATGCGCGACATCGACATCGACCCTGCGCGGGTGAACGTCAACGGCGGGGCCTGCGCGCTCGGTCACCCGATCGGGGCGACCGGGGCGCGTATCCTCACCACGCTGGTGCACGCGCTGCGGCGCCGCGGCGGTAAGCGCGGCATCGCCTCCCTGTGCATCGGCGGAGGCGAAGCGGTGGCCCTGGCCGTGGAGCTTCTCTAGCCGCGCACCTTCAGGGGGTTACATGAAGATCAAGGACGCACGCGCCGTGGTCACCGGCGGCGCCTCGGGGCTCGGCCACGCGGTCGCGCGCCACATCGCTGACCAGGGCGGCCGGGTCATCATCCTCGACGTGCAGGAGGGACCCGGGCGAGCCGCGGCCGCGGCGCTGGGTGCGAACGCCCTTTTCGTGCGCTGCGATGTCACCTCCGAGGCCGAGGTCAACGCGGCCATGGATGGCGCGCACACCAGCCTCGGCGGGCTCAACCTGCTCGTGAACTGCGCCGGAGTGGTCGGCGCTGGGCGGGTGCTGGGCAAGAACGGGCCGATGGCGGGCGAGTTCTTCACCAAGGTGATTCACATCAACCTGATCGGCACCTTCCTGTGCGACAAGGCCGCCGCCGCCCTCATGCAACACAACACC
>Ga0099792_10000201_pt1 | contig 22875 bp, 16 predicted proteins | sample Rivendell_Oct201_8_FD_83780 | JGI IMG/M metagenome (GOLD analysis project Ga0099792, IMG submission 83780) | Vadose zone soil microbial communities from the Eel River Critical Zone Observatory, Northern California, USA -... | ecosystem: Environmental > Terrestrial > Soil > Vadose zone >...
ATGGGTTCACCTAAAGGACAGGCCGAGGAGCGGCCCCAGCATGTCATTACGATCAAGAGCTCCTTCGCGGTCAGCATCGCTCCAATCGCTCGTGGCGAATTCGCTGATTTCATCACGGCATCGAAATATAAAATTGAGTCGGGTGCGTTTGTTCGAAAAAATTATGGGAATTGGGGTGATGACCCGAGCAAATCCTGGCGCGATCCTGGTTTCAAGCAAGACGACGATCATCCGGTGGTGTGCGTGAACTGGCATGATGCGCAGGCCTATGTGGCGTGGCTAAGGGAACGATCCGGTGGCAGGGCCTATCGGCTGCTGTCCGAGGCGGAATGGGAATATTGCTGTCGCGCCGGGGCGACGACGGCGTATAGCTCCGGAAAGAATATCTCGGATGCGCACGCAAATTTCGGCCTGAGTTCAAATGGCACTACCTCAGTGACAACGTTTCCGCCCAATCCGTGGGGGCTGCGCGATATGTACGGCAATGTGTGGGAATGGCGCGAAGATAGTTGGCACTCCAGCTACAAGGGCGCTCCGGCGGATGGCTCGGTTTGGCCAGGGGGCGATACGTCTTCCCGCGTCCTGCGCGGGGGTTCCTGGGACGACGATCCGCGGAACCTCCGCTCGGCTTGTCGCAGCGGGGTCCGTCCCGGCATTCGGAACAGCTATTTCGGCTTCCGGATTGCCAGAACGCTCTAACCTCCTATCTCTTTACATCTTTGCCTCTGGAACACGGTCTCATGTGGAGGTCACGATTGTAGACTCCCGCCGAAGGCGGGCCGAATTTTTTTCGGTGCGCGTTCACCCGAAAGGACTTGCACAGCCAACCAGAATCGGCGCATCCGTCGCGTTGAAGAAGTGTATGTCCTTCGTCTCCGGGTCTCGCAGCCAGTTGCGCCCCGGAGCCTGAACGGCCCCGTCTTACCGCGTTTTGCGCGGCGGTTCCTGGAACAACCTCCTTCTGAAGCGCTGCACCATCGTGGCTTGGCATCTGGCTGTTCACGATTTGTTTGACTTGTTCTCGCAAATCGGCTATTGGCGAAATGGTAAGGTCGAATTGCGCGCGCAGCCCTGAACGGTTGGGCGCTATTTTGTTGCTGTCATCAATCTTGAGGTTTCGGTGCCTGCCTTGTCAGGTCCAATGAACGGTGAGCCGTGATCTGTTATATTATAAAAAGTTGTAATTTGTTGGCATCCGAACTCACGACGAGAAGAGAGACAAAACGAAGCCGACTATTTTGGCCAAAACGAAGCCAAACTTGACCGGATGGCTCGCCGCGAAGGGGCGGGAGATCATGTGTCTTCATGCGAGAAAACCTGGATGACTGATAGAGCAGGCGAGTTGTCGCCGTTCGGCCATATCCGGGTGGCCGCAATGGTACAGGGGCGGGTCTTCGGCGGCTTGCGCCGCGGTGCCCGCCTGGCGGTCCGCATCCTCGGAGAGGCGGGCGGGCACAAGACCCGCCCCTACGAAATAAACCGCCGCTACCGCGGCAGCGCGGTTGACCCCATCAAAAACTTGTCGACCGAGTGCGCCGCCTGCCGGCCTTCGTTGATCGCCCAGACCACGAGCGATTGGCCGCGGCGCATGTCGCCGCAAGCGAATACTTTCGGATTGGAACTGCGGTAGGCGAGCGTATCGGCTTTTACATTGCCGCGCGGATCGAGATCGAGGGCGAGGGTCTTGATCATGTCGTCCTGCACCGGGTGCACGAAGCCCATGGCGAGCAGCACGAGATCTGCCTTGACGTCGAATTCGGTTCCGGCAACCGGCTGAAATTTGTTGTCGACGCGGGCGCAACGCAGCACCTTGACCGCTCCGTTTTCGCCTGAAAAGCTTACCGTGCCGACCGCGAAATCGCGCTCGACGCCTTCTTCGTGGCTTGAAGAAGTCCGCAGCTTCAACGGCCAATAGGGCCAGCTTAAAAGCTTGTTCTCTTTCTCCGGCGGTTGCGGCATGATTTCGAAATTGGTGACCGAGAGGGCGCCCTGGCGGAACGATGTGCCGATGCAGTCCGATCCGGTATCGCCGCCGCCGATCACCACCACATGCTTGCCGCCTGCCAGGATCGGCTCCACGTCGCCGACCGGTTCGCCGCTGACGCGCCGGTTCTGCTGCGGCAGGAAATCCATGGCGAAGTGGACACCTTTGAGATCGCGGCCCGGAATGGGTAAATCTCGCGCTTTTTCCGCGCCGCCCGCAAGCACCAGGGCGTCGTAGTCGGCGGCGAGCTTTTCGGCCGCAACATTGACGCCGACATGGGCGCCGTAGTGGAACGCCACGCCTTCGTGGCTCATCTGCGTGATGCGCCGATCGATGTAATGCTTTTCCATCTTGAAATCGGGAATGCCATAGCGCATCAGGCCGCCGGCCTTGGCATGCTTCTCGAATACATGCACGTCATGGCCGGCGCGCGCCAATTGCTGCGCACAGGCAAGGCCGGCCGGGCCGGAGCCCACGATGGCCACGCGCTTGCCGGATTTTGTCGATGGCGGTTCCGGTTGGATCCAGTCTTCCGCGATGGCGCGGTCCGCGATGGCGCATTCGATCGTCTTGATGGCGACCGGATTGTCATCGATGTTGAGCGTGCAGGATGCTTCGCACGGCGCCGGGCAGACGCGCCCTGTCACCTCGGGGAAATTATTGGTCGTATGGAGATTGCGCGCAGCCTCCTGCCAATTGCCGCGATAGACCAGGTCGTTCCAATCAGGGATCTGGTTGTTGACCGGACAGCCCGTCGCTGCGCCGGAAGGCGCTATCGCGCCGTGGCAATACGGAACGCCGCAGTCCATGCAGCGCGCAGCCTGCTTGCGGTTTTCCTCCTCAGACAGCGGGACGACGAACTCGCGCCAATGCTTGACGCGTGCTTCGACCGGTTCGTAGTCGCGCTCTTCGCGTTCGTATTCCAGAAAGCCGGTGATCTTACCCATCGTTATTCCGCCGCCTGCATGGTCTGCGCCTTTGCGATCTCGGCGAGCGCGCGGCGATATTCGATCGGCATCACCTTGCGGAACATGGGGCCGTAGGTCTTCCAGTTCGCGAGGATTTCTTCGGCACGCCGCGAGCCGGTGAGCTTGGCGTGCCGGCCAATGAGCAGTTGCAGCCGCTCGATGTCGGGCAGCGCGATGTCCTTGAGAATGTCGACGCGGCCATGCGATTCAAGATCGTGGGCGTGATGGTAGATTTGCGCCGAGACCTCTTCTTCTTCCGGGATCGGCTCAAGCTCGACCATGGTGAGATTGCAACGCGACTCGAAGCTTCCATCTTCATCGAGCACATAGGCGATGCCGCCCGACATGCCGGCGGCAAAGTTGCGGCCGGTCTTGCCAAGCACCACCACGATGCCGCCCGTCATGTATTCGCAGCAGTGGTCGCCGGCGCCTTCGATGACCGCGACGGCGCCCGAATTGCGGACCGCAAAGCGCTCGCCCGCTATGCCGCGGAAATAGCATTCGCCCTCAATCGCGCCGTACAGCACCGTATTGCCCACGATGATCGATTCTTCCGGCACGATACCGGCATCCTGTGTCGGCCTGATGATGATGCAGCCGCCGGAAAGGCCCTTGCCCACATAGTCGTTGGCGTCTCCTTCGAGTTCGAAGGTCACGCCGCGTGCAAGCCAGGCGCCGAAACTCTGGCCTGCGGTGCCGGTCAGATTGACGTGAATGGTTTCGTGCGGAAGGCCCTCGTGGCCGTAACGTTTGGCAATCGTGCCGGAGAGCATGGCGCCCGCCGTTCGATCGGTGTTCTTGATACGGGTCGTGATGATGACCGGCGTCCCGTTCTCGAGCGCTGACTCGGCGTCGGCGATCAGGCGGCGGTCCAATATGTCGTGGATTTTGTGGTCCTGCGCTTCGCAATTGTGGATTGCGACCTTTGGTCCCGCCTGCGGCTTGAAGAACAGTTTGGAGAAATCGAGACCCTTCGCCTTCCAGTGTTCGATCACCTGGCGCTGGTCGAGGAGTTGCACCTGTCCGATCATGTCGGAGAATTTTCGGTACCCGAGCTTAGCCATCCATTCCCGCACTTCTTCGGCGACGAAGAAGAAGAAATTGATGACATGTTCTGGCTGTCCGATAAAACGCTTGCGCAGCACCGGGTCCTGCGTTGCGACGCCAACCGGACAGGTGTTGAGGTGGCACTTGCGCATCATGATGCAGCCGGCCGCAATCAGCGGCGCGGTCGAAAAACCAAATTCGTCCGCGCCAAGAAGGGCACCCACCACGACGTCACGGCCGGTGCGGACACCTCCGTCGACCTGGACCGCAATGCGGCCGCGCAATTGGTTGGCCACCAGGGTCTGGTGGGTTTCGGCAAGGCCGATTTCCCACGGCGAGCCTGCGTGCTTGATCGAGGTCAGCGGCGAAGCACCCGTGCCGCCCTCATATCCCGCAATGGTTACGTGGTCGGCGCGCGCCTTCGATACGCCGGCCGCGACCGTGCCGACGCCGACTTCGGAGACCAGTTTGACCGAAACGGCGCCATCCGGATTTACGTTCTTGAGGTCGAAGATCAGTTGCGCCAGATCCTCAATGGAATAGATGTCGTGGTGTGGCGGCGGCGAGATCAGGCCGACACCCGGTGTCGAGTGGCGCACCTTGGCAATGGTCTGGTCGACCTTGTGGCCCGGCAATTGTCCGCCTTCACCGGGTTTTGCGCCCTGCGCCATCTTGATCTGCATCATGTCGGAATTGACGAGATATTCCGCCGTCACGCCGAAGCGGCCCGATGCCACCTGCTTGATGGCCGATCGCATCGAGTCACCGTTCGGCAGCGGCTTGAAGCGGTCGGTTTCTTCGCCGCCTTCGCCGGTGTTCGATTTGCCACCGATCCGGTTCATCGCAATGGCAAGCGTGGTGTGGGCTTCGCGTGAGATCGAGCCGAACGACATGGCGCCGGTCGCGAATCGCTTCACGATGCTTGCGGCGGGCTCGACCTCGTCAAGCGGAACGGGCTTGCGGCCGTCGTCTTCGGCAGTCCTGATGCGGAACAATCCGCGAATGGTAAGAAGCCGCTCGGACTGTTCGTTGCTCACCCGGGCATAGGCTTTGTAGGAGTCCGGCAAATTGCCGCGCACCGCATGCTGCAGCGTTGCGACGGTCTGCGCGGTCCAGACGTGATCTTCGCCACGGACGCGGAACTGATAATCGCCGCCGACATCGAGTGCGTTGCGATAGATGGGAGCGTCGCCGAACGCGTCGCGATGGCGCTGCACGCATTCTTCGGCAATCTGCGCCAGGCCGACGCCCTCGATTCGGGTTGCGGTGCCGGTGAAATATTCGGCCACGAAGTCAGACTTCAGGCCGATCGCGTCGAAAATCTGCGCGCCGCAATACGACTGGTAGGTGGAGATGCCCATCTTCGACATCACCTTGAGGATGCCCTTGTCGATCGACTTGATGTAGCGCTTGACGATCTCCTTCTCGTCGAGCTTCTGCGGCAGTTCGTCCCGCATTGCGATCAAGGTCTCAAAGGCGAGATAGGGGTTGATTGCTTCGGCGCCGTAGCCGGCGAGGCACGCAAAATGGTGGATTTCACGCGGCTCGCCGGATTCGACCAGGATACCGACCGATGTGCGCAGCCCCTGCCTGATCAGGTGATGGTGTACCGCCGCGCAGGCCAGCAGCGACGGGATCGCCATGGCAGACGCGCTTACCCGCCGGTCCGAGAGGATGATGATGTTGATGCCGCTGCGTACGGCGGCTTCGGCGCGCGCGCAGAGCGCATCGAGAGCATCCTTCATGCCGGCGGCGCCGCGTTCGGCGGGCGACGTCGTGTCGAGGAAGCGGGACTTGAAGTGTCCGTCGCCGACCTCGGAGATCGAGCGGATCTTTTCGAGATCCGCATTGGTCAGGATCGGCTGGCGTACTTCAAGTCGCTTGCTGTACGAACTGCCCTCGAGGTCGAACAGGTTCGGGCGCGGTCCGATGATCGAAACGAGACTCATGACGAGTTCTTCCCTGATCGGATCGATCGGAGGGTTCGTCACTTGCGCAAAGTTCTGCTTGAAATAGGTGAACAGCAGTTTCGACTTGTTGGACAACACTGAAATCGGGGCATCGTTGCCCATGGAGCCGACGGCCTCTTCGCCCTGCATGGCCATCGGAGACATCAGGATGCGCAAATCTTCCTGCGTGTAGCCGAAGGCCTGCTGGCGATCGAGCAGCGAAAGATTCGAGAGCGCGGCTTGGGTCGGCGGCGGCGGCAAGTCTTCCAGCACGATCTGGGTGCGATCCAGCCATTCCCGATAGGGATGGCGGCTGGCGAGCGTCGATTTGAGCTCGTCGTCCGGAATGAGGCGTCCTGCTTCGAGATCGACGAGCAGCATCTTGCCGGGCTGCAGGCGCCATTTCTGGATGATGTCCTTTTCCGGAATGTCGAGGACACCCATTTCGGAGGCCATGATGATGCGGTCGTCGCGCGTCACGAAATAACGCGCCGGGCGCAGCCCGTTGCGATCAAGTGTCGCGCCGATCTGGCGCCCGTCCGTGAAAGCGATGGCAGCCGGCCCGTCCCATGGCTCCATCAAGGCTGCGTTGTATTCGTAGAAGGCGCGCCGTTCCTCGTCCATGAGCGGATTGCCGGCCCAGGCCTCCGGAATCATCATCATCACGGCGTGGGCGAGCGGATAGCCACCGAGCACCAGGAATTCGAGCGCATTGTCGAAGCAAGCCGTATCGGACTGGCCCTCATATGAAATGGGCCACAATTTCGAAATGTCGTCGCCAAAGAGGTCAGACGAAACGGAAGCCTGGCGCGCCGCCATCCAGTTGTTGTTGCCGCGCAGCGTGTTGATTTCGCCGTTGTGGGCGATCATGCGGTAGGGGTGTGCCAGCGACCAGGTCGGGAACGTATTGGTCGAAAACCGCTGGTGCACGAGCGCGAGTGCGCTCGCAAAGTCAGGGTCGTGCAGGTCCGGATAATACATGCCCAACTGGTCGGCCAGGAACATGCCTTTATAGATGACGGTGCGGCACGATATCGACACCGCGTAATATCCCGCCAGCCGCCGTTCGCGGCGGGTGTAGATAATGGCCGAGATGGTCTTGCGCAAAATATAGAGACGCCGCTCGAACTCGTCGTCGCTCTTGATCTTGTTGCCGCGTCCGATGAAGACTTGTTGATGTACGGGCTCGGTCGGCTTGACCGATACGCCGAGCGTCGAGTTGTCGGTCGGTACCTCGCGCCAGCCCAGGAGCGTCATGCCGGCACGCTTGACCTGTTGCACAAAAATGTCGCGGTTGACCTCACGCCAATCCGGATCGCGCGGCAGGAACAGGTTGCCGATCGCATATTCACCAGGATCGGGCAGCTTGAAGCCAAGCTGGTCGGCCACCTTCGCAAAAAACTTGTGCGGGATTTGCACCAGGATGCCGGCGCCGTCGCCAGCGCGCGGATCGGCGCCGACGGCGCCGCGATGCTCGAGATTGCAAAGAATCGAAAGAGCGTCCTCGACGATCTGGTGCGATTTGCGTCCCTTGATGTCAGCAATGAATCCAACACCGCACGAATCCTTGTCGAACGCTGGATCATAGAGACCCTGCGGAGCCGGCAAGCCAATCGTGTTGTCGCTCATCACACCCTCACTCGTGAGCGTTTTTCGACGCTCATCCCTTAAGCGGCGTACCTCGATTTCGCTGCGCCAAAGACCACTGCCACGCCGGAGCAGACGCCACGCAGGAACAGATCAGCCTGCGCGCTCGTGCGGTCGCAGAGCGATAGGCTGCGTTTGGGCGCCACATGCGCGCGCACCGCTGTCCGGCACAAAAAGGCGGCACGCCACAGGATTAGCCAATTGGGACAGTAATGTTGTCCTAATTCACACTGCTATATTTTAGCTTCAGACACAAGTGTTTAAGAGCCCTAAACTGGTGCTCAGGCTACTTTTTTTCCCCGGATCGGGCCTGTTGGGCAGTCCAGCCCGTTCGTCGCGCGGGTGGATGCCTTTAAGAAGAGAGTAAAATAGAGAGAGACGATGATTGTTCCAACTGATTCCAGCGACACGATCTACGGCCATCGCGCGCGCATCGGCTATACCTCGCCTCCATTCACGACGGAGATCTTCCCGTACGAATTCTACAAGATCGTTCCCGCTGGAGTGACGCTCGTCATCACTTCGCTCTCGATCATCACCCGGACCGCCGCGGAAATCGCCGCCTCATACGAAACAAGTCTCGTGGCCGCGCGCGAAATGGCAGCCGCGGGCGTCGACATCGTAATCTTCGGCGGTGTGCCGATTAACCTCAGCAAAGGCGCCGATAACGCCAACCGCATGCTCATCGACATGGAACGCGAGCTCAAGGTTAAAATATCCAGCAGCACCGCCGCACAGCTCTCGGCCGCGAAGGCGCTGGGTTCCAAGAAAGCGGTGGTGGCGCACCCCTACGCTCATGCCGATACGCGCCGCCTCGGCAGCTATGCGGAGGAGTTCGGATGCGAGTTGCTGGGAGCGACCGGTTGGGGCAGCGCGTTCAACCAGATTGGACGCATCCCCAAAAGCGCGGCGCTGACCATGGCGCGCAAGCTCATGCAGGACCATCCTGATGCTGATACGATCCTGCTGCCCTCGCCGCATTGGCCGACTGCTTGCGCCATCGACGAAATCGAGCATGAATTCGGCGTAAACGTCGTCGCGGCGCATCAGGCGATCGTGTGGCACGCCCTTCGGCGTTGCGGCATCAGCGATTCCGTCACGGGGTTCGGCCGGCTGTTGCGCGATTTCTGATCTGTCTGCCTCGTTGTCATCTCAACTATGCCGGCGCGCCGCGAGGTCCTTGAGGATTGCATTTACTTTGACCGCCGGCACCGATAATCAGCCTCATACGGCCCTTTTGCGCTCATAATTCACGAAAATTCAAAGGCAGAAAGAAAAATGACAGCCCCCCGCTTTCGGCTTGGCGTCGATGTCGGCGGTACGCATACCGATCTTGTACTGCTCAATGTCGCGAGCGGCGAACTCATGGTCGAGAAAGTTTCCAGCACTCCAGGAAATCCGGCGCTGGGCGTGCTCAATGGCATCGAGCGATTCGTGGCGCGCGGTGTGCCACCCGAGGCGATCGATTTCTTCGCGCATGGCACCACGGTGACCACCAATGCGCTGCTCGAAATGCGCGGCGCCAAGGTCGGTCTGCTCATCACGAAAGGGTTTCGCGCCATTCAAGAAGTGCAAGGGCAGGCGCGCGACGGCAATCTGTTCGATTATTTTTATGCCAAGGCGACACCGATCGCACCACAGAGTCTTACGCACGAAATCCCGGAACGGTCGGATTATGGCGGCAATGTTCTCGTGCCGCTCGATCAAGATGCGGTGCGCCGCGCCGCGCGCGGATTGCGCGATGCGGGTGTGCAGTCGGTCGCTGTCTGCTATCTCTTCTCCTTCATGAATCCCGCTCACGAGGCAAAAACGCGAAGTATCATCGCGCAGGAGGCGCCGGATATCAGCGTGTCGCTATCGAGCGAGGTTCTGCCGCGCCTGCGCGAATGGGCGCGCCTGTCGACGACGCTGGTCAACGCTTATCTCGAACCCGTGCTCGTGCGCTACATTGCCCATCTCAACAAAGGTCTCGATGACGCCGGAATCGTAACACAGCAGCGTTTCCTTATGCAGTCGAACGGTGGCGTCATGCCCTTCGCGGCGGCGATCGATGGCGGCAAGACGGTGCACACGCTGTTCTCCGGACCGGCGGCCGGCGCGCAGGCAAGCGCCTATCTGGCGCAAAGCGATGCAGAACACGGACTTGTCACGCTGGACATGGGCGGGACCAGCGCCGACATCGCTTTCATCGAAGGCGGCATGCCGCTCGAAGTAACGGAAGGATTCATCGCCCGCCGGCAGATCGACGTGCCAGCGCTCGACATGACCACGATTTCCGCTGGCGGCGGCTCGATTGCGTGGGTCGACGGCGCGGGGTTTCTTACCGTCGGGCCACAGAGCTCCGGCGCCGATCCCGGCCCCGCCTGTTACGGACGCGGCGGCACGGAGCCAACTGTTACCGACGCCGATATCCTGTGCGGTTTTCTCAATCCCGATTATTTCCTCGGCGGCGCACAAAAACTCGATGTTCATGCCTCCCGTTCGGCGCTCGAAGACAAGATCGCCAAACCGCTGAAGATGGATGTGCGCGAAGCCGCCGCCGGCATCCGCCGCATCGTCGACATGCGCATGGCCGACGAGGTGCTGGTTTTTGCCGCCAAGCGCGGCGTCGATCTTTCTGCCTTCACGCTGCTGCCGTTCGGCGGTGCGGGAGCCGTGCATGCGGTGGCCGTCGCGGAAGAACTGAACATGCGGCGCATCCTCGTGCCGCCGCGCCCCGGCGCATTTTCCGCGCTTGGCCTGCTCTGCACGGATGTCGTGCATGATTACATCCGCTCGGAACTGTCGCCTTTGGAGGAGATCATGCCCGAGCATGCGGAGGCAATCTTCGCCGCTCTCGAATTAAAGGCGCGCGATGAACTGATGGCCGAGGGTATGGGCACTCTGCCGGCGCATTTTCTACGCGAACTGGACATGCGGTATACCGGACAGGGCTACGAATTGCGGACGCCGCTCGATTCGATCGAAGGCGCAATCGACGCCAAAGCCCTGATCGCGGTTCGAGAAAAATTCGATTTACGGCACGCGCAGATCCACGGCCATGCCGCGAAGGAATGTTCGGTCGAGGTCGTGAGCTACCGCGTGCGCGTGCGCGTCCCGGTGCCGAAATATCGGCAATGCGCCGAACCCGAGCCGGCAAGGCCGCGCGCAATCGCGGAGGCCATCAAGGGGCAGCGCGACATCTGGTTCGATTGGCGGAAGCCCGAACGCGCGACGATCTACGAACGTGATCGCCTCGACATCGGCGTTGAGGTCGATGGACCAGCCGTTGTCGAGCAATTGGACGCGACGACCATCATCCCGCTCAACTGGCGCGCTCGCGTCGACGAGACCCGCAACCTCATTCTCGAAAAGTATGCGCAATGATGCCCGACCCGATCACCATCCAGATCCTGCGCAACAAGATCGCCAGCCTCGTCGATGAGATGCACTACCATTTCTATCGATCGGGCTATTCGACAATCATCCGCGAATCGCGCGATTTTAGCTGCGTCGTTCTCGATCGCACCGGCCGCGTCATCATCGCGCCGCCGATGTTCTTTCATGCTCCGGTCTATCGCCATCTCGTCGGGCGCATCCTCGAACTCTATGGAACGGATGGTACGCTGAAGGAAGGTGATGTCTTCGTCTCCAACCATCCGTATGAGGGAGGGTTGCCCCATGTCTCGGACATGGCCTTTGTTGCACCGGTATTCGCCGGTGGGGAAATTGTCGGATTTGCCGGTTCGATTGCCCACAAAGCCGATGTTGGCGGTACGGTGCCTGGCTCGACCTCGGCCAATGCCACTGAAATGTACCATGAGGGCGTGCTGGTGCCGCCGATCAAAATCTGGGATGCGGGCAAGCATTTGCCTGATGTCGAGCGGTTGATCCTCGCCAACAGTCGCCAGCCGGTCTTGGTGCGCGGTGACATGAATGCGCAAATCGCCGTGACCCAGAAGGGCGCAGAGCGCGTCGCCGAACTCTGCGCGCGGTTCGGCGCGCAAACGGTGGTGGAATCCTTCGCTGCGATCCTTCGCGGCGCGGGCGAGGCGTTGCGCGCCGAGATCGCGCGGCTGCCGGAAGGCACGGCTTCGGCCGAAGGCCTGCTCGACAATGATGGCGTGTCCTTCGAGCGGCCGGTGAAGCTTGCGGTCACCATCAGCATCGCGGGCGGCATCGCGACATTCGATTTTTGCAACAGCGATCCGCAGGCCAAGGGGCCGATCAACCTGCGCCCCTCGATGGTCGAGGCCTGCGTCTTTTATGCGCTCATCGGCAGCCTGGGTCCGAAGCTGCAATTCAATGACGGCATGCGTGATTGCGTGCGCTTTCTCTACAAACCGAACACCGTGACCAACGCCTCGCCGCCGAGTTCCGTCTCGAACTACCAGATGGTCAATCTCAAACTCGTCGACGTGATTCTTGAAGCCATGGCGCAGTTCAACCCGGCGCGCGCCAATGCGCATGGCGGCTCGTCAAGCGCGCTGCTCATCGCCTGGGCGAAGGGCCGGCCCCATCGGTCGCAATTGCAATATGAAATTGTTGGTTCCGCTTATGGCGGCGGTGCAGGTCATGACGGCGCGTCGTGCACGGCGGCACATCTGAGCAATCTGCACATCACGCCGATCGAGATTCTCGAATCTGAATATCCGGTTCGGATCCGCCGGTTTGACATTGTCCCCGACACCGGCGGCGCCGGGACCTATCGCGGCGGCAATGCATTTCAGCGCGAATACGAATTACTGGAGGATGCGATGGTCATCCGCCGATTCGACAAGAGCCGGTTCCCGCCCGGTGGAATCGCGGGCGGACGCAACGGCGGCGGCGCGCGCTTCGTCGTCGGCGTCGGCACCGACAATGAATATGAGACGCATCAGTCCGGCCGCTACGACATGAAGGCGGGCGATCGCTTCTTGATCCAGAGCGCGGGCGGCGGCGGTTATGGCGACCCGCATGCGCGCGATGCGCAGGCGCTGCGGCGTGATATCTTGGAAGGATACGTGTCCATCGAGGCGGCGCGCGACGCATACGGAAAGGCTATCTGATTTGGGCAGAGAAAGGACATCAGATGCCACTATCGACCGACAAGGCGGCGCCGCCGCGCTCGGGTTCCATCCTCACCTGGATCGTCGGCAAGCTGGTCGCGTTGTGCGGGCTTTTTCCCTATGCGCCGATCGGGCTTGGGATGAGGCTCATCGTGGCCCGCGATTTGTTCGAGTCGGGCCAAGCCATGATCGATGGACCTGTCATCCCGTTGTGGACTTTTGGGGGCATTCCGGATTTTTCCGTCGTGCTGCCCGTCTACATCAAGGACGCAACCTTGCAATTGTTTGAGACCCAATACGCCGCGCTTCCGATCCCACCGGCCACGACAGCCTACATATTCGGTTATGCAGAATTCGTATTGCCGATTTGTCTTGCAATCGGCTTTGCCACGCGATTTGCAGCGCTGGGCCTCGTTATCCTTGCGATCCTGATGGTGATCTATCTGATGCCCGACATCTGGACTATGCACGCCTATTGGATTCTCATCCTGTTGGCGTTGGTCCGGTTCGGTCCGGGCGCCGTCTCGATCGATGGGCTCGTGTACTACCTCAATCGCCTCTAAATCACTCTATCCATGAGTCTCCCAGCATGAACTTTGCAAGTGACAATGCGGCGCCGGTCGCACCTGAAATCATGGCGGCCATCGTGCGGGCCAACGAGGGCGGGGCGCTGGCCTACGGCAATGACGCCTGGACCCAACGGGTCGAGCGGCGTTTTGCGGAGATCTTCGAACGCGACGTCGCGGTTTTTCTTGTTCCGACCGGCACCGCCGCCAATGCCCTGGCGATCGCCCATTGCGCGCTCCCGTGGGGCGCGGTTCTGTGCCACGCGGAAGCCCACATTGCGACCGACGAATGCGGTGCGCCGGAATTTTTTGGCGGCGGCATCAAGTTGGTGGGGCTTCCGGGCGATGGGGCCAAGATTTCGGCCGGGACGCTTGAACGCGCGCTCAAGGAGCGGCAATGGGGCGGACCGCACCATGTCAGTCCAGTGGTCGTCTCGCTGTCGCAGGCGACGGAGGCCGGGACGATCTATCGCCCCGATGAACTGCGCGAGCTTGCCGACCTCGCGCACCGGCATGGTCTTGTATTGCACATGGATGGTGCGCGGTTCGCCAACGCGCTTGCGCGCATGAATGCGTCGCCCGCGGAAGCGACGTGGCGGGCTGGCGTCGACGTGTTGTCGTTCGGCGCGACCAAAGGTGGCGCGCTCGCAGCGGAAGCGATCGTGTTCTTCGACCCCGCGCGCGGGTCAGGCATGCAGGACCGGCGCAAACGCGGCGGCCACCTCATTTCCAAGCATCGATTTGTAGCGGCCCAGATCGAAGCTTTTCTTGCCGACGATTTGTGGTTGCGGCTTGCCCGGCACGCCAACGTCATGGCGGACCGTCTTGGCGAAGGACTTGAGCAAGCGGGTTTTGTGCCGATCTGGCCGATTGAAGCCAACGAGGTATTTGTGGTTTTACCGCAAAGGATTATCGATCGGCTCAAGTCTGAGGGTGCGAGCTTCTATGATTGGAGCGCGGGTTCCCTGCCAAAACAAGTCAAGATGGCAAGTGATGGTTCCCTGGTGCGACTGGTCGCTTCATTTGCCACGGCGCAGCATGAGGTCGACCGTTTCGTAACGATCGCCAGTGGTCGAAACTGATTGTTCGAACGCCTTCTGCCAAAAGGGTATTCGGTGTGGGGTGCCACAACAGTGCCCCAGCGTCGCCCAATTCGTCGCTAAGGTATAACTCCATCAGGGGCGACGAGACGGCAGCAATGTCATGGGTGACGCCGTCCGCACAGGGAGTGGTACCATGTTGGAGCGACGCGCGGCGTTCGCCGTTGTTTTGGTGCTCGGTATTGCAGGCCTCGTTGACGCCAATAGCGTGGACGCGCAGCCATATTACTATCGAACGCCTTTCCCCTATTATGAGCCCTACTACGTGACGCCTTATGGAGCGCCACGTTTCGCCACCGATGGTCTCCCGCTACACCAGATCATGCGCGCTGTGCGCTTGGCGGGCTACCTTCCGATAAGCGCGCCCGTGCGGCGCGGATCGGCCTATGTGGTCGTGGCCAGCGCTCCCGGCCGGGGGCCGGTGCGCGTGGCCATCAATGCTTATGCGGGAGAGATCGTGAGCGTGACGCCCGCGACCATATTCCGCCCCGATGGCGGCGTGGCGCAGGATTTTCCACCTCCGCGAAACGGTGTTCGCGGACCGGAAGTTCTCGGTTCGGAAGAATTGGAGAACCCCTCAGGCCGCGAACCGCAGACGTATAGTCGTCCGAACGTAGGGCTGCGCAACCCGCCGCGTGAAATTTCGACTGACCGGCTTGCGAATGTGCCAGCCGCAAATGCCCCGGCCGCGAACGCGCCGGCAGCACGATCACTGGCAACGCCACCGAATGGCAGTGCCGCCGCGCGCGTCCCAATGCCGCGCCCGCGTCCGAGCGGAACCGCGGCGCGTGATTCGACGGCAGGTGCGGCGCCTGCAAAGCAAGGAACTGCGTCGGCTGATGGGGGAACCCCAATGGTTCTGCCGCTACCGGTCCAATCATCGGGCGCCGGCAATACCGGACCGGCCAAGACAGGAAACGCGTCGGGCACCACGAGGCCCGACACCAACACCACGAGGCCCGACACCACCACGCCCGACGTTACAAGGTCAGAAACCACAAAATCCGCAACGACGAAGTCGGAAACCGTTTTGGTTCCGGTCGCCCCGCTGGATTGAGGGCACTTCGAACAATTGGTGCTACGTTTCAACGGGCGCCGTCGTTCGGAGTTCCGCGTTTACCCGTCTTGAATTGCGAGCCGGAAAGAAAGAGCCGCGCGCGGCGAAGCCGCCGTAAAGGCGGGATTTCAAACATAAGCCACTACGCGAAAGCGCCCCGGTGTTCCGGGGCGCTCCCTCCAATCGCGATGACTGGTCGTATCGATTGACGGCGTCAGGCTGCTTTGGCTTCTACGAATTTGCCGTTGCCGTTCCCATTGTCGATGGCGATACGCCGCGGCTTTTTGGCTTCGGGGATCTCGCGGACGAGATCGACGTGCAACAGGCCGTGTTCGAGCTTTGCGCCGTTGACCTGGACATAGTCGGCGAGTTCGAACACGCGCTCAAACGTGCGTGCCGCGATGCCCCGATAAAGGGTCTCTGCCCTCTGGTCTTCGGTCTTGGCTTTTTCGCCGCGGATCGTCAGCGTGTTTTCCTTCGCCTCGATATTGAGTTCATTCTCGGCAAAACCGGCTACCGCCACGGAGATGCGGTAGGCGTTCTCGCCCGTACGTTCGATGTTGTAGGGCGGATAACCCGGTACGTTGCCGTCATTTCCGGCAAGCTGATCGACGAGGGAAAAGAGACGGTCGAAACCGACGGTCGAACGATAGAGGGGAGCAAGGTCAAAAGTTCGCATAGCATATCCTCCTTAAGCGACATGCAAATGATCCGCCCAAATGGGCCAGATCGGGTGATTGCGCGTCCTGTGTGGCCCGCGCACAACAGATATGGGATGCCCCGAAAAGCTTTCAAGGGGCCGTAAGACGCCAGCAATTTCGCGACCTCACAGTTTAAACAATTGAGCCTGTCATGGTCCCTGCTATAAAGATTAAGAGCTTCTGCGCGGCAGTTCCAACCACAACCATGACCCTCATTTCCATTCCCGCCAATCCGGTGCCAGAGGATGTGGTCAGCGGCTTTCTCAAGACGCGTGACGGTGCACAAGTGCGGTTTGCGCGGTGGGCGCCGCCGCCCGGGCGCAAGGGCACCGTCTGCCTGTTTCAGGGCCGAGCGGAATACATTGAGAAATACTATGAAACCGTGCGCGATCTGCGTGCTCGCGGCTTCGCGGTGGCGACAATCGACTGGCGCGGCCAGGGGATGTCCGGCCGGACGCTGCGAAATTCTCGCAAAGGCTATGTGCGCAATTTTGCCGATTATATCGTCGATCTCGAGACTTTCATCAACGAGGTCGTATTACCGGACTGTCCGCCACCGTTTTTTGCACTTGGCCATTCCATGGGCGCGACAATCCTGCTCAATGCCGCCCACCGGGGCCACCGATGGTTTGATCGAATGGTGCTGCTGGCGCCGATGATCGCCCTTCCGGGAGCGCGACGATCCTCGGCAACCCGGGCGGGCGTCAAGGTGATGCGCCTCATGGGTCTTGGGGGCGCTTTCGTCCTGGGTGGCGATAACACCGTGATGGCGCAGCGGCCTTTCATCGGAAACCTGGTCACTTCGGATCCGGTGCGCTACGCGCGCAATGTGGCGGTGCTGGAGGCGGAACCCAAATTAGCCGTCGCCTGGCCTTCGGTGGCATGGGCGGATTCGGCGTTTAATGTCATGAGGGCGATGGCTGAGCCTGGCTACTCCTTGAAAATACGTCATCCTATTCTGGTTGTGGCGGCCGGTCATGACCAGATCGTCTCGACGCCCGCAATCGATGAATTCGCGATCAGGCTGCGGGCGGGCCGTCATCTCATCGTGGCCGGAGCCCGTCACGAATTGTTGATGGAGCAGGACCGCTACCGCATGCAGGTGTTGGCAGCCTTCGATGCATTCGTGCCCGGCACGCCATTGTTTGGGTAGCCTCAGCCGTTCTGGTTGAGCAACTCCAATGCTGCGGCGTGGACCCGCTTGTCGCCTGCCGCAACGATGCGCCCGCCGGCGGTTGGGGAGCCGTTTTCCCAGGTCGTGATAACCCCACCCGCACCCGCAATGATCGGGATCAGCGCCAGAACGTCATACGGCTTGAGTTCGGTCTCGATGACAAGATCGATATGGCCTGCAGCCAGCATGCAATAGGCGTAACAGTCGCCGCCGTAGCGTGAGAGTCGCACGGCTTGTTCCACCTTGCCGAAGGATTGCCGATCAGCCGCATTCATGATGAGCGGGCTGGTCGTAAAGAGGATCGCCTCGCTCAATGCCGAACACGCGCGGACGCGAAGTTCGCGTGCATCCGTTTGTCCACGATAATGGGCCGCTCCGCCGTCGCCGCTGAAGCGCTCGCCGGTGAACGGCTGGTTCATCACGCCGAACACCGGCTCACCGAAATGCGTGAGCGCAATAAGGGTACCCCAAGCCGGCATGCCCGAAATGAACGACTTGGTGCCGTCGATCGGATCGAGGACCCAGACATATTCGGCATCCGCGCGTTCGTTGCCGAGTTCTTCCCCGATGATCCCGTGGTCCGGAAACGTTCGGCGGATCAGGGTCCGCATCGCGACCTCAGCCGCGTGGTCGGCCGCGGTGACGGGGTCGAACTGCCCTTGGTTGCTCTTGTCTCGAACATTCAAAGCGGTACGAAAAAAAGGCAGGATGGTTTCGCCGGAGGCCTTGGCGAGATCGTCAACAAAGGTTGAAAAGTCGATTGCAGTCATAGGGGGATTCGAGATCTTGGAGGGTCAGTATTACGAAGGTGCAACGATGTGGCGGTCCTAGGAGATATCCGTCTTTATCAATGTCGCCATCAACAGCCCTTGGGATGCCCACCGGAATATGGTGCCAAACCTGAAATAAAATATTGAAATCATACAATTATTTCGCAATGCACAAAGGTTTCAGGCGAAACTTGTTTGCGTTTTTGGTAACCCTACCCCGCATTTTTGCATGGGGATTTCAACGATTCTTCCTTGTATTTGCAATGTCGAACGTCCATTTTATTGCGGTGCGGTAGCGCTTTCGCGCTATTGCTGCCCTTATTTGGGCGTTTCCTCCCTAGACTTGGGCTGCTTGCAATTGCGAGCAGCCTTTTTTCTTATGTAAATCAAGTTCTTATACGACTTCACAGAGGTTGAGAAATTTCACTTGTCATTTGTGCAGCGCAATGGCATATTATTGCGGTGCGGTAGCGCTTTGCGCTATTGCTGCCCTTCTTGGGCGTTTCCTCCCTAGACTTGGGCCGCTCGCAACCGTGAGCGGCCCCTTTTCATATAGCGTACAGCATCAATGCGATTGTGTTGTGACGGCGTCACTCGGCGGCAGCCTGATATGGGCGTAGTTCCGGGATCGGGATTCCGGCCAGCCGGTCGGCCAGCACTTCGAGGTCGGCCGCGAGTGTCGCGAACGACGCCGACCGCACGCAGCGCCGCTCGTCCATGTAAAGCGCCCGATTGAGTTCCAGCTGGATTGCGTGCAGGCCGGCTGCCGGGTTGCCGTAGTGCTCCGTGATAAAACCGCCCGCATAGGGCTTGTTGCGGCTGACCACGTAACCCTGCGATCGTAAGGTTGCCTCCACCGTATCGGCCACAAGGCCAGCGCAACTCGTGCCGTAGCGGTCCCCCAAGACGATGTCGGCCCGGGGCCGCTCGTCCTTGCTGCCCGCGCTTGACGGCATGGAATGGCAATCGACGAGGAGTGCCGCTCCGAAATCGCGGTGCACCCTTGAAAACAGGCGCCGCAAGGCCCGATGGTAGGGTTTATAGAGTGCCTCGATACGCCGGATTGCGTCGTCGACCGGGATGCGCTGAGCGTAGATTTCCTGTGCATCGCCGACCACGCGCGCGACCGTACCGAGGCCGCCGGCAACCCGCATCGAGCGCGTATTGGCAAATGACGGCAGGCGCCCATCGAACATCCGCGGGTCGAGTTCATAGGGTTCGCGGTTGACGTCCACATAGCAGCGCGGGAAATGGGCGCGCATCAATGGATCGCCGCGCCGCACCACACCCGCTATCAATTCGTCGACGAATGAATCTTCGGAGCGGCGGAGCGTTGCGAGATCGAGCCGCGAGGTCAGCAAGAACTCTCTGGGATACACGCTGCCGCTGTGCGGCGAATTGAACACGACAGGACCGCGGCCCTCGGCGGGCTCGAGGATCTCGTAGGGAGGATCAAATTCATCCTGGGCATGCTGCATGAAATGTGATCGCCCCTCAAGCCGCACTCCGAAGCGCCTTTTGTCAACCCACTATGCCTTTAAATAGGCTATTGTCCAAGATGGGGTCGGGGGCCTGCGGCAACAACTACCAACTTTCCCCGCAGGCCACAGGCGTAAATCTTGAATAGGTTCACCCGATGTTTACCCGGTATCGGGCTTATTGCACGCCGGGACAATAGGGAGGGCGCCCGCCGATTCGGGCTGCCAGTGGGCCAAAAAATGAAGACGAAAATACTTCTTGCCGAAGATGATAACGATATGCGGCGGTTTCTGGTGCGAGCGCTTCAGAACGCCGACTACGAGGTTGTCTCCTTCGACAATGGCCTATCAGCCTACCAGCGGCTGCGCGAGGAGCCGTTCGAACTCCTGCTCACAGATATCGTGATGCCGGAAATGGACGGGATCGAGCTGGCGCGCCGCGCCTCTGAACTCGACCCGGACATCAAGATCATGTTCATCACCGGTTTTGCGGCGGTGGCGCTCAACTCTGATTCGGCGGCTCCGAAGAATGCTAAGGTATTGTCGAAGCCCGTCCATCTGCGCGAACTCGTGAACGAGGTGCAGAAGCTGCTGGCGGCGTGAGACCCACTGGTTGGGACGGACCCGCAAGGCGACGGCTTGCCTCGCGCGAGGCGATATCAGGATGGCTGTTGGCGGCCGCTTGGTCTGAAAGGCAAAAGATAGGGGGGCTCTCTTTTATTTGGCGTAACCCTGCGATCGGAGCCAATCGATCCGCCGCTGACCGGACAGCCATTCGTCAACGTCCGCCTTGCTGGTGAGTCCCTTGATGTGACGGTCTTCGACTCCGGGATACTGGGCTATGATTTCCCATTCGCCTTCCGCGATGCGGCTCGTTTTGAAGGTGACCCTGGCTTTTCCCATGATGTCTTATGCAGTCGTTTGAAAGGTCAGTCCACCCAATTTTGAGGGCGTCCGTGAAGGCGCCATTTCGCCCATTTGTGATGGTCCTGGCTTACGGAAGATGGAACAACTGAGGGCGGGATGAAGCGACTTCTGATTTTTGCACTCTTGGGTCCAATAATCGGCCTGGCGATTATGCTGGCCGTCGCCTCATTTTTGTCCGGCCACGTGATTGTTCCAGATGCCCGTATTATGATCTACGGGTTCCTTTTGGCGTATGTGTTTGGAGGGGTACCTGCATTGTTTGCGGCGGCCGATTGGTATTTGACCAGAGTTCCATTGCGACCTCTCGCCATTTGTTGCGCGGGGTATGTCCTAACGGTGCTCACGGGGCTGATGATGTTCGATACGCAATACACCTCGTTTCGAGACGTGTTGATGTACGGATTTGTTGGCGCAATACCGGCCTCGATCTGTTCGTGGCTGTCGGGTAAACAAGAGAAAAGCGCGGATGCATGAAGCCGCGGAGGTTTCTGCGGTGACTTGGGCAAACGGATGGAAGCTGCCGACCAAAACTGGGCCCGCCGCTATCGAATGAAACAGTACCCCTGTAGCGGGCATACGGTTGCACGGCATCGCAGGGCTTTCCAAGTAAGCCCGTGGAAGTGTGCGGGATTTTTAGGTCACCGACTTGCGGGATTTGCGATCACGGAGCTTTACGTGGCGGTCGACCCGTCGTATATGGCCGCCAGCCGAAAGGCGGTCGACAAGTTGCTGGGTAGCTTTTGCGTCGCACCCGCGGGTGCGATATAGACGGCACCAACTAAAGGTACTGACTAAGAAAAGACAAGTCCGCACAGGGACTTGGGCGCGTAGCTCAGCGGAAGAGCACTACCTTGACATGGTAGGGGTCACAGGTTCGATCCCTGTCGCGCCCACCACGCATTCCCGAATTTCACCAATTGGCGGAGACCTGCGCAATTAGTCCGCATTTGGCGGACATTCCGGGCGTTCAATTCCGAGGTCACAGTATCTGCCGAGGGGATTTGGCATCTTTGGGCGCCGGTCTCCGCTTCAAAAAATCCCGTTCCTGGGTCCGATTTCCCATGGGCGTTCCGGCGACTGGGCTTGCGGGGCTGGTAGGCGAACCGTCCGGATGATGGTAGCAAAATCTCGCGGAACCTTTTCGACGGCGGCTTGCACCAGGGAAAGCCGAAACTGACTCATAGCGGGGAGGCGATCGTAGATCGCTATAGTTGGTGCGCCGATTTGATTCACCCTGCGGCGGCTGCCGCGCACGCCCGATGATCTCTCTTGTCACATCTGCGATCAATATCAGGTGGCGGCCGACGGGGCCGTAATGGTCCCGCGTGCTGAGGAACGTTCAGCTCCGACGACCATGAATCTCTATGGAGCTCGGGCTGCGAATGAACGGTCATCGCGGTTCGTTGCCGTTCGACGGATTGGTTTCAGGCATCAGGAACCACAGCAGGAGCACAGCGGCTAGAGCCACCGCTGCGATGCCGAGAAATCCCGCCGCGTGGCCGAGGCTGCTGGCCACGAGGCTTGAAAGTGTCGTGCTGAGCGAAGCGCCGACTCCGGAGATCGTCCCGACGAAGCCCTGCGCCAGATTGAACCGGCCGGTACCCTTTGTGAGGTCGGCGACGATCAGTGTCGTGAGCACGCCAAGCATTGTCCCGCTAACGCCGTCGAGTACCTGAGCGGCAATAAGAATCATTGGATCGGTTGTCCAAGCGAACAGCAACGCACGGACCGGCAGGGCGGCGAATCCGACAAGCAGAAGCGGCCGGCGACCCAACTTCGCCCGCCGTCCCGCCCATGGTGCCATCAGCGCCACGATCACTTGGGGGACGATGATCAATGCCGAGACGATGAGCGATGAAAGAGACACCCTGCCGTACACGAGCGCCTCGCCGGCGAGTGGCAGCATCGACGCGTTTGCCATCTGGAACAAAAACACGCCGCCTGCAAATATCAGCAGGCTGCGGTTCGTCCAGAGGTTCCAGTGCCGTGCTCTCGGCGGTGCGCTCGGTCCTCGGTGATCTGGGACCCCACAGGCGCGGCCGAAGTGGATGTCCGAAGGTTGGATGCGGCCGAGAGCGAAGAGGAGCGGCAGTACCAGTGCCGCGGCGGCCAGGAATATCGCGCGATATGACAGGAAATAGCCAATCAGGCCCATAAGGCCAGCGGCCATCACCCCTCCCGTCGATGCGAAGCGCTGATTGCGTCCGAGTCGTTCGCCAAGCGTGGCGTGGCCGACGAGGCCAAGGCTGATGGCCGCGATCGCGAGCCCCAGGAACCCGCCGGTGATCGCTTGGAGCACCAAAGCGGTCAACACCAGCGGAAAACTTGGCCAACATGCAATAATGAATGCGGCGGCTGCAACCATAGTGGCACCTAGTGCGACCACTAATTGTTTCGACCGAATAGTATCGAGCAATTGACCAGCGGGTAGTTGAGTCAGCAATCCGGCGAACCCGGCTGCCGTCAGCACAAAGCCGATG
>Ga0099792_10000202_pt1 | contig 22854 bp, 19 predicted proteins | sample Rivendell_Oct201_8_FD_83780 | JGI IMG/M metagenome (GOLD analysis project Ga0099792, IMG submission 83780) | Vadose zone soil microbial communities from the Eel River Critical Zone Observatory, Northern California, USA -... | ecosystem: Environmental > Terrestrial > Soil > Vadose zone >...
CCACCCGCCACGGAAGCTATCTGGCGGTAAGCGGCCAATCCCCGCCGAGCCGGCGAGTCTTTCCGCTGTCGGGGGGACACCTTCCGTCACCATCAATGCAGCATGACGGAAGAAAATGACCCAGAGCGGAAGATTCTCACCGGCAATTGTTGCGTTGCAACAGGGCTCATTCGCCCCGGATATTGGCTGTCTTGGGCCAAGCGGAATTTGTCGAATGGAGAATATGGAATGCTGGGCCTGGTAACCACAGACCCCATCAAAATTCCATCAAGTCTTTGGCGATGAGCACCGGTCCGGAAAAGTGCTTTTTCAGGCGTTCCACGAAACGTGTATATTCGTCCTTCGGATCGTCTGTGGGCGGCAGATGCGTGAGGACCACGGTTTTGACGCCGGCACGGGACGCCATCTCCCCGACCTGCTCCAGGCTCACGTGTTCGTCGACCATGTGGCGGATCGTCTCCTCCTGCTGTCTGGGCGTCATCGCCTGCCAGCGGCCGATCTGAATCTGCCGGGCCCTGAACTCGTCGACCGAGTTGACCTCGGAGAAGAGCAGGTCAGCCCCTTTGGCGAGTTCCGATATGGCATCGCTTAGACCGGTATCGCCGGTGAACACAATCGAGCGGTCCGCCGTATCGAAGCGGTAAGCGTAGGATTTGTATTTGCCGTAAGCCGAGTTTCCAGCGGGGAAGTTGAAGTGGCTGTTTTCGACCGCGGTCACCTTGATGTTGGCATCCTGGAAGATCAAACCCGGCTGCTTGTTGTGACCACTGAAAATCTTGGAGGCCATGACCGTTCGGGTCCCGTCGCCCATGCGCACCTCCGCATTGACGTCCAGGAATGGCAGGATTCCCTTGACGATCTCCTCGGTTCCGGGTGGACCGTAGACGTTGACCGGCTTGGTGCGGATCGAGTCGTATTGCACGGCCAAAAGCGCTGGCAGCCCGCCCGTGTGGTCGCTGTGCGGATGCGTGATGAAGATCGTGTCGATGTCGCGAAACCCGATCCTGGCTCGCGTGAGGCGGCGCGTCACTCCATCGCCCGCGTCGACGATGTAGGGAACACCATTGACGATCAACGCATTGGATGTTTGCGCGCGCCAGACTGTTGGAATGGGCCCCCCGCGCGTCCCTAAGGTGATGAAACGGGTGCCGGTCTTCGACGGCGGCACCGGTTGCGCCCAGGCGAAGCGCGAGACAGCCGGTAGCGCGGCAGCACCCGCTGCCAGATGCAGAAATTGTCTTCGGTGGGGAAGTTTCAGATTCGTCATAGGCCTGCCCCTGGGTAAGCGCGCGTTGCGCGTGAAGTCATAGTGGTGACTTGTGAGCCGATGAAACTTGCAATGCTTGCCGACGGCACTATCGCTACTGAGCGTGGCATCGACACTTCAAATGTTACATCAGCTTCGCGAGTAGGCGAAAGGGGTGTCGGCGACATTAAGTTGCAGTGCATATGTCCGCACCTGGCCCTCAAGAGAAGGCCCACTACGTCCGCTTTCCCGGCGCTATTGGGGGAGCAGCGGAAGTGTCCCGGAGACTGTCAATCCGGCGCGAATGTCCCGCTGCGGAAGTCCAGCAACGTCGACTAGGCCGGCCCGACTGCGGATGCTCCGCGCTATTCAGTTTGCCTTCACCATCTCAAATTCAACTACGCTAGTGGCACCTGTCATGGGAACAATCACGCCCGGCGACTTAAAGAACAATCTGTCACCGTTGGCTCGTATGAAGTACACGCGATCGGTGTTGTTGATTGCTTCGCTCGATGCGGCATCGACCCTGGATGTCAGCTTGATACCCTCCGGTGTCTGTTCGCCGGTGATATATTTCCCAGTCCAGGAGACATGAGATTTCATCGCAGCGACCGATTCAGCCTCGGTCAGTGACGGTGCGGCGGGCGGTTTTCGCGTCGAATCCACAAACAACAGCCAAATCCGATCAGGAGTAATCGTCACATACCCAGCTACCTTTGCTCCCAGGGGATAGTTGACGTTACTATCCGTTGTGGCCTTAAGGCTGAGCACCTTCCATGAGCCGATAAGCTGGTCCTTTGTCGTCGCCTGTTGGGCGTGTGACGTCCCCGCTGCCACGGTCACTGCGATGATGGTCGCGAGCAATGTCTTTTTCATTCCAGTCTCCCTAACCTACCAATCCGTTCCTCCCGAACCCAAGCGCTCACAGACCTGAGCTACCTCGGAACGCCTTCCGCGATGAATAAAGTCGACGTGGCTGTCCTTTTCCGAGTTTCAAGCAGTGGCTGGTAAACAGGCGAATCATACCAACCGCGCGCTTTCTCAACGCTATCGAATGCAATGATCACAAATCGTTGCGGCACGTTGCCTTCTAGTGCCGTCGTCTTGCCGGAGGTGAGGAACCGGCCGCCATAGGCTTGCACCGTTCCTGCGACCTTCGGGGCATAATCTCGTGCGAAAGTACCGGCATCGTGAACTGCAACTTCAGCTACAACATAGGCTGGCGGTGTGCTCTGAGCCCGCAAAGCCGTTGCAAGGAGTGCACCGATCGCAAGACCTGCAACTAATGTGGCTGGCAGTGCGTAATATGGCTTCATGTTCGTCTCCTTCCCTGACGTTGGTCAAACCTACTTGCAAAGTATACGTCATCACACCATTCGGGCGGAAGCCCGTTTGAAGACATCTACCGAATAACCACAAGCGGCTTTTTCTGTGGTGGATTGAACTCATCGGGTCGACGTCCGCATTTGGCCCACCAGAGAAGGTTGACCACGTCCGCTTTCCTGACGCTATTGATGCATGAGCGGACCAGCCGGGGAAATCGCGGAATCGACGCGAATGACCCAGGCCGTGTGAAAACTCGATCTGATTTGGTCGTAATGCCGTGCGGAGCACGAAGTTTTGCGTTTATTCGCTCTCCGTGCGCCCACACGCCTCAAAAATCATGGTGAGTTTTTACCGCGGAGAATTTTCACACAGCCTGGACCATAACCGGACGAATGCAGCGCAACATATCTCGTCGAGCCCCCTTTCGCCGGTTCACGAAGCTGATGTAACATTTTACCCAAGCCGCCCAGAGGGGACGTGCCGAAAGTGCTGATCATTGCAATGGGCAGCACGGGTGCTATCGGCGGGCGATTCCGGCTTCATCGTTTACAAATTGAGTTGAGCGTCCAAGCGCGCATTGCGCGGGGACGCTGGGAGGACTTTATGAAATTTCGCCACCGCAGACAATTTCTGCACCTGGCCGCGGGCACTGTCGGGCTGCCGCCTGTATCACGCATCGCAAGGGCGCAGACCTATCCATCGCGGCCGGTACGCATCATCGTCGCGTTCCCGGCCGGTGGGGGAACGGACATAGTCGCACGCCTTATGGGACAATGGCTTTCGGAGCACCTCGGTCAGCAGTTCGTCATCGAGAACCGGGCGGGCGGCGGTAGCAATATTGGCACAGAAGCGGTCGTGCGCGCGCCGGCAGACGGCTATACGCTCCATCTGGTCCAGGTGGCGCCCTTGAGAATCCTGCCGAGTAGACGCCGGCATAATCGGTTCTTTTTTCCATTCTGTCCTCGGTATCGACGTCTCAGGGAGAGGTGCAGGCAGGACCCTTTGGGTATGCCAATGCCGGGGGAGGAATGGCCGCGCCCTGCAAAGGCGAACGATCGCGGAAGCCCGTAATTGGCCGGAACTTTTTATATCTCAGCACGTTCAGGCTACTGCGTTGTTCCGTTCGCGAGTCGAGAAGAAATTGGTGACAACGGCTGGGAGACGTCAATGGACAATCGGGCGGCAATTACGCCGACAAATCTTAATGGTCGAAAGCTGCTTGCCGCTCTGAGAGTATTTCGAAAGGGGGATTTCTCGGTCCGGCTTCCCAAAGACCTAACCGGACTCGACAGCGAAATTGCCGTCGCGTTCAATGATGTGGTCGAGCTCAATGAGCGCATGAGCAAGGAAATCGAACGCCTCAGCCACATTGTCGGCAAGCAAGGCAAGATCGGGCACCGAGCCAGGTTGCCGAACGCGACCGGCTCGTGGGCCGCCAACATCGACATGGTCAATGACCTGATCGGCGACATGGTGCAGCCGACCGGGGAAATGGCGCGCGTGATCGGTGCCGTGGCCAAGGGCGACCTGTCGCAGACGATGAACCTCGAGATCGAGGGCCGTGCGTTGCGCGGCGAATTTTTGCGCATCGGCAAGGTCGTGAACACGATGTTGGAGCAGCTCGGATCGTTCGTGTCGGAAGTCACGCGCGTGGCCCGCGAGGTCGGCACCGAAGGTAAGCTCGGCGGCCAGGCCAATGTGCGCGGCGTGGCAGGCGCCTGGAAGGACCTCACCGATAACGTGAACGCCATGGCGGCCAACCTGACCGGCCAGGTGCGCAACATCGCCGAGGTGACCACCGCTGTGGCCAAGGGCGACCTGTCGAAGAAGATCACCGTGGACGTCAAGGGCGAAATTCTCAAGCTGAAAAATACCGTCAACACGATGGTGGACCAGCTCAACTCGTTCGCCGCAGAAGTGACGCGCGTGGCCCGCGAGGTCGGCACCGAAGGCAAGCTCGGCGGCCAGGCCAATGTGCGCGGCGTGGCGGGCACCTGGAAGGACCTTACCGACAACGTCAACGCCATGGCGGCGAACCTGACCGGCCAGGTGCGCAACATCGCCGAGGTGACCACCGCGGTGGCCAAGGGCGACCTGTCGAAGAAGATCACCGTGGACGTCAAGGGCGAAATTCTCAAGCTGAAAAATACCGTCAACACGATGGTGGATCAACTCAACTCGTTCGCCTCGGAAGTGACGCGCGTGGCTCGCGAGGTCGGCACCGAAGGCAAGCTCGGCGGCCAGGCCAATGTGCGCGGCGTGGCCGGCACGTGGAAGGATCTCACCGATAACGTGAACACGATGGCCGCCAACCTGACCGGTCAGGTGCGCAACATCGCCGCGGTGACGACCGCGGTGGCGAAGGGCGACCTGTCGAAGAAGATCACGGTGAACGTGAAGGGCGAAATTCTGGAGCTGAAGGACACCGTCAACACGATGGTGGATCAACTCAACTCGTTTGCCTCGGAAGTGACGCGCGTGGCCCACGAGGTCGGCACCGAGGGCAGGCTCGGCGGCCAGGCCAATGTGCGCGGCGTTGCCGGCACGTGGAAGGAACTCACCGATAACGTGAACACGATGGCCGCCAACCTGACCGGTCAGGTGCGCAACATCGCGGAGGTGACGACCGCGGTGGCGAAGGGCGAACTGTCGAAGAAGATCACAGTGAACGTGAAGGGCGAAATTCTGGAGCTGAAGAACACCGTCAATACGATGGTGGATCAGCTCAACTCGTTCGCCTCGGAAGTGACGCGCGTCGCCCACGAGGTCGGCACCGAGGGCCAACTCGGCGGTCAGGCCACGGTGGAAGGCGTGGCGGGCACTTGGAAGGATCTCACCGACAACGTGAACACGATGGCCGCCAACCTGACTGGTCAGGTGCGGAACATCGCCGCTGTCGTAACCGCAGTTGCACAGGGTAATCTGCGGCGCAAGTTGACTGTCGACACCAAGGGCGAGATCGCCTCGCTCGCCGACACGATCAACGGCATGATCGAAACTCTCGCGATCTTTGCCGAGCAGGTTACAAACGTGGCGCGCGAGGTGGGCATCGAAGGTAAGCTCGGCGGCCAGGCACGCGTGCCTGGCGCGGTCGGCATCTGGCGCGACTTGACCGATAACGTGAACCAACTGGCAGACAACCTGACGACGCAGGTTCGCGCCATAGCCGAGGTCTCGGATGCGGTCACAAAGGGCGACCTCACTCGGTCAATTACGGTTGAGGCCTCCGGCGAGGTCGCGGCCCTGAAGGACAACATCAACCAGATGATTCGCAATCTGGTCCAGGCGCAAAAGATGGAAGCCGTCGGTCAACTCACCGGAGGAATCGCGCACGACTTTAACAACATGCTCACGGTTATCCTCGGAAATATCGACTTGCTGAGCCGCAGGCTCGTCGGCAATGATCATCTGCAACGGCACTTGTCGGCAACCCGGCACGCATCGGAGCGGGGTCAAAGCCTTACACGGCAGTTGCTGGCGTTCTCGCGACGCCAGCACTTGCAGCCTCAGACGCTCGACGTGAACGCGCTCGTGTGTCAATTCGAGCCGCTGATCCGCCGCGCGGTAGGCGAGAGCATCGGGCTTGAAGTAGCGGTTTGCCATGAGCCGCTCGTGTGCGAAGTTGATCCCTCCGAGCTGGAATCGGCGCTGCTCAATCTGGCGGTCAATTCACGCGACGCGATGCCGAGGGGCGGCACGCTCACGGTTACGCTCAATCGCGTCGAGCGCGACGAGGATCTCGTCCGTCAGAATTGCACGGCTTCGCCGGGGCCATGGGTAGTGCTGTCGGTAGAGGACAGCGGAGTTGGAATGTCCAAAGAAGTCGTTGACCGCGCTTTTGAGCCCTTCTTCACCACCAAAGAGCCGGGCAAAGGCAGTGGGCTTGGTCTCTCCCGGGTCTATGGCTTCGTTCGGCAGTCTGGCGGCTTCGTCACGCTCGCGAGCAGTGTGGGAATTGGTACACGCCTGTCGATCTACCTACCGCCCTCCACCAAGTCGCTCAGCGAACAAGTGGCCGTGAATCAATTTCTCGTCGCGCCGGACGCACGAACGGGAACAATCTTGCTCGTCGAGGACGACTCGGGGGTGTTGGCACTGGTCATTGAAATGCTGGACGACCTCGGTTACCGCGTGATTACGGCATCCGATGCGCATGGCGCGCTCGAAATCGTCCGCCGTGGAGAGCCGATTGACCTGATCTTGACTGACGTGGTGATGCCAGGGGGTAAGACCGGTGTGCATCTTGCGGCAGAGGCGAGCGCGCTACGGCCCGGTATCAAGGTCCTGCTCACGTCCGGATACCCGGGCGAGGCTCTGGCACGTCATGAGCCGATGGATGTCGAGTGGCCGATGATTGCGAAGCCGTTCCGCCAGCCTGAGTTAGCGATCCGGTTGCAGAGCCTCCTCGAAGGACGAGTTGACGCCTCAACGAGCAAAGGCCGCTCGGCTTGAAGGAAATGAGCTGACTTCCAACGGCTGTAATCCACAAACGGCACCGCTCTCGCGGGCTTCCATACCGCTGCCTTGAGGCGAGATGTATCGCGAAGAGACTCCGTTCAATCCCATGACCGCTCTGGGTCGGATTCGGAAAGACTCAAAGTGAGCAAAACGAGTCCGCAGCACATCAGTAAAGCGGACGAAATGTTGCACTGCCGCGTTCCTGAGCAAAAGCAATAATTTTCGTCGAGCCCTATGTCACTGAGCCCCCTATTGCCGCCCCCTTTCGGATGGGCGGGAACCAGAGTGACCTAAAGAGCGATCGGTCTCTATTTTGGACGACCGGGTGCCTTAATATCTGAACGTCTATCAGAGCCAGAGCGCCTGTCGGCATTGGTTCTCCGCTTGTCAATCAGCCGCTTGTCCTCGTTTGATTGATTGGCGATGCCGCTCCGTCGGTCTTTCCCTCCACGGCGATCACTGCCCGTCCGCTTCCCGTCGCTGCCCATGTGCTCCCCCTAAGCCAACGTGAATAGAAAAAACGCCACCAGCCGCCGTCTAAATCAGCGTTGAAAAACGAACTGTCCCGAAATCAAAGCAATGCCAATGATGCTGATCACCCCAGACAAAATAACCGCTCCCGTAAGCATGGCGGTCTTGGCGATGGTGTAGAACATGATGTTGCGTGCCAGCGCATTTTGGTTGTGGTGCGCCATGGTGCGCCGACATGGTTAATTCCTGGTATATCCGCGCTCGCGCCAACAATGCGAGCGCGTTGCAGCATCCTGACACTGCGTTCGTATCCTTGGGTCATTTTCGACGAAGGGGGCCGACTACCCGGGACCTTCAGTATACCTGCGGGCTAGGAAGGATTTGCTAGCACGGCAGGGTTCGGCAGCTTACTGCTGAATAGCTTCCGTGGCCGACGGCTGCAGGCGACGGGGATAATGGGCCCAGGCTGTGTGAAAATTCTGCGCGGTAAAAACTCACCATGATTTTTGAGGCGTGTGGGCGCGCGGAGAACGAATAAACGCAAAAATTCGTGCTCCGCACGGCATTACGACCAAATCAGATCGAGTTTCACACGGCCTGGGCCAGGAGCAGACATCCGCCCGGTTGAAAAAGCGAGGCAGCGAATTGTCCTATTTGCGGCCTTTAACGCCGGCCTCAAGAAACTCCAGGAGGTTCCGCCACGCATCGACGCCGGCCTCGGCGTCGGCCTTCGGCGTGCCGCCCATGCTGAGCAGACGATCGGTCATGCCCTGAACTTGCAGCCGGAGCGTGCGCGTGGTTCGCGGTCCGCCCGGCACGAGGATCTGGTGGCCCGCGCCCTCGTATTTCAAATGCCTGAACGGATAGGGATGATGATGCGCCTCAAGCCGGCGCATCGCGATGTCGGCCATCGCCGTCGATGGCCACATCTGATCGTCTGTCCCCGAGACCAGCAGAATCGGTCCCCGCGTTTTCTCCACCGGGATCGTGGCGCGCTCCACGGCGCGCGCATCGCGGAGATGGCTGAGATAGACCGGCGTGAAAGCCACCATGCGCTCGGGCTCAACGACGGGCGATGGCTCCATGCTGGTGTTGTTCTCCTGCAGATACGGCAGCGGTTTGCCACGGAACGTCCACGCCGCGCGTGGTCTCGTGTCCCCGGGCTCGGCGAGGCCCAGCGCCCAGAACACGACTCCGCTTGGGACCCACGCGATGACGGCATTGATCTCCGGAAAGGTGGCTCCGAGCAGCAATGCAAGTTCGCCGCCCCGGGACTCTCCCCACACCGCCAGGAAATGATCGCGCAACCACGGCTGCGCCCGTATCCATCGGACCGCATTCTCGAAGTATTCAAGTGGGATGTTGACCAGACCGCGCGGCAACCCCTCCATGGCGAAATAGCCCAGATTGAGCGCCGCATAGCCGTGCGACGCAAGGATGGCGCCGCGGTACTCGTCAATTCCGCCGTCGCCGCCATTGAGCACGATCACAGCCGGATGCGGACCCGCGCCCGGCGGAAGGAACAGCGTACCCACGATGCCCTCCGTGCGGATTGGATGCCGCGTCACACCCGGGCCGGCCACGCGGCGCTCAAACGTGAATTCAGCACGCATACCGTCAGAGCTGGTCGCTTCGAACTGAACGAACCAGGGCAGCATGATGAAGTCGGCGGGCGGCGCTTTTGCGTCGCCCGGCAATCGTTCCGCTGACCAGATAAGCCCCATTGCGGATACGCCATCGTAAGTCCCGGACACCGGGGCTTGACGCGCGACATAGACGCAGCCATCGTCGTCGCTCATGAAGGTTGCGCGTGCCTGCCAGCGTGACCCGCTGGGAAACGTCTGGAGCGCCGTGACAGTCACGGGTTGTCGTGGGGGAAAGCCGCGAAGTTCGATGGCAACCGCCGCATTGATCAGCGCGACCGGTTGATCGACTACGATCATCGGGGATGCCAATGCAGCGCTCATGTTTGGACCGCACGTCGCCGCGACCAGAGCACCGGTCCCGGCTGCGAAGGATCGCCTGTTGAAACGAATGCCTTTCCGATTAGCATCGACCATTTCCTATGCCTGCAAGTCTCGGCTGATATTGCAAGAATAATTCAGTGAGCCCCTCATTTGCCAGCACCAAAGAGAGACAACGGCAGCTTTGGGTCCAGGCCGTGTGAAAACTCGATCTGATTTGGTCGTAATGCCGTGCGGAGCACGAATTTTTGCGTTTATTCATTCTCCGTGCGCCCACATGCCTCAAAAATCATGGTGCGTTTCTACCGCGCACAATTTTCACACAGCCTGGGTCATAAGCAGTAATACTCAACGTGAGCAAATATCGTCTGGTTTGGTACCACACAGCGGACATAGTCCGAAGCGGTTGGCAGGGCAACCACAGGCCAATGCGCAACCTTGCCAGGTGCTCACACATTATCGAAGCCATGTCTTGCCAACCTCGTCGCCCATGAATGGGCAGAGGCGCCCCACAATTCAGCCGATGGTATTGGCGCCGCCGCCCTCGAGAATGTAGCCGAGCGTGAATCTGCTTCGGCCATTGACCCGGATGCGGGTGCTTATATGCGCGCTCGGAAGGTGGCGGAGAAAGTTGGTCGCGGAAGGACTGGCGGACAAAGCGGGATCCGGGCCCTCTGGCACGCGCTGAAGAAGACAACGATTATGCTACCTATATGTAGCCTGTACCAGAAAGCCCGAGGGGGTGCATCTTAAGTAATTGAAAAACAGTGTTTATTTTCGAAATCAGATCTGTGAACCTCTCCCCTTGAGGGAGAGGGCAACTCCGAACGATCAACAAACACTGTGGGGTGAGGGGTGCCACATCAAGAATCTTCGTGTGGGACCCCTCACCCATTCTTTTCGTTGAACCACCGAGTTGCCCTCTCCCTCAAGGGGAGAGGGCACAGATACGAGCACCGCATCAGGTCTAGTGACACAGTAGTACTAACGGATTTGCGCCCGCAGGGTCTTCTCGACGGCGCGATCGAATGAATCGTCCGAACGCGCCGGTGCCTTCTTGCGCTGATCGGTGACGTAGTGATCGCGTTTGCGAACGAGGTCAGTGAGCTGCGCATTGAGAGTCATGCGCTCCTGCGCCTGTTTGTCGAGATGAACCTGCCGTTCGGCGGGTGTCAACCGGCGCACCGAATCGGGTAATTCTTCGTCGTTCAGCGTGGAGAGCTGCTTGCGACCCGCTTTCACGTCAGCGACCAGATCGCCCTCGCCCGTAATGGCGTCACCGCCACTCGAGCGTCCAGCATTGCGGTTGAGATAACCAGCCATGTCGGTGGCGACCGATGATGGTGCGGATTGCAATTGTTCGCTGCGCTGATCGACGCGCTTGCGTTGCTGGGGCGAACCATAGGGAACCACAGTGCGGTTGATGCGACCCTGCAGATCGATGATGTCGCGGTCAAACGGGGAGACGATAATGACGACCTCGCCGCCATTTTGCGGAATCGAAATATATTCGCCACGTCCCATCTGGGCGATGTCACGCCACACCCGCTCGGTGTCGCGCGCAGTCCCGGCCTGCACCGCATTGACGACGATGCCTGCTGGCGCGCAAGCCGCATCACATCGGGGTATTTCATATCTTGCGGATAATCCATGTGGGGCGGCGCATCCCCGACCAGGAAGATAATTCGCGTGGTGTCGCGGCCCCGCGTCCAGGGCAGCTTCGTCACAGCTACAAAAAGTGCCTCGTTGACGCTTTCGGGCCAATCGCCACCGCCCGATGCTCTAAGATTCACAGTTCGCCATACAGATCCTGAATGTCGGTCGTCAGATTGAATCTCTTGGTGACATAGACGTCGCCGATATCGCGATAGGCAACTAGCCCCATACGAATTTCGGCATCCGGACTGGCGTCCATGATCGCTAAGGCGATCGACCAGATTTTGCGTTTGGCGCCTTCGATCAACGGGCCCATTGAACCAGTCGTATCGAGTACGAAAGCAACCTCGACGACCGGCCGCGCGCTCGCCGGGGCGGTCGCCGCAATCGCGGGTGCCAGCGCGAAAGCCAAAACAAACGCTTGCATGACATGCCTGAGCATGATTTTTCCTCCATAGGCCGCCCTTCCCAAGATGTTCTGATGGGTTCGGGTCGGGCACACGCCGAAATTGCGGCGGGCCATCGGCGGATTAGCGGTAAAATTGGAGTGCGTCTTCGCGGCAACACATCGCGTGTCCAAATTGGCGCGCGTCCAAATCGATAACGAATTTCAAAAAACGGCAAGGCGAACCAGGTTTCCTCCCATGAACGTCAACGGCAACCCAATGCGCACGATCTGGCTCGAACCCGACGGCTCAACCGTCGGCGCCATCGACCAGACCCAATTGCCACATCGATTGTCGACCATAACTTTGAGTTCGCTCGATGACGCCGCCCGCGCCATCAAATCCATGCAGGTGCGGGGCGCGCCGCTGATCGGAGCGACGGCATCTTATGGAATATGCCTCGCCTTGTGGGCCGACCCGAACGACGAGACGCTGGAACGCGCCTATGCGACACTTCTTGCTACGCGACCCACCGCGATCAATCTCAAATGGGCGCTCGATGAAATGATGCTGGCTCTGCGCAATCTTCCCCAATGGGAACGAGTCGACGCCGCCTATCGGCGGGCTGCCGAGATCTGCGACGAAGACGTCGCCATCAACCGGGCCATCGGTGTTCACGGCCTGCCCTTGATCGAAGCCCTGGCGGCAAAGAAGAAGTCCGGCGAGCCCGTCAATGTGCTCACCCATTGCAACGCGGGCTGGCTCGCCACCGTGGATGTCGGCACCGCAACCGCCGCGATCTATGCGGCGCACGACAAGGGCTTGGCCGTCCATGTCTGGGTCGACGAAACGCGTCCGCGCAATCAGGGTGCCGCGCTCACGGCCTGGGAGTTGGGGCAGCACGGTGTCCCGCACACGGTCATTGCCGACAATACCGGCGGACACCTGATGCAGCATGGGCTGGTCGACATCGTGATCGTCGGAACCGACCGGGTGACGGCGGACGGCGACGTCTGCAACAAGATCGGCACCTATCTCAAAGCGCTCGCCGCGAACGACAACAGCGTGCCGTTCTATGTGGCGCTGCCCTCGCCGACGATCGATTTTTCCGTTTCCGATGGTGTAACTGAAATTCCGATCGAAGAACGCAGCCCCGAAGAAGTCGCCACCATGACGGGGCGCACGGACGACGGCAGGATCGAATCCGTGCGCGTGGTGCCTGACGGCTCGCGCGTTGCAAACTTTGCGTTCGATGTCACGCCGGCGCGCCTCGTCACCGGCCTCATTACGGAGCGTGGCGTGCTCAAACCGGCGCGCGCGGCGCTTGCGCAGGCGTTTCCGGAGCGCGCATGACAATAACGATGCTGCAGCCATTTCCCGTCGACGGCCGGCAGTCGCCAACCGCGCTGGCGGTCGCGCGCGGCGCCACGCGGCTGTTGCATTCGCTCGGCCTTTGCGTCGTGAGCGAACTGACGCTTGCCTCCGGCCGCCGCGCCGATCTCGTTGCGCTTGCGCCAGACGGCACCATCTGGATCGTTGAAATCAAATCCTCGATCGCCGATTTCCGCGTCGACCAGAAATGGACCGACTATCGCATGCACTGCGACCGGTTGTTCTTCGCCACCACGATCGATGTGCCGGGCGACATATTTCCGAAAGATGCAGGTCTCATCGTGGCGGACGCCTTCGGCGCCGAGATCATCAGCGAGGCGCCCGAACATCGCCTGCACGCCTCGACCCGCAAAAGCATGATGCTCGCCTTCGCACGCGCGGCCGCACTGCGGCTGTCGGCTCTGGCGGATCCGGAGGGGCCATTTGGCGCGGAATTGTAGGATGGGTAGAGCGATAACGCGTTCTTCACGCGTTAGCGCGAAACCCATCATGGACCCGCCGCAAGTTGATGGGTTTCGCCAAAAAACGCATCTGAAGATGCGTTTTTCGGCTCTAACCATCCTACGCACGCGGCAATTAGAGCCCCTCAGCCCCGCGCGCATATCGGGTCGCATAGGCCTTGGACTCGTACTGCGGACGATAGCGGCAAGGGCCTTCGAATTCCTTGACCAGTTGCTCGCACCGTGTCGCGATCGACTGCGGCGTCGGCTTGACGCCCTTTTCGACCCACTGCATCAGGCTATCGAGCGATGCCGCGAGTTCCGCCGAGCTTTGCCCGGTGTGCGCATTCTCGTCCGTATAGGCTTGTACCAGACGGTCGCCGCGACCGGCGGCATGAACCATTTCACGATAGGGCGTTTGCACTTCGACCGCCACCTGCGGATCGTTGATCGAATGAATCGACAGCACCGGAACCGGCAACTGGCCGGTCGGCGTGCCCTCGGCCTTGAGGATAGCGAGGGCCTGCGGATCGGCGTCAAAACGGACCACGTTCCGGTTGAGATCGGCGTCGTTGCTGGAACCCTTGTACGCAACATTCATGTTCGAGAACGCGCTGCGGCCATTGGTCATGCGCTGCGCAATGTCGCGGAACAACAAGGTCGACGCCTGCATGTGGCGAACCAGCATGGATTCCGGAAAGCGCATCACGCCAAGTATGTTGGCGAGATTCTGCTTCTGGGCGTCGGTTCGCGCGCTGGCGGGTTTGGTGATCCCGGTGCACTCGTCGATGAGCTTCGCCATATCCGCAAGCGTCATCTTGGCGTCGGCCGAGATGCCGGTCCAGAGCGGATATTGCGCCTCATCCGGACGCGGCAGGTTCTTGCAATAGTATTGGTAGACGACGCGCAAATCGGCGCGGAAATCATGCACCTGGGGTACGCCAGCAACGATCCCGCTGTTGAAAAATCCGGCATCGTAATTCGCAGCTCCGTCCGCGCCCTTGGCATAAGTCTCGATCGTCTTTGCGCCCACCAGTCCGCCATAGGACGCACCATGCAGGATCGTGCGCTTGGGTTTGCCGATGCGCTCGATGAAAAAACGACGTGCGTTGTCGGAATCCTCCGCCGCCATGCCGACCCCATAACCTTCACGCCGATAGGTCGAGGCCACCCACGCATAGCCGAGCTTGACCGCATAGCTATACTTGGTGAGATCGGCTTGACTGCGGATTGCGGTTGGCGGAGCAACATCCGGCCCGCCATGGGCGAAAACCACCAGGTTGCCGTTCCAATTCTTCGGCAGGGCCGCAAGCAGAAAAGCGCCACTTGCGTGCTTGGCCGTGTAGCAGGTAGCAACCTCGGCAATCACATCTGGACATTTTGTCGTATCCGGCAATGCGACCTTGGCGGTTTCCTGGGAATACCCTGGAACCGCGCCCATCAGTGCAGCCATCGTGCATGTGACGAGTCCCAAACCCGGTACCTTGAAGCCTCTTCTCGTGAAGCCCGCCGTCGTGCCGTAGCGCATCTGTCCCTCCAGCGATTGCATTATTGAAAAGCCTACAGTTTCGAGCGACTTGCGTAAAGCGCGCCACAATTATGCAAGCGAGGTGCCTATTTCGGCGCGCGCTTGGCCAGGATTCGCTGCAGGGTGCGCCGGTGCATGTTGAGCCGGCGCGCGGTTTCCGAAACGTTGCGGCTGCACAATTCGTAGATGCGCTGGATATGTTCCCAGCGCACGCGATCTGCCGACATCGGATTTTCCGGCGGCTCCAGGACCTTGTCTTCAAGCGCAAGCAAGGCGTGCACCACGTCGTCGGCATCGACCGGTTTTGCCAGATAGTCGACGGCGCCGAGCTTTACGGCGTTCACCGCGGTGGCAATATTACCATAGCCGGTGAGCACGATCGCCCGGGCCTCCGGGCGCCGCCGCTTGAGCGCAGAGAGGACTTCAAGTCCATTGCCGTCACCAAGCCGCATATCGACGACCGCGAAGGCCGGCAGACCGCTCTCCAAGCGCATCAGCCCTTCGGCCACCGATTCTGCAGTGGCGACCGTGAACCCGCGCATCTCCATGGCGCGCGCGAGCCGCTGCAGGAACGACTTGTCGTCTTCGACGATCAACAGCGTTCGTTCGTTCGGGACGGCTGGCGAAGTAGCGGTAGCGTTCACGTCGCCTTCCAGAGTGGTGTCGGTTCTTGCACTATTCGGCTTATCAATCATGAAACAACCGATAGTTCGGCAATCGCATCGCGTTCAACGGTGCATTCCATGCGTGCTTCGTCCTGCAAGGTCTTGCCTAGTCTTGCCCCCACGTTTCTCGCATTACATTCCACAATAATAGCATGGGATCAATCATTTGCCATCGGCTTGGTATACGGGGTCCCCGTTCGTGCCGAACAGGGCGAATCCCGTCAAATGTCGGCACTCGTCAAGGAATGCGGCCACCAGCGATGCCAAAATCAAAAGTTACCGGCCGGCTGCTCGAAATCGGCACGAGCCCAGCGTACCGCGACAATCGCGCCCCGCCGTGGCGCGAAATGATTTTCAAAGGTCAATACGGCGCCCGATCGCTCCAGCAGGGTCTTGGCAATGAAGAATCCCAGGCCTAAGCCGCCACCGGTTGTACCCCCGATATTGAGCCGGCGGTCGCGCGCGCTGCGGATGTAGGGTTCGCCCAGCCGGTCCATGATTTCAGGTGCAAAACCGGGCCCGTCATCGGTGATCGTTACACCAACATCGTCCTCGCTCCAATCCACCACCACATCGACCCGCCGGCCGGCAAAATCGACAGCATTTTCGACCAGGTTACCGAGCCCATACAGGATGGCAGGGTTGCGTCCGCCAATCGGTTCCGTGGCTTCATAAGGCGACAACGTGACCCCAATGGTGACACCGAAGTTGCGATGGGGGGCAACCACCTCTTCGATCAGGGCCGAAAAGGGCATGCGGTCGAATGGCTCGATACTGGAGGATAGTTCGGTCAGCTTGCCGAGAATGGCACGGCAACGCTGCGCCTGTTCACGCAACAGCTTGACGTCGTCGGCCAAGGGGGAATCCGCCTGGATCGCCCGTTCGAGTTCGGTGGCAATCACGGTGATCGTGGAAAGCGGCGTCCCGAGTTCATGCGCAGCCGCCGCAGCCAATCCGTCGAGTTGTGAGAGATGTTGCTCGTGCGCAAGGACAAGTTCAGTTGCCGCCAGTGCGTCGGCAAGCTTGTGCGATTCTTCGGTGAGCTGCCACGCATGGACGCCAATGAACCCCAGCGCAAGGAGCAAAGCCAGCCACATGCCCATCGTATAGAACGCCGGCAACACCAGCGGGTCGTCCGGGTCCCACGGCAAGGGAAAGTGATAGAAGATGAGCACCGTGGCACAGGCCGCGGCAAAGACGCCGAGCAGCACAGTCATTCGCGGCGGCAAGGCCGTTGCCGACAACAGCACCGGTGAAATCAGCAAGAACGAAAACGGATTCTGCATACCGCCGGTGAGAAACAGCAGGATGGCAAGCTCGGCGACGTCAAAAGCGAGGAGCCAGGCCGCCCGATCCGACTCCATCTGCTGCGTCATGCGGAACCGGACGCGCAGCGCGATATTAAGCCAGGCCGCAAGCGTTATCACGGCAAGACAGGCCGAGATCGGCAGGTCGAATTCCAGGCCCGCATAGACGACGAGAACGGCCGTCGTCTGCCCTATGACCGCGACCCAGCGCAATCGTACCAGCGTGTCCAGGCGCACGCTGCGCCAGGGCTGGACTGAATCTTCGTGGAACTGCATCGACATGACGAGACTTTAGCGGTTTTTCCTGAATTTGAGCCAGATCAATGCTCGGGCGGAACACCATCGTTCATTAATCAGGTTCGCCAATTGGAAACCTGGGAGAATGTCGATGTTGAGGGCCGAACAAAACACTTTAGTTACGCAAACCGGCCACGGAACTCCCATGGGTGCGCTGTTCCGCCGCTACTGGATACCCGCGCTCCTTAGTGAAGAGCTACCGTCGAATGATTGCCCGCCGGTGCGGGTCAAACTTCTCTCGGAACGGCTGGTAGCCTTTCGCGACAGCCAGGGCCGCTACGGACTGATCGACGAGTTTTGTGCCCACCGCGGCGTATCGCTTTGGTTCGGCCGGAACGAGGGATGTGGGCTGCGCCGCCCCTACCACGGCTGGAAGTTCGATATCACGGGCCAGTGCATCGAAGTCCCGTCGGAACCCGTCGAAAGCGGTTTCGCCAAGAAGATCAAACTGAAATCCTATCCGCTGGTCGAACGCGGCGGCATCCTGTGGACCTACATGGGCCCGACGGAGCACAAGCCGCCGCTCCCGGAATGGGAGTTCATCATGGTCCCGGACGCGCAGCGGATCATCTCCAAGCGCGTTCAGGAAAGCAATTGGCTCCAGGCCATGGAAGGCGGGATTGATTCGAGTCACGTTTCTTGGCTGCACCGCGACAACATCAACAAAGATCCCTTGTTCCAAGGTTCGAAGGGCAATCAGTACAATATGGCCGATATGATGCCGGCTTTCGAAGTGGTCGAAAGCCCAGGCGGCCTGTTCATCGGCGCGCGCAGAAATGCGGAAGAAGGCCGTTATTACTGGCGCATTACCCAGTGGGTAATGCCATCCTTCACGATGATCCCGCCACGCGGTGGACACACCCTGCATGGCCATTTCTGGATCCCGATCGACGATGAAAACTGCTGGGCCTGGAGCTACGATTTCCATCCCACCCGAGACATCACCAAGGCCGAACGCGAGGCGATGAAGGCCGGCAAGGGTATCCACGTCCTCAACAAACCCGGCACTTATCGCCCGGTCGCCAACAAGGAAAATGACTACCTGATCGACCGCGAGGCGCAAAGGCGCGGCGACACCTATAGCGGCGTCGAAGGCATCGCCATGCAGGATGCTTCACTCCAGGAAAGCATGGGGCCGATCATCGATCGCACCAAGGAAAACCTCGTCTCTTGTGACAACGGCATCATCATGGCGCGCCACCGGCTGATGCGCGCAGCCAAGGAACTGGCCGAAAAAAGCGTGACGCCGCCCGGCGTCGATCTCGCGCACCAGCGCGTGCGCTCGGCTTCTGTCATCCTTCCTCCCGACCAAGCCTTCAAGGACGCCGCTCGCGAGGCGCTGGCGGTTCGCCCGGTACCGCGCCCGCCTCCGTTTAAGCGGATTTAGCGGATCCGCGGCTGGATCGCTGCGGCCCGCCGGAAATTTGATCTCGATCAAAGCGCCCGCCGACCGATTCGATACCTTTCATAGCCAGGAAAGAGCAAGGAAGGAGCAAGTACGTCATGCCGACAGAATCCATTGTTGCACTGTCTGTGATCATCTTTGCGTTCTGCGCATTCGGAGCCGTGCTGGCCTGGGCCGAGGCACAAACACGCAGTGTGAGCAGATAGGCACGAAAATTCAGATCTTCGGATCAAACACGGAACGGGCGGCGACCCGTTCCGTGTAAAAATTGGTAGGCGCTAAGATTTCAACTGATTCTGTTGGTTGCCTTTGCGATGTGGCTGCGAGACCTGACATATACAAATATCCGACAGCCCTTAAGTTTCACCGATTGAAAACTCACGTCACCGGTATGACCCTATGACCCAAAAACCTCGGCAGCCGATAAAGCACTGTCCGGTCTGCGGGATTGCCATGCTGGGACATAGGTCGGATGAGACCAGTCCAAATTACGATATGTTCAAATGCCTCTGGTGCGCGTAATTTCGTATGGTGCGACGCCCCAGCAGCGCATTCCCAAGGACCAAAGCTAAGCACCGCGGCTCGTCCAACGGAAGCCCGAACGAACGTGGTTGGAGGTCCACTACTGAGTCAGAAAATGCGGTGCTTGTAATTGTGCTCTCTCGTGGAGTTGCGTAGGGGCGGACCTTTCTTGTGTCCGCTCGGCGACCCGCAAGCTCCAAAAGATAGGATTGCCCGAACTCTTCAGGCCCGGTTCGTCCTGGCAACCGCTCGGTGCCCTGATCGCCAGCGACATGAGATGACCTCTGGGTTCGCGATGCTTGGCTGCGTGACAGATCGCGTTCTCAATAACGTTTGAACGCACGGTTGAACATGATCCAGATCAATGAAACATCGCCATGTTGCCCCGAGCATTTGATCAAGATCAATGCGATGACGCCCAATAAGGCCCCTGTTCTCGACTATGAAATGGAGGAATCCATGCTGGACGGGATAATTTTATTCGCAATCGTATTCTTCGCTCTGTTCGGCGTCTCAGTCCTGGTCGTCGACTGGATTCAACGTCGCGTCTCCAGCACGCGGCGGTAACTCCCTCAAAATCCTGTTCAAGATACGGCAGGAGCACGGCGCCTCGAAACTCATGTCAATGTGACATCAGCGTCGGAATAGTCATCGTTCCCAAGACGCTGCGTGTCACGCCGCCGAGTATGAATTCACGAAGTCGCGAATGACCATAGCCACCCATCACCATGAAATCGGCGGATATATCGGCCGCATGAGAGAGGATGATGTTGGCAGCGTCCATATCGGGCGCAATCAATTCCTTCACTTCGACCTTCACGCCATGTCGGGCAAGATGCTGGGCGATATCGGCCCCCGCAATTTCCCGACTCTTGATTCGATCTCCCACGATGGCGACTTCAACCGATTTGGCGCGCTGCAGGAAAGGCATGGCATCGCCGACTGCGCGTGCCGCATTGCGGCTTCCATCCCAACACACCAGGCCGCGCTCAAGTCTGGCAGCCCCCTTGTGCACATAGGGCACCACCAGCACCGGCCTTCCCGAATCAAACAACGCGGTCTCGATCATCAGAGAATTGGGGCTATCGTCGTCCGGTTCGCTTTGCCGGATAATCGCGAGGTCGAACCGTCGTGCAATGCGGCCGAACAAGTCTGCGCTTCCCCCGACCGTCGTTGTCAACCAGCGCGCATTCGTCAAGAGCCCTGATCCGCGCGCCGCGTCATTGAACTTTTTCACGGCCGCTTCCGCGGCGGCTTCTGCCTCGCGCAGCCACTCTGCAAACAATTCCGGCGGTCCGCCCTCGACGACCAAAGTCGGCGCGATCGGCTCGACAGCAAACGCAACGGCGAAAAGATGCGAACCGAATTCGCGGGCAAGCGTTATCGCGTAATCCCGGGTCGTATCATCGGCTGCTGTCGTCGAAAGATTGACAACCATGTCCTTGAGCATGAAATCCTCCATCGACAGGACAATAGCCTGAACGTTCGCACAGCTTCACTCATTGACTTGCGTCAATACGGGTTAGCGTTTTGAACTTCGAGCAACGTTCGCGGTTCCGCCGGAGGCGCAACTGCCAACACATATTGATCGACCCTTGATCGAACATGTGGGGTTGACCTCTGTGGCTAGCCACCATAAATTTCAGCGTGCGGAGCAAGCCGCACCCGGGCCCGCGGGAAGGGGAGAACCCACTTGCAGCATTAAACTACCACTTAGACCCTTTGTGCAGCCGGTATTGCGGGCCGTCGGCGAAATCATGCACGGAGGTCCGCATGAACCGATTGCCCGATCGGTCGAATCTCGACCATCTCAAGAAACAAGCAAAAGACCTGACCCGTCTGTACCGAACCCGCGATCCCGAAACGATGGCGCGGTTCCGTCGCGCGCTGCCGGCAGCCACCGGCCGGAGCGACGACGAGATCGCGTCGCTCACATTCCGTCTGCACGACGCGCAATCATGCCTGGCGCGCGAACACGGTTTTGCATCCTGGACGGACCTGCGGAAATACGTCGAAGTGCAATCGGCTTCCCGCGACGATCGGGCGGCCCGCGTGCTTCATTGGCTCAAGCTCGTGTATTCCGGGGAGGTCGCTGGCGGAGGCAATCGCGCAAATCCCCGCGTCGCCGTTCGGATGCTGGTCGAAAATCCCGATGTCGCGGCAGGCAGCCCCTATCTGGCGTGTGCGATCGGTGACGAAGACGCGTTGCGACAGGCGACAGAGGCCGATCCCGCATGGGTCAACCGTCCGGGCGGGCCGCTGCGCTTGCCGCCGCTCGTCGCGATCACGCATTCAAGTTTATTGCAGGTGCCGGAATTTCGCGAACGTCTTCATCGCAGTGCGACATTTCTGCTCTCCGCCGGCGCTGACCCCAATCAGCGGATCGGCAATCGCTGGCCGCCAGGATCCTTGAACAAACCGGACGACGATCACCCCTTGTCGGCGCTCTACGGAGCCGCCGAAAAAATCAGGATGCCGACCTGACAAGAGTGCTGCTCGATGCCGGGGCCGATCCCAACGATGGCGAATCGCTCTACCATTCGGTGGAGAGTCTTGCCTGCACCCGCGTGCTCCTGGAGAACGGGGCGCGCTTTGACGACACCAACGCGATTTACCGCGCGCTCGACTTCGACGAACTTGCCGTGCTCGAACTGCTGCTCCGACATGGCGCCGATCCAAATTGGCCCGCACGCAATCCACCTTTGACCGACTGGGGCTCGCCGCTGCTCTGGGCAATCAGGCGCCGGCGATCGCGCCGGCACGTCGAGGCGCTGTTGAAGGCAGGTGCCGATCCATCGGCACGCACCCCGAGCGGCGTCAGTGCTTACAGCCAAGCGCTGCAGTTCGGGCTTGGTGACGTCGCCGAGCTTTTGCGCGAACATGGCAGAGCGGAACCGATCTCGGAAGAAGAACAGTTCGTTGCGGCGTGCGCACGGGGCGATGAGGCAGAGGCGCAACGCATTCGGTCCCGACGGCATGATCTGCCCACCTCGCTCCCGGACACACAGCTGCGGTTGCTGCCAGACATGATCGCGGACGGCGGTGACGAAGGTGCGAAGCTTATGGTCGAGCTCGGCTGGCCAATCGCGGCGCGGGGCGGCGACTGGCATGCATCGGCTCTCAATCTCGCGGTCTTTCGAGGAGATGCGGGGTTGACGCGATTTCTTCTCGACCATGGCGCGAGCTGGAAAGAGGAGCACGGCCACGGCGACAACGTCTGCGGGACGTTGTCATGGGCCTCATCCTCAGAACCGATCGAGGGCGGGGACTGGGCGGGCTGTGCCCGGGCGCTGCTTGAGCACGGCCTGCCGCAAGCGAAGCCCGATCCCGAAGATCCGGAGTGGGTTTTGATCGACGGGCGCAGGAAGCATTTTTCCGACGAGGTCACCGAGGTCTTGCTGGGAGTGCGCGACCCGCCATGAGGCTAGCGACCTGCGGGGCGAGTATCTCGCTGGCGGTCTTCCTCCAGTCATCGGACAATGCCCTGGGCCCCACAAACGTGGACTTGATCGCCCGCGTGCCTTCAAGGCGGGCGAGTAACACAACAAAAATAAGAAGCTCCGGCATTGACCTATCTCAAAGCGCCCAAGGCCTCATCTTGTCACAATAGAAATCATGAAAAGGGGAGCATTGGACATGAGACACGTTGAGGCTATTTTTTCGCCAGCCGCTGTCGCAACCATGCTTGCGAGCAGCAGCACGTTTGCACAGGAAGGCGATCGCACTCAGGGCCTCGCGTTGGCACGACGCATCTGTTCCCAATGCCATACTGTTGACCGTTCCCCGGCTCC
>Ga0099792_10000212_pt1 | contig 22396 bp, 21 predicted proteins | sample Rivendell_Oct201_8_FD_83780 | JGI IMG/M metagenome (GOLD analysis project Ga0099792, IMG submission 83780) | Vadose zone soil microbial communities from the Eel River Critical Zone Observatory, Northern California, USA -... | ecosystem: Environmental > Terrestrial > Soil > Vadose zone >...
ATTCCGCGCATATCGTCGGATCCAAGCGATACTTAGAGAACTTGCGCCAGAACAGAAGGGTTCCTATCGCCAGCAGTACAAGACTCACGGGAATCCAAACATCTAGTGTAGCCATTTGGTCGAGCTGACCACGACTCAACAGTGGCCATCTTAGACTCGTAATCAGGAAGACTGAGTAGACCGCGGCAGATGGAAGCCCCAGGGCCACGACAATCACTTCAAGTAAGGCTGTAAAATATGGAATGACATTACCTGGGTCGCGCCTAGCTAGTGCGTAGCGCCGAAGAAAGTAGCGGGTAAGTATTCCGACATCCATGAGGGGTCACTCTATCGCTAAGCTTCCGCCTCCGTACAGCGCGACGCACGCGTCGAGGCGCCCTAGAACAACCGATCCCGCGGCAACCGATCTTGATCCTCCTGCTCGAGCATAGCCAATAGCAGCCGCAGCGCCGACTCCTGTGCTCGATAGCAACGCCTCCACTGTTAGATCGACAACCCCGAAGCCGGGAGCTTCGAAGGCGCCTGAAGCGCCACTGAGGTGCTCCCTGATTTGGTACGAACCGCGGCAAGAGTCCGCGATTGCCCTGAGGTCCTGACCCGCTGCGAAGCGACCGAAGTTAGCGGGTACGGCCGCGGGTACGGCAGTCTGCCTGGTGCCGCGATCCCTGGCGAAGTCAGATAGTTAGACATGGCGTTCAACTCCGGCCGAGGGGCACCAACTCTCCACCGCTACCCACACGGGAGCACCCGTTGGTTCTCGCTCGGGGAGGTCCACACCGCCCGGAGATCCGCGAGGAGATTTACTACGGTGTGCGAAATTCGAAGGGCACGGTCCGCGGCGCGACTCCGCCGTACGGCTCGCTCCTATCTGAACGTCACACGGCGCCGCGCGCACAGAAAGCACTCAGGAATGATCCCGGACTGCCTTCCTGAGCATCCTTCCCGACTCGCTCACGTGGTACCGCCGGGGCGACGCTCCTAGTGCAGGCAACAGCTCCACGTTCATGAGGCCGGAAACAGTTACAGTCAACCGGTGAAAACTCAGCGGGAGAGTTGATCAGCTCGATCAGATCGTCCCCGAAGGCCATGTCAATGGCGGATGCCACACGCCGCATGTCGTGCGTGGGTGACTGCCTGCTCAACGGATGACAGGATGTCGGTCACTTCCTGAGTTTGCGCGCTGCCCGCATGATCGCGCGGGCCTGCGGATCTCGGGACAGCCAGCGGTAACGCTTCCACCGCTCGACCCACGAATCCGGCACGAAGACACCCGCCAGCATCGCGACGACAAACACGACGCAGATGGTCTCGACGATCCAGCCACCAATCGCGTCCATTTATCTCCGTCCGCGCCGCGCGTCACACGCTCGCACAGCTCATCGGTTGCGTACGCCGCTTCTGTTCGCGGCCTGTATGGCACGGCTCGCGGTCTGCTGCAATGCTGCGACCTGCGCCTCCAGTACGGCGACGCGGCGCTCGAGCTTCTCGATCATCTGCTGCAGCTCTTGTGGACTCTTCTGGCTCACGTTCGATTCTCCTGAGGTGCAATCGTGGCTGACGGTATTTTACAGAACAAAGGGGCCACTTCTTCCTCCATTGTCGATAAGGCTTCTGGCGAGCATGGAGAGCTCAAGGCATTAATCAACGATCTTGCGGTTTGTCGCCTTGGCCGGACGACCCGCCCCAAATTCGCCGCGACTCACGGCACATTTAACTTTATCTGCTGAACACGCGTAGCATCGCGTGATAACCGATGAGCGTCACCCCGATGCCAAGCGAGGTGCCGAGCACCAGGGCAAACGGAATAGTGCGGGCCCCGATCAACTAGAAAAAGAACGCTGTCCAAGACGCAGAGCAGTGCGAGGGAGCCCAATACGAAGCGCACAACCGGCTCTAGGATCGCGAGGAACACGAATACCGGAAGACTGAGCGATTTCGAGAGAAGCCAGAGGGCGCCGCGGCCGACGTTGCCGGCAATCATTCGCCTGCGCCCTGATTTGTGTTCATAGGGAACGCGGCTCGCCGAGATGCGTGCCTCGCCCAGAAGCGATCTCTTTCGCGGCGCGCAGCTCGTCGAGATAGTCCGCCCACGCTTGCATCATCTTGCGGCGCTCGCCGAGCCGCTGCGCGCGATTGTAGGCACCGCGGCTCTCGTTCCGCTCCGCATGCGCGAGTTGGAGCTCGATAAGGTCCGGATGCCAGCCGAGCTCATTAAGACAAGTGGAAGCCGTCGAGCGGAATCCGTGTGCAACCATCTCATCGGAACTAAACCCCAAGCGCCGTAGCGCTGCGTTTATCGTGTTGTCGCTGATCGGACGGTCCTTCGAGCGAATCGAAGGAAAGACGTAGTGACCCTTGCCGGTCAGCGTGCGCAGGTCCGTGAACAGGGCGACCGCCTGTGTCGACAGCGGGACGACGTGGAGCTCGCGCATCTTCATGCGGGCGGCGGGGATGCGCCATTCGGCAGCCTTCAGGTTGAATTCATCCCAAGCTGCGCAACGCAACTCCCCAGGACGCACGAACGTCAAGGGCAGGAGCTTTAGCGCAAATTCCGTCGATATGTCGCCGCGATAGCCCGCGATGGCGCGCATGAGCTCGCCAAGGCGTGACGGATCGACAATCGCCGGGCGATTGCGCCGCACGACCGAGCCGAGGGCTCCGCGCAGGTCAACGGTGGGGTCACGTTCGGCCCGGCCCGCCGCCACGGCGTACCGAAACACATTCCCGCATTCAGAGCGGACACGGTGTGCGGTTTCCTGTCGTCCCCTTGCCTCTATGTTCTTCAGCAGCGGAAGTATGTCTACCGCTTTGAGCTGTGCGATCGGGCGTCTCCCGATGTACGGAAAGACAAACGCCTCGAACCGCTCTTGCTTGTTGAGGAACGTCTTCTGGTTCAAGGCAGCTTTTTGCACCTCGAGCCATTCGCGGGCGAGCAACTCGAACGTGTCAGTTTGAGCAGCACGTTCTGCCTGGCGCTGAACGCTGGGATCCGTCCCCATCGCCACCAAGCGGCGAGCTTCCAGGCGACGCTCCCGGGCGACCTTAAGGGTGATCTCCGGATAGGGTCCGAGCGAGAGCAGCTTCTCGCGACCATTGAAGTAGTACTTGAACCGCCAACCTCGGGTCCCCGAGGGGTGGACCAGGAGATAAAGGCCGTCACCGTCGAACAACTTGATCGCGCGTTCGCTTGCCCTGGCGTTGCGAATTGCGGTGTCCGTGAGCTTCACGGGGGTAGCTCCTGGGAAATTGGCCTTTTAGGGGTAGGTTTGAGGTCCTGAGCTACCCCGGAGGGGGTGAGCTACCCCGTTGTGTATCCCCACGGCTCGCGAGCTGTCAAGTTACCGTCTGGGATGTCCTTATCTCGTAACTTATTGATTACTTGTTATTACCTGAGAAGCTAAGAGCGCGGTGAGCCGACTTGAGACGGGGTGATTAGGTGTATTGGCTCCCCGGGTTGGAATCGAACCAACGACCAACGGATTAACAGTCCGATGCTCTACCGCTGAGCTACCGGGGAACGGGCGGGACTCGCGAAGGGCGCGAATTCTCCGGCAACGGCGTCGGCGGAGTCAAGGAATCCGCTCTCAGGGCGATCGGCGGCGCGCGAGCAGCCGGCCGTAGGCGAGGGCGTTGATCGCGACCAGTAGGCCCGCCAGGAACCACTGCATGCGCCAGGTCAATGCGGCCGGATAGAGCACCGCGACCAGGTAGTGGGCCAGGAATCCGCCCTGGTAACCGGCCGCACCGCCGAGCGAGCGCAGGTGATTCTCCAGCGGTGTGAGTGGACAGATCGCGCTCGAGAGCTCCACCCAGCACCCCCACGCGAGCGCGGGCAGGTGCAGCAGCGCCATCGAGCGCCAGCGCCAGGTGAGAAATCCGCCGAAAATGACGAAGGTGGTGAACGTGAAGTGGACGACGACGACAGCATCGGCGAGCAGCGACCAGATCATTGGCCGCGCTGTGTGCCGGCTTCAGGCCGCGTCGACGCGCGCAATGAGAAGGCGCCCGATGCGGTCCAGCGCCTGCTCCAGGGTCGGCATGCTGCAGGCGAAGGACAGGCGCATGTGGCCGGGCGCGCCGAAGCCCGAGCCGGGAACCACCGCGACGCCGGCATCGTTCAGAAGCAGCTCCGTGAACTCGGCGTCGTCCCGGCAACCGAGCGCACTGATGGCGCGCGAGACGTCCGCAAACGCGTAGAAGGTGCCCGAGCCAGGCAGGCAGCTCACGCCGGGCAGTGAATTCAGGGCCCGCACTACGTAGTCACGGCGCTTCTTGAACTCCTCGGTCATCCGGGTAACGCAGGTCTGATCCGCGTTGAGCGCCACCGTGGCGGCCTTCTGCGAAATGCTGGATGCATTCGAGGTCGACTGTCCCTGGATGGTGCTCATCGCGGCGATGATCTCCTTCGGCCCGCCGCAGTAACCGAGCCGCCAGCCGGTCATGGCGTACGCCTTGGAGACGCCGTTGATCGTCACGGTGCGGTGGTAGAGCTCCGGAACCGCCGTCACCAGACTGCAGAACGGCTCGGGTTCCCAATAGATCTTCTCGTACATGTCGTCGGTGCCGATGAGAATGCGCGGATGCTCGAGCAGCACTTCCCCAAGCCCGCGCAGCTCGGCGTGCGTGTAGGCGGCTCCGGTGGGATTGCAGGGGCTGTTGAGCAGCAGCAGCCGTGTCTGCGGCGTGATCGCCGCGGCCAGCTGGCGCGGGGTGATCTTGTACCCCTGTGCCATCCCGGCAAATGGCGTGACCGGCAGTCCGTCCGCGAGCAGCACCATGTCCGGATACGACACCCAGTAAGGTGCGGGAATGATGACCTCATCGCCCGGATCGATGAGGGCCATCGCGAGGTTGTAGAGGACCTGCTTGGCACCGGCGGAGACCAGGATCTGCGAGCGCTCGTAGGTGAGGCCGTTGTCGCGCCCGAACTTGGCGATGATCGCGTCCTTGAGCTCATCGATCCCGTCGACGTTCGTATAACGGGTGAAGCCGCCCTGGATCGCATCCACGCCCGCCTTGGCAATGTGGGCGGGCGTGTCGAAGTCAGGCTCACCCGCGCCCAGGCCGATGACGTCCTTGCCCTGCTCGCGCAGCCGTGCAGCTCGGGCGGTTACCGCGAGCGTCGCCGAGGGCTTGACGCGCTGCACACGTCGCGCGACAGGCAAGGTCACTGAAATTCCTGCATTTCGCTTGAGATCCGCCAGTGCCGCTATATTAAGAGATTGTGTCCGCTCCAGCCAACGAGAATACATCCGCGTGGAACAGCAGCCTTTCAAGCTCGAAGCCGACTACGCCCCCGCGGGCGATCAGCCCGAGGCCATCGAGAAGCTCGTCGAAGGGCTCACCGAGGGGCTCGCGCACCAGACGCTGCTCGGAGTGACGGGAAGTGGGAAGAGCGTTGGGCATGACGATCCGCTTCTGATTGCTGAGTGCGTTGCCGGCGAGATCCGCACACGCCTTGTGAAGGCTGGTCCCTTCATCGATGACCTCATGAGGAGTCGCGGCTTGCAGGGGGTCGATGGAGCAGAGACGGAGCAGTTTGCCCCGGCTGAGCACGCGTACCTCGCGCCGGCTTACAACCCAGCTAGTGGCGAAACCGCTTGGTACCCGGTTGCCGCCCTGCTGCGGCACCGTGCCCCCGAACGGATGTTTCGTGTGTCAACGACCTGCGGCCGTTCGATCAGCGTTACTGCAGGTCACAATTTCTGGGTGCTTCGCGAAGGCCGGCCGACCCAGGTCAATACTGAGGACATCCGGCCTTCCGATCTGCTCCCGGTGCCGGAAGCCTTAGGTGCCTTGTCCGAGGGATTGAGAGAGTTGGACATCCTGCCGTACCTGGTAGACACCCAGCTCTCGGTTCACGCTGAAGTCCCGATACTGGAGTACCTGGCGGTTGCGGGCAGCGCGCAGTTCGCGTCAACGATTGCTACCTACGGGCTGCAACCCGGTAGGAAGCTGTATGCGATACGCCATGGTGTGCGCGGCAGCGGACTGAAGGTCCGGCACTTCCTCAGTCTGCTGTCCTCAACCAACGATCTGGGCGGGCGATGCGATGCAGCCTGCGTGTTCGTGGGTGCCCAGAAGGCTGCTTGCAGGCTGCCCGCACGGCTGCCGCTGTCTGATCGCGTACTCGCGCTGTTCGGTTATTACATCGCCGAGGGAAACGCTCAGGCCAGGTGCCTCATCATCTCAAATCATCACGCCATCATCCGAAAAAACATCGAGGCGGCGCTGAATGAGCTTGGGTTGCCATTCTTTGTCCGTCGGAACTCCGACTACCAGGTCTCTTCGATGGCCTTGCGGTCACTGCTGGCGAAGCTGTGCGGGTGCAAGGCGGGCGGTAAGCGGCTACCGGATTTCTGGCCGCAGCTTTCGGACCGATCGCTGGGCATACTGCTGAAAGCGTATTTCGACGGTGACGGCACGGTCGGGTATGGCGGCGAGGTCATCGCCACCACCGCCAGCGAGGACTTGGCGTCCGAGTTAGCCTACGCCCTTAAGCGGTTCGCAATCCACGCGCGGTTGCGCAAGGTGTCGAAGCGCGCAACGAACAGCAAGCATGCCGGTGGTGTCTATTTTGATGTTGTCGTTTCCAGCCAAACTGACCTCAGACGATACGCCGAGCACATTGGCTTCGACCACCCGGAAAAACTGGCACGCCTGAAGGGCTTTTTGCGCCGCCGTACCGACACCAATGTCGATGTGGTCCCGGTGCAGCCAGCCGCGCTGCTTTCGTTGCGGACCGGTGTTGGCCTGTCCATGAAGGCTCTCGCAAAACTGTCGGGTTGTTCTCGGCCCATGCTGAGCCTCATTGAGAGCGGATTGCGACGGCCGAGTCGGCGGTTGCTATCGCGAGTGCTGCAAGCGCTCGCTTCCGAGTACCGAAATGTCGTGGTTTCGGACTTCGCGTGGTGGATCCAATGGCGTGAGATGCGTGCGCTGTGTGCGGCGCATTGGACGCAGGTCTCGAGCGTCGAGCCGATCAATTACCCGCATCCCCACGTCTACGATCTGTCAGTTCCGGGTCCTCAGACCTTTCTTTCAGGTCGGGGAGGGATGTTTGTACACAACACCTACGCAGCCGCGAACGTGATCCAGCGCGTGCAGCGCCCCACCATGGTGCTGGCGCATAACAAGACCCTCGCGGCACAGCTGTACGGGGAGTTCCGCGAGTTCTTCCCGCACAACGCGGTCGAATACTTCGTCTCCTACTACGACTACTATCAGCCCGAGGCCTACGTTCCCTCCTCGGACACCTACATCGAGAAGGATTCCTCGGTGAATGAGCACATCGAGCAGATGCGCCTCTCCGCGACCAAGGCGCTGCTCGAGCGTTCGGATTCGATCATCGTCGCGACCGTGTCCTCGATCTACGGCCTGGGCGATCCGCAGGCCTACCTCGCCATGGTGCTGCATCTGAAGCGCGGCGACCGCCTCGAGCAGCGCCAGCTCCTGCGCCGCCTTGCCGACATGCAGTACACGCGCAACGAGCTGGATCTCACCCAGGGCACCTACCGCGTGCGCGGGGATGTCATCGACATCTTTCCCGCCGAGTCCGAGCGCGAGGCGGTGCGGGTCGAGCTGCTCGATGACACCATCGATTCGATCACGCTGTTCGATCCGCTCACCGGGGCGATCGCCCGCAAGGTGCCGCGCTTCACCGTCTACCCCGGCACCCACTACGTGACGCCGCGCGAGCGGCTGGTGGGGGCGGTGGATCAGATTCGCGAGGATCTGCGCGTGCGCCTGAAGGAGCTGCGCGATGCGGGGCGTTTGCTGGAAGCGCAGCGGCTCGAGCAGCGCACCCGCTTCGACATGGAAATGATCAAGGAGGTCGGCTACTGCGCGGGCATCGAGAATTACTCGCGCTACCTGTCGGGGCGCGCCCCCGGGGAGCCCCCGCCGTGCCTGTTCGACTACCTGCCGCGCAATGCACTGCTGTTCGTGGATGAGAGCCACCAGACCATCCCGCAGCTCGGGGCCATGTACCGCGGGGATCGCTCGCGCAAGGAGGTGCTGGTCGAGTACGGCTTCCGGCTGCCTTCGGCGCTCGACAACCGGCCGCTGAAGTTCGAGGAGTGGGAGCAGCTCGCGCCGCAGATGATTTTCGTCTCCGCGACCCCCGGGGGCTACGAGGCCAAGCACTCCTCGCAGGTGGTCGAGCAGCTGGTGCGTCCCACCGGTCTGGTCGATCCGCAGGTCGAAGTGCGGCCCGTCGGCACGCAGGTGGACGACGTGCTGTCGGAAATCAGGCGCTGTGCCGCGCGCGGTGAGCGCGTGCTCATCACCACGCTCACCAAGCGCATGGCGGAGGATCTGACCGACTACCTGAGCGAGCACGACGCGCGCGTGCGCTATCTGCACGCCGACATCGAAACCGTCGAGCGCACCGAGATCATCCGCGATCTGCGGCTGGGCAAGTTCGACGTGCTGGTGGGCATCAACCTGCTGCGCGAGGGACTGGACATGCCGGAGGTGGCGCTGGTGGCGATCCTGGATGCTGACAAGGAGGGCTTCCTGCGATCGGACAACTCGCTCATCCAGACCATCGGGCGCGCCGCCCGCCACATCAACGGGCGCGCCATTCTCTACGCCGACCGCATCACCGGCTCGATGCGGCGCGCGATCGATGAGACCGACCGCCGCCGTACCCGGCAGATCGAGTACAACGCCACCCATGGCATTACCCCGCGCGGCATTCACAAGAGCGTCACCGACATCATGGAAGGGGCACGCTCGGAAGCGCCGGCGCCGGGACGCAAGCGCGGCACACGGCCCGTTGCGCCCGAAGACCTGCGCCCCGAAGTGCTGGTGAAGGAGATCAAGAAGCTAGAGGCCGAGATGTTCAGGAAAGCGCGCAACCTCGAGTTCGAGGAGGCCGCGCAGCTGCGCGATGAGATCGAGCGCCTCAAGCAGCTGGAGCTCGGATTGCCAGTGCCCTTGATGCGAGCGTAAGTGCTTGGAATGTCACGTATTAGCTTGCTTCGATCCCCTCTCTCTTGTATCGTTCGCGCCCCTCAATGCAGGAAGGCCCTTCAGGCGCGTAGCTCAGTGGTAGAGCATCACCTTGACATGGTGGTGGTCGGTGGTTCGATCCCACTCGCGCCTACCAGACCGTGAAGAGGGCGCTCCCGACACCCAGGAAGCGGGAGCGCCCTCTTTTTATGGCGCGCGCCCAAGCCGCTTGAGCCCCGAGTACAACTGAAAATCTCCGCCATGCCCGTTGTCACGTTGCCCGATGGCAGTCAGCGCCGCTTCGACCACCCGGTGACGGTGGACGAGGTCGCGGGCGGCATTGGCGCGGGGCTGCGCAAGGCGGCGCTCGCCGCGCGCGTGAACGGCAAGCTGGTCGACACCTCCTACGTCATTGCCGAGGACGCCAATCTCGCCATCCTCACCGACAAGGATCCGGAGGGGCTCGAGGTCATCCGCCACTCCACGGCGCACCTGCTGGCGCAGGCGGTGAAGGAGCTGTTTCCGGAGGCGCAGGTGACCATCGGCCCGGTCATCGAGGACGGCTTCTATTACGACTTCGCCTACCAGCGTCCCTTCACCCCGGAGGATCTCGCGGCCATCGAGGCGAAAATGACCGAGCTCGCCCAGGCGGACCAGAAAGTCACCCGCCGGGTCATGGCGCGCGATGAGGCGGTGAAGTTCTTCAAAGGCCTGGGCGAGATCTACAAGGCCGAGATCATCGCCAGCATTCCGGACAAGGAAGAGATCAGCCTCTACGGGCAGGGCGACTGGGTCGATCTGTGCCGCGGACCGCACGTACCCTCCACGGGCAAGCTCAGGGCCTTCAAGCTCACCAAGGTCGCGGGGGCTTACTGGCGTGGGGACTCGCGCAACGAGATGCTGCAGCGCATTTACGGCACGGCCTGGCCCGACAAGAAGCAGCTCGACCAGTACCTGCAGCGGCTCGAAGAGGCCGAGAAGCGCGATCACCGGCGCATCGGCAAGGATCTCGACCTGTTCCACCTGCAGGAAGAGGCGCCGGGGGCGGTGTTCTGGCATCCCCGGGGCTGGACCGTGTTCCAGACACTCATCAGCTACATGCGCGAGCGCCAGAACGCGGCCGGCTATGAGGAAGTGAGTGCGCCGGAGCTCATGGACGCGACTCTGTGGGCTCAGTCCGGGCACCTGGAGAAGTTCGGCGAGAACATGTATCTCACCCAGACCCCCGATAAGAGGCTGTACGCCATCAAGCCCATGAACTGCCCCGGGCACGTGCAGATCTTCAAGCACGGTCTGCGCAGCTACCGTGAGCTGCCCGTGCGGCTCGCAGAGTTCGGCAAAGTACACCGCTACGAGCCCTCGGGCGCCCTGCACGGGCTGATGCGCGTGAGGGCTTTCACCCAGGACGACGGCCACGTGTTCATCACCGAGGATCAGATCACCTCGGAGTCCGTGGCGATCACGAGGCTCATCCTGGACATCTACCGCGACTTCGGTTTCGAGGACGTAAGCATCAAGTACGCCGATCGCCCGCCCAAGCGCGTCGGGAGCGACGACATCTGGGATCGCGCGGAGGCAGCCCTCAAGGCGGCATCCAGCGCCGCAGGGATCGAGTACACCCTGAACCGGGGGGAGGGCGCTTTCTACGGGCCGAAGCTCGAGTTCGTGCTCCGGGATGCTATCGGACGGGACTGGCAGTGCGGCACGCTGCAGGTGGACCTGAACATGCCCGAGCGGCTCGGGGCGTACTACATCGACGCACACAGCGCCAAGCGCACGCCCGTGATGCTGCACCGGGCAATCTTCGGCTCCCTGGAGCGCTTCTTCGCGATCCTGCTCGAGCACCACGCAGGGAAACTCCCCGCGTGGCTCTCGCCGCTACAGGCGGTGGTGCTCAGCATTACCGACCGGCAGGACGAATATGTTCGTCGCATTACGGAAAGCCTGAAAAATCAGGGCTTTCGTGTGGAGTCCGACTTGCGCAACGAGAAAGTCGGCTTTAAGATTCGCGAGCACACGCTGAGGCGTGTTCCGTATCTCCTGGTTGCGGGCGACAAGGAAGTAGCCGCTAATCTGTTGTCAGTGCGCACACGAAGCGGCAAGGACCTGGGCACGATGGTCCCGGAGACGTTCGCCGAACGGCTCCGTGTCGAGCTCGAAAGCCGCGGGCGCCAGGTATTGGAGGGCTGACGAATCGCTAGTGCAATAAAGCGGGTGCGGCGCAACGAAGACATCAGCGCGCCGCAACTGCGTGTGATCGCGGCCGATGGGTCGCAGGCCGGGGTGATGTCCCGCTACGACGCCCTGCAAATGGCAGCCGCTGCTGAGCTTGATCTGGTCGAGGTCTCGCCGACCGCCGAACCGCCGGTGGTGCGAATCATGGATTACGGGAAGTTCCTGTTCGAGCAGAACAAGAAAGCCCACTCTGCGAAGCGCAAGCAGAAGCAGATCCAGGTCAAGGAAGTGAAGTTTCGGCCCGGCACGGGGGAGGCGGATTACCAGATCAAGCTGCGTAATCTGACGCGTTTCCTGAACGAGGGCGACAAGGCCAAGGTGACCCTGAGGTTCCGCGGCCGTGAGATGGTGCATCAGGACATCGGGCGCAAGCTCCTGGATCGGGTTTCGGGCGATCTGGCCCCGCACGCGGTGGTCGAGCAGAACCCGCTCCTGGAAGGCAAGCAGATGGTCATGGTGTTTGCACCGAAAAAGAAGTAACGCTCACGCAGGCGATGAGGCCTGTGGAGCGTTCGCCCGCCAGCGGCTGCGCAAGCGGCCTGCGAACGGGGCTACACAACCAGGAGTCAGATGATGCCCAAGTTGAAAACCAACCGGGCCGCGGCTAAGCGCTTTCGCAAGACGGCGAAGGGCTTCAAGGGCTACGCGGCCAACCGTCGCCACAATCTCGGCCACAAGGACCGCAAGGTCAAACGCCAGGCACGCTCCGGCGGCTCGAGTCTCGTGCATGACAGCGATGTCGGCCGTCTCAGGCAGCTTCTCCCCAATCACAAGTAAGCGGGCAACACCATGGCACGAGTGAAGCGTGGCGTGACGGCCGGACGCCGTCACAAGAAAGTTCTCAGCAAGGCGAAGGGCTACTACAACGCCCGGCGCAAGGTCTATCGCGCGGCCAAGCAGGCCGTCATCAAGGCAGGCCAGTACGCCTACCGCGACCGGCGGCAGAACAAGCGTGAGTTCCGCGCGCTGTGGATCGTGCGCATCAACGCCGCGGCGCGCCTGTACGGGCTCTCCTACAGCCGCATCATCAACGGCCTCACCAAGGCCGGTGTGGAAATCGACCGCAAGGTGCTCGCGGACATCGCGGTGCACGACACCGCAGCATTCGGCGCGATCGCGCAGCAGGCAAAGAGCGCTCTCGGTATCGGCTGACCGGAAGGGGGTGGGTCTTGGCAGACCTGACGGTCATGACCCGGCAGGCGCTCGATGAGGTGGCCGCATGTGGCGATCTCGCGGCGCTCGAGGACGCGCGCGTGCGCTGGCTGGGCAAGAAGGGCACGCTCACCGAGCAGCTGAAGGCCCTCGGCGCGCTCGATGCCGCCGAGCGGCCCGTGGCCGGCGCACGCATCAATGAAGCCAAGGAGCGCGTGCAGGCGGCCCTCGAAGCGCGCCGCGAGGAGCTACGGCGCGCCGACATCGAGGCTCGCCTGAGCGCCGGGCGCATCGACGTCACCCTTCCGGGCCGGGGCGAGGAGCCCGGCGGACTGCATCCGGTGACCAAGACGCGCCTGCGCATCGAGACCCTGTTCCGCCGCGCGGGCTTTGATGTCGCCTCGGGACCTGAAATCGAGGACGACTTCCACAACTTCGGCGCACTCAACATCCCGCCCGATCATCCGGCGCGCGCGATGCACGACACGTTCTACTTTCCCGACGGGCGGCTGCTGCGCACCCACACCTCACCGGTGCAGATTCGCGCGCTGCTCGAGCACGGGGCGCCGCTCGCCGTGATCGCGCCGGGTCGCGTCTATCGGTGCGACTCGGACATGACCCATTCGCCGATGTTTCACCAGCTCGAGGGTCTGGCGGTGGGCGAGAACGTCAGCTTCGCCAACATGAAAGCGGTGCTGCACGGCTTTCTGCAGGCCTTCTTCGAGCGCGACCTGGCCATGCGGCTGCGCCCGTCGTACTTCCCGTTCACCGAGCCGTCCGCGGAAGTGGACATGTCGTGCGTGTTCTGTGACGGCAAGGGCTGTCGCACCTGCAAGCACAGCGGCTGGCTGGAGATCTCCGGCTGCGGCATGGTGCATCCGAACGTGCTGCGCGCGAGCGGTGTCGACCCCGAGCGCTACACCGGCTACGCCTTCGGCGCCGGGATCGATCGGCTGGCGATGCTGCGCTATGGCGTGAATGACCTGCGGCTGTTCTTCGATAACGATCTGCGGTTCCTGAAGCAGTTCCGGACCTTCGGCGCGTGAAAGTCCCGTACACCTGGCTCGCCGAATGGGTGAAGGTGCCGTGGCCGGCGCCCGAGCTCGGCTCACGCCTCACCATGGCCGGGATCGAGCTCGAGGCGCTCGGTGCCGCGGCGCCGCCCTTCACAGGGGTGGTGGTCGCGCAGATCACGAGCGCCGAGCCGCACCCGCAGGCCGACAAGCTGCAGGTCTGCCGCGTCTCGACCGGGAGCGGCGCGGCGCTGCAGATCGTGTGCGGTGCCAGCAATGCGCGCGCGGGACTTAAGAGTGCGCTCGCGCTGGTGGGCGCACAGTTGCCGGGCGAGCTCACCATCAAGGCGGCGAAGCTGCGCGGGGTGGAGTCCCAGGGCATGCTCGCCTCAGCGAAGGAGCTTGGCCTGGCGGACGCCTCGGCCGGGATCCTGGAGCTGCCGCAGGATGCCCCGCTCGGCCGCCCGCTGCGCGAGTACCTCGCACTCGATGAGCCGGTGCTCGATCTGAATGTCACCCCCAATCGGGGCGATGCCATGTCGGTCATCGGCATCGCTCGCGAGGTGGCAGCGCTTGCCGGCACCAAAGTCTCAGGTCCCGCGATCGGCGGCACTCGCGCCGGGCATAAGGATCATCTGGGAGTGCATCTCGAGGCACCCGCGGCGTGCCCGCGCTTTGCCGGCTGCATCCTGCGCGGCGTCAACAATCGCGCCGAGACGCCGCTGTGGATGCGCGAGCGGTTGCGGCGTGCCGGTGTACGCGCCATCAGCCCGGTGGTCGATGTCACCAACTACGTGATGATCGAGCTCGGCCAGCCCATGCACGCCTACGATCTGAAGAAGCTCAAGGGCGAAATCCGGGTGCGCCTGGCGCGCGCCGCTGAGGCGGTCACGCTCCTGGATGGTAAAGCCATCAACGCGCCAGCGGATGTGCTCCTGATCACTGACGGCGAGGGCGCGGTGGGACTTGCGGGCATCATGGGAGGCTTGCGCACCGCGGTGACTGCCGAGACCACGGACGTGTTCCTGGAATCCGCCTACTTCTCGCCCGATGCGATCCTCGGGCGCGCGCGGCGCCTCGGCCTGCAGACCGATGCCAGCCAGCGCTTTGAGCGCGGCGTCGATCCGACCCAGCAAGGCCGCGCCATCGAACGCGCGATTGCATTGCTGAGCCCGGTGGCCGGCGGCACCGCCGGCCCCGTCGAGGTGACGCAATCTGCGGCGCACCTGCCGCGGCGTTCCGCCGTGGCGTTGCGGGCGAAGCAACTGACGCGTCTGCTCGGGGCGGAGCTGCCCGCGGAGCGCATCGAGGCGACGCTTGCGGGTCTGCAGATGCAGGTGACGCGCAGCGCGAGCGGCTGGCAGGTCACCCCCGCCGCGCACCGCTTCGACATCGGGATCGAGGCAGATCTGATCGAGGAGGTCGCCCGCGTGGTGGGCTTCGAGGCCATCCCGGAGACCGATGCCCTGGTGCCACAGCGCTTTCGCAGCCTGCCCGAGGAGCAGCCGCCCGAAGCAGCGGTGCTCGGCAGGCTCGCGGCGCGCGGCTACCAGGAGGCGATCACGCTCGCCTTCGTCGATCCGGCGCTGCAGGAGCGGTTGTTTCCCGGGCGAGCAGCGCTCGCCCTTTCAAATCCGATCGCGAGCGACCTGTCAGTGATGCGCGTGTCGTTGTGGCCGGGGCTGCTGCGCGCAGCGCTCGAGAATCAGCGCCGCCAGGCCGATCGTATCCGGCTGTTCGAGCACGGCACGCGCTTCGAAGCCGGCGGCGGCACCACGCGTGAGCTCGACACGCTCGCGGGCCTGGCGTGCGGCGCGCGCCTACCCGAGCAGTGGGGCGTGGCGAAGGACACGCGCGCGGCGACAGACTTCTACGACGTGAAGGGTGATCTCGCGGCGCTGTTCGCAGCGACCGGAGCACCACAATCGTTTACGTTCGAGCCGGGAGCGCAACCGGCGCTGCACCCGGGGCGCACGGCGCGTGTGCTGCGGTGCGGTCAGCAAGTCGGCTGGCTCGGGGAACTGCATCCCACGCTGGTGCAAGCGCTGGATTTTACATATCCGCCGATTCTGTTTGAGCTCGACTTCGACGCCGCACTGGCCGTGAAGCGCGCCAGTTACGAGGAGATCTCGCGCTTTCCGCAGGTGCGTCGCGACCTCGCAATCGTCGTGGATGAATCGGTCACTTTAAGTAGCCTCGCCGAGCGTGTAACCTTGGCGGCCTCAACCCTGCTGCGTGATCTCCGCATTTTCGACGTGTACCGGGGCCCTGGCCTCGAAAAAGGTCGAAAAAGTGTCGCTGTGGGCTTGATTTTTCAGGATATTTCTCGCACCCTTACAGACGACGATGTGGAGCGCCTCATGGCTTCCGTAGTTGCAGATCTGCGCGAGAACTTGAACGCAAGAATTCGAGAATAAAGAAATGGCCCTAACGAAAGCGGAGATGGCGGAGGCGTTGTTCAATCAGCTCGGGCTCAACAAGCGTGAAGCGCGTGAGCTGGTGGATCTGTTCTTCGAGGAAGTCCGTGCCGCGCTGTCCGGCGGGGAGCAGGTCAAGCTCTCCGGCTTCGGCAATTTCGACTTGCGTGACAAGAACCAGCGTCCCGGTCGCAATCCCAAGACCGGCGAAGAGATTCCGATCAGCGCGCGCCGCGTGGTGACTTTCCGCCCGGGGCAGAAACTCAAGGCACGGGTCGAAGCCTATGTTGGAGCCAAAGAATAACGCCCAGCTGCCGGCGATTCCCGGCAAGCGCTACTTCACCATCGGAGAGGTGAGTGAGCTGTGTGGCGTGAAGCCGCACGTGCTGCGCTACTGGGAACAGGAATTTCCGCAGCTCAAGCCCGTCAAACGGCGCGGCAACCGGCGCTATTACCAGCGCCAGGACGTGATCGTCATCCGCCAGATTCGCAGTCTGCTCTACGACCAGGGCTTCACCATTGGCGGGGCGCGCAACAAGCTCACCGGCGAGGAGGCGCGCACCGACGTGACACAGAGCCAGCAGATCGTGAGGCAGGTGCGGGTTGAGCTCGAGGAGCTGATGAGGGTGCTGCGGCGCTGAGCGCCGCGCCCGGCCGAAAACGGCGTATCATGATTTGAGCGCACGGCAGATCCCCAGCCAGGAGCGCGGGTCTTTCCCAAATAAGAACAATCGTGTCGGAGCGTGGCGCAGCCTGGTAGCGCACTTGCATGGGGTGCAAGGGGTCCCGAGTTCAAATCTCGGCGCTCCGACCAGTCTTTTCGGGGTCCATTCCGATTGGATAGGGGCCATTTCATACCGGAGACATGGGTAACAAGAAGCCCAAGTCGTAGTGCATGAAGCTGATGAGCCAGATGTGGTCAGCGACTTCTCGCACGCCAACGTTTTGTCCCGCGAAGACCTGACTGAGGTTGACTTTGCGCCGTCCGAAGCACAGGCGGCCGCATTGGGTCACGGTGACGGTCATGTCATGGAACGGGTAATGCAGCTCCGGGAGTCCCGTGTAAGGCCGGGGTGAGGGTTCGTAGAGCTCGCAAGGGTAGTGCATACCGATGGCCTGGTGCGGGCGCTCCTCGTTGTAGATGCGGATGAACTGATCGAACCTGGCTTGCTGCTGCAGGAAGTTCTTGCCCGGAGGCTTGGTGGCTTCCTTCTTGAGCGTCAGGTGCATGCGTTCGTGGCGACCGTTTTGCTGTGGGTGAGCGGGCTTGATGCGCTCGATGCCAATGCCTAAGCGCAGCCACCACACCGAGAGCTTGGAGAGGCCGAAGAAGGCGCCGCGGCTGGCGAAAGGCACGCCGTTGTCGCTGCGGATGGCGCCGGGCAGGCCAAATTCTTTGAAGGCGCGCTCGAAGACGGCAAAAGCATACTGTTCCTTGGTGCTGTGCAGGGCCTCGCAACACAGCAGGTAGCGGCTGGCGAAGTCGCTGAGGGTCAGCGGATAGCAGTAGCGCCGATCGGCGAGCATGAACTCTCCCTTGTAGTCGGCGCACCAGAGCGCATTGGGACGAGTCGGGCGCGATAGCGGCGTACCCTGTGCCTTGTAGTGCGAGCGGCGGCGGCCGCGGCTGACGAGCCCATGGCGATCGAGCACCGCGTGCACGGTGCTGATGGCCGGCAGACTGACTCCCAGACCCAGGCGCTTGATCTTCTCGCGGATCTTCGGAGCACCCCAGCTGGGGTGCTCTCTGCGAAGCTGAACGATCAAAGACTCCACCCGCTCGGGTAGGCGGTTGGCCTGGCGGTAGGGTCGCCGAGAGCGATCGGTCAGGCCCTGAAGGCCCAGATCCTTGTATCGCTTATAAAACTTGTGGCCCGTCTGGCGAGAGATATCGAACTCGCGGCACAGCGCCGCCATCTTCTCCCCTTCGAGCAGTCGAGCTACAAATCGCAGCCGTTCGTCCACTTTGGAACACTCCTGCCACGGCATTTGCGTCTCCTGCAAATGCCAAGAAGTGTTACCTATGTGTCCGGAATGATCTGTAACCTATGAGCCCGAAAGCTCATTCGAGCAGCCCATGAATCGCCGGTGGTCCCAGCGGCTGCTGTCCGGTCGCCCGGCGCGTAACGATCGAGTGTCTCGCCGCTTCGCCGACTCTGAATCTGGGAAACACCGCCCTGTCGATTTTACACCCTGACGACGATCTTGCCGACGTGGCGGCCCGCACTCAGATATTCGAAAGCCGCTGCGAAGTCCCGCATCTCGAATTCCTGATCGATGACGGGTCTGATCCCGAGGTGCTCGATCATGCAGACCATGCGCTCGAGCATCTCGACAGATCCGCTGACCACGCCGTGCACGTGTAGCGTCTTGGCAAGCAGGGGACGCATATCGACACGCCCTCCAGCGCCGCTCAGCAGACCGACCAGGCAGATGTTGCCGCCCACCGCAGCAGCCTTGATCGACTCATCGATGGTTCCGGCGCCGTACGTTTCAACGACGTGGCCTACGCCGTCGCCGCCCGTGAGTTCGAGGATGGCTCGGCTCCACTCAGCTTCACTCTTATATAGGACTACCTGTTCCGCGCCCAACGACTGCAAGCTCGCCACCTTCGATGGACTCCCGGTGATGGCGAATACCCGAGCACCCGCTGCCAGCGCGAACTGCAGCGCAAAAATGCTTACGCCACCGGAACCCTGTACAAGCACAGTCTCTCCAGGCTTGAGGTCTCCCAACTCGAACAATGCATTCCACGCGGTCAAGGCAGCAGTCGGAAGGGTGGCCGCCTCCTCAAACGAGAGCGTGTCGGGAATCTTGACGAAGCTTCGCTGGTGCCCGCTGACGTAAGTGGCAAGCACTCCATCGGCCGCGCCGCCGAGGGCCGATTGAATGTAGTCAGGCCTAAACTTGCCTGCGGTCCAAGCCGGCACTGGTGCCAAGCAGACACGATCGCCGAGCCGAACGGCATCGACCGAGCGGCCGACCTCGATCACTTCACCCGCACAATCGGAGAGCGGAACCAGCGGCAGATGGATGTCGCTGATGCGACTGGACATCTGACCGAGCGCGACCAGGAGATCACGGTAGTTCAACGAGGCTGCGTGCACTCGGATGCGAATCTCCTCGCGGCGCAGGGGCTCCAACGGACGCTCGAGCGTCCGAAGGTGTTCGAAGCCGAAAGCATCAATCTGCACGACGAGGTTCGGAGTGTCTACAAGTGCGTCCATCTGTATCTCCAGCGGAGCGAGTGCATTCAGGCGACTGACTATACGTCGTCGCTCCGGCTCTAAGAACGCGCGCAGCGTTGATGATTTGGATTCCAGCGTTGCTCACCAGCACATCGACACGTCCAAAAGCCTCGACGACTGCGGCGATGCTGGAGTCGACTTCCGATTCACTCGTGACATCCATGGCCAATGCCCAGGCTGCGCGTACCGGCACCGCGCAGCTCGTCGGTTGCTCCGGCGTTGCGATCGGCGATCGCCACCGCCCTCAGCAAAGGATCGGGCAATTTCCTTGCCGATGCCGCCGGCGGCGCCAGTGATGACGGCGACTCTGTCTCGCAATTGCATTGATATGACTCCGTATCGCCTCAGCTGAGGCATGCGGACAGGATAAGAAACAAACTGTTGCTTGGCGGGTCCTGGATCATTCAGGTCCGTTTCTGCGAGCGACCCAATCAGGAGCCAGGTGCGCTTCCGAAAGTGCCTCGTAGACTCCCGCCTGATACGCGCCCAGAGCGCCTCCGCCCTGGAGGAGCAGCGCAATGCACTCGAATGGAGGCCGTGGCAGCTGCTTGTGGGTCTTGCGCGCGGCTGTGTTTGCTGAGGTCTGCGAAGACATGATGCTCACACTCGTAGTCGGTGCGCTCACGGTATGAGCGCCTCCCAGGCAGAGCAATTCACCGAAATGAAATGCAGCGTTTCGCGTCGGTGAATGGACTGGAACAACTCAGACAGCCTAACACTCGCATGGTCCCGGTCGCTTCGTCGTGCGGCGGAGTACGTGCCTCTCCAATGAGAGAGGAGTGCGACCATCAAGCGAGAAAGTACGGCAAGTGCTCATCGCGAGAGCGTGCCCATGATGCGGTCGAAATCCGAGAACCGCAGTACTGCTGGTGCGCTTCTCGCAGCGCGCAGCGCCGCCGCGTTTACTGGAATGCAACGGTTCGTAAACAGCGCGAGCGTTGTTTATCCCGCCGGCCTCTTGAAGGATTGCGGGCATGCGGGAGGCTGTACTCATGGGCGCGATGCTGTTGGTTGTGTGCTCAGAGAGGATCACGACACTCCTCAAGAGCGTCACGAGTGTGGGCCGAGCTCCGCTCGCCAAGGCCCGCCGGGGTCATCCGACAGAGATCGAGGTCCTGCTTGTACTTCTGATCGGCGCCCTCTCTGTTCCCACGATCACGAGAGCTCAGTCGATTTGCCAAAGCTGCGAGGTGCAACTCGGACTCGGCGGCACGTATCACTTTTGGGGCCCGACTGGTGGCTTGGTATTGGCAGCGACGATGAATTGGGATGCGAGTCGCTACGAGCTCGGGGTCTTCCGCGTCGCCAGAGCGCAGGTGCTCCGCGATCACGCCTACCCCGACGGGCACCTCATGGCTGACCCCTACTGGGGAGTCTCCCTATCGCGTAGGTGGCAGGTATTTGAGAAAGGGCCCGTGAAGGGATTCGTTGGGTTTGGGCTAGCGCTAAAGACGGAGTCGGATCAACTGAGTGCCACGCGATGGGATTTCGCAGAACAGCTCGGGCTGCGCTTTCGGATTCCCGGAAAGGTCGCCGTGGGAGAGTTGACCGTGCGTCACTGGTCCAATGCAGGTATTCGTCTCCCGAACCACGGACAGGATTTCGTGACTCTTACGATCCGTCTCAACTCTGGCCGATTCGGACTCGATAAGGCGAGCCAGATCACACTCGAACCGACGTTTCAATCTCGGAACGCGCTGCTCGCCAAAAGCTTCGAGTCGGCGAGGCGATCGTCGCACCCACTCGTGCTAGGTGGCGACTGGTCGACTGACAGAACACGCGCCGCGGGCGAGGAGACCCGTGGGTTGGTCGACGGCCCCGGGTTCAGCATCGCCGCTGAGGATTGATCCAATGAAACCCACCGCGCAGGACCATCATCTCGATCCCGGGCCTCGAGCGAAGTCGATGAACGCGGACGACTCTAACAATCCGCTCTGGACGGTTGCCATCGGGATCGCCTGTGTCTTTGCCGCAATGGCAGCGGTGATGGCGTTTGGGTGAGATAAGGCTCGTCGAGCGCTCCGCGGAGCATTGTTTATGTCGATCTTCAAAGTCGCCCTTATGATCGTATGGCTGAGCAACGCCGACGGCTCGATCGTCGCCCACGTGTCGGGCGTCGCTGTTGACGTACCGACTTGTGAACGGCTGGCCGCGGAGAAAATCGCCGAGGAGTCGGGCAACCCCGATCTTGACAACTCGACACCGAAGGTTTCGTGCTGGAACACGGGCAAGAGGCTTCGCGCCGTTCAGCAGAAGCCGGCGCCTGGATCAGTTGAGTTGTAACCCGCCTGTCATCCCTCGCGTATCGCGATCCCGCGAAGCTACCGCGGAGTCTGCACCCGTATGTCGCCTAGCGGGCCGCAAGCTTTGGGGCACTCCGGTCGCGGCGAATCGCGCGAGCAGACATGCAGCTAGAGATTCGCCATACCTCCATCAACGTTGAGATCCACTCCCGTGATATAGGAGGCGTCGTCAGAGGCGAGGAACGCCACCGCACTCGCGATCTCCTTCGGGCGGCCGATCCGAGACCGCCCCCGGTTGGCCTCCGATCGTTTCCTCCGGAGAGATGCAGCGTGCATTCAGCGCCGCTCGTGCTCCGCTGCGTCAATCGATAACTTGCGAGAATCGGAGAAAGTAAGGGGACGCCGATGCTCGTACATGTTGGACTCAGGCCATTGTGGCCAGTGATCGTGTTCGTACCTTGGTTCTTCCTAGGGCTCGCCTTCCTCCTGCGGTCCGCCCGTACGTCGCCGAACTCGGCGGCGCCTGGCAGAGCTTCCGCCGAACCGTTAATAGAAGAGTGAAGACACCCTCATCGACGACATCAAGGCACAGCGAGACGCCGCGAAATCACTATCTGCCACGCTTGAGCACGCGTTTCGCGGCAATCATTGATCTGCCCAGCCCGCGCGTGAGGTCGGCCCAAACGCGCGAGACCGGTACCTGCAGGTCACAGCAGCCCCAGCACGCCGCCGGCCAGCATCGCGCCGATCGGCTGATTTCCTGACACGCAACACTGCATTCATGCGGCGTGCGTTGTTCCTTCGAGATCGGAGTCTTAGCGTAACGCCATGAAGTCACACCGGAATCACCGGCCCGCATTTGGTTTGCGCGGAGAGTCAACCGCCAGCGCGGGAAGGAAAGCTTCGCATGCGCGTATTGTTTCGCATCACCCTGACCCTGCCGATTGCGCTGCCCATCGTCCTCGGCTTGGCGGTGTTTTTTGCACTGCAAGTGTTGCGAGGCGTGGCCCCTGCCCCTGCCCCTGCCCCTGCCCCCGAGGGGGAAGAGACCCTCCCCTCCGCGAGAGTAGGGCTTGGGCAGGAGCGAACGGCTACGTAGACTATGCGGGTGGACACGCTGAGCAGCATCAAGG
>Ga0099792_10000216_pt1 | contig 22302 bp, 19 predicted proteins | sample Rivendell_Oct201_8_FD_83780 | JGI IMG/M metagenome (GOLD analysis project Ga0099792, IMG submission 83780) | Vadose zone soil microbial communities from the Eel River Critical Zone Observatory, Northern California, USA -... | ecosystem: Environmental > Terrestrial > Soil > Vadose zone >...
CGGCAAGAAGCTGACGCTGCAGATCGGCTTCAGCCACCCCATCGAGTTCACGCCGCCGGCCGGTATCTCCATCACCGTGGAGACCCCGACCAAGCTGCACGTGAGCGGCTACGACAAGGGGCTGGTGGGGCAGGTGGCGGCGGACATCCGCGGCTACAGGCCGCCGGAGCCGTACAAGGGCAAGGGAATCAGGTACGCGGGCGAGTACGTCCGACGCAAGGCGGGCAAGGCCGCCGGCGGGAAGACGGCGTAAGCCGCCGGGGAGCGCAGAACGATGAAGGGCAAAGCGAGACTGGCAGGACGCAAGCGCCGCCACATGCGAATCCGGCGCAAGGTGACGGGTACGGCCGAGCGGCCGCGCCTCACCGTGTATCGCAGCTTGAATCACATCTATTGCCAGCTGGTGGACGATCTCGCGGGCCGCACGCTGCTCACGGTTTCCTCGCTGGACGGGGAGATCCGGGAGGGCATGAAGACGGCCAAGGGGAAAGTCGGCACCGGCAAGGCCGTCGGGAAGCGCCTCGCGCAAGTGGCCAAGGAAAAGGGCATCCTGCGCGTGTGCTTCGACCGGGGCGGATACCTGTATCACGGCCGCGTCAAAGCGGTCGCAGACGGCGCCCGCGAGGGCGGCCTTAATTTCTGAAGCACTTCTAGGAGAACTATGGCCCATCCAGGAATGCGCGGCCGGGGGCAGTCCCAGACCGATTCCGAGTTCATCGAGCGCGTCATCCACGTGAACCGCGTCGCCAAGGTGGTGAAGGGCGGGCGCCGGTTCAGCTTCAACTCCATCGTGGCCGTGGGCGACGGCAAGGGGAAGGTGGGCGTGGGTCTGGGAAAGGCCAACGAAGTCTCGGACGCGATCCGGAAGGCCGGCGAGGGCGCGAAGAAGCGGATGTTCGAAGTGCCGATGATCCGGACGACGATCCCCCACGAGGTGATCGGGCACTTCGGCGCGGCCCGGGTGCTGATGAAGCCGGCGACCGCGGGAACGGGCGTTATCGCGGGGGGCGCGATCCGCGCCGTGCTCGAGGCGGCCGGGATCGGGGACATCCTCACGAAGTCGCTGGGGTCCGGGAATCCGCACAACGTGGTCCGCGCGACGGTTGAGGGCCTGAAGTCCCTCCGGCGCGCCAGCGAAGTGGCCGCGATGCGTGGAAAGACGGTGGACGAGCTGTTGGGCATTCGACGCAAGGGCGTGGAACCAAATGGCACAGCTTAAGATCACACAGGTGAAAAGCAAGATCCGGTGCCTCGAGCGCCACAAGCGGACGCTCGCGGCGCTGGGGCTTCGGCATCCGCACGACACGGTGATCCACAACGACACGCCGCAGATCCGCGGCATGATCGCGACCGTCGACTACCTCGTGTCCGTGGAGCCCCATCAAGGGGCCCGCGCGACCAAGGGAGGTGCGTGATGCCGGCACGGAGAAGCGTCCGTCGTGGCGAGGCGTCCGCCCACGGCGCCGCGGGGAAGCCCGCGGGCAAGGGCAAGGGCGCGGCGGCGGCGAAGGGCGCGGCAGCCAAGAAGGGCCCGGCGGCTCCGGCGCGTTCCGCGGCCGGCGCGCCCGTCCGCACCATGGGCCTGGGCTCGCTGAAGCCCGCCAAGGGCTCGCGGCGTCCCGCCAAGCGGCGCGGACTGGGCCCCGCATCGGGCCTGGGCGGCACCGCGGGGCGCGGCCACAAGGGGCAGCACGCGCGGTCCGGCGGCAAGGTGTCGCGCTGGTTCGAGGGCGGCCAGATGCCGATCCAGCGGCGGCTGCCGAAGGTGGGGTTCACGAACATCCATCGCGTCCCGCACCAGGTGGTGAACGTGGCGAACCTCGCGCGTTTCGGCGCGGGCGAATCGGTGACCCGCGAGACCCTGAAGGCGAAGCGGTTGATCGACCGGGGCGACCTGCCCGTGAAGATCCTCGGGATGGGCGAGCTGTCGCTGGCGCTCCACGTGTCGGTGGACGCGGTGAGCGGGTCGGCCAAGACCAAGATCGAGGCGGCGGGCGGCACGGTGACCCTCCCCGTGCCCAAGGTGCGGCGCCCACGCGGCGTGAAAAAGGGAGCCAGCTAGCCCGTGTCGATGCTGGAAAAGGCCCAGAACGTCTTCCGGATCCCGGAGCTGAAGCGCCGGCTTCTGTTCACGCTCGCGCTCCTCTGCGTCTACCGGCTGGGCGGGCACATTCCGACGCCGGGCGTGAACAGCGAGGCCCTGGTCGCGGCATTCTCCAGCCAGGCCAACTCCCTGTTCGGCCTGTACGACCTGTTCGTGGGCGGATCGTTCGCCAAGGCGACCGTCTTCGCGCTGGGGATCATGCCGTACATCTCGGTATCGATCATCATGCAGCTCCTCGGGGCGGTCGTCCCGTACTTCGAGAAGCTGCAAAAAGAGGGCGAAGAGGGGCGGAAGAAGATCACGCAGTACACGCGCGTCGGGACCGTGGTCCTGGCCGCGGCCCAATCGTTCGCGTTCGCGCGCTTTCTCGAGTCCATGGGAGCGCAGGGGATGGCGGTGGTGCCGCACCCCGGGATGGGCTTCCGCCTGATGACCATGATCACCCAGACCGCCGGGACGATCCTGATCATGTGGCTGGGCGAGCAGATCACGGAGCGCGGAATCGGAAACGGCATCTCGCTCATCATATTCATTGGAATCGTGGCTCGATTCCCCAACGACATCATCAACTCCATCCGGGCGCTCCGCGTCGGCACGCTGAATCCGTTTTTGGCCGCGATCATCCTGGTGGTCATGGTCGCCGTCATCGCGTCGGTCGTGGCGATGACGCAGGCGCAGCGGAAGATACCGGTGCAGTACGCGAAGCGCGTCGTCGGGCGGAAGATGTACGGCGGGCAGAGCACCCACATCCCGCTGCGCGTGAACACGGCCGGCGTGATCCCGATCATCTTCGCGCAGTCGTTGATCATGCTCCCGAGCACGCTGGCGCTGTACTTTCACGGGAACAACGCGCTGCAGTCGGTGGCCGGGTGGTTCTCGCACGGCACGTGGGTGTACGTGGTCACCTATTCGCTGACGATCGTCTTCTTCACATATTTCTATACCGCGATCGTCCTGAACCCGACGGACATGGCGGACAACATGAAGAAGTACGGCGGCTTCATCCCCGGGATCCGTCCGGGGCGGAAGACGGCCGAATACATCGACCGGATCCTGTCGCGCATCACGCTGCCGGGGGCCATCTTCCTGGCGCTGATCGCGGTGCTTCCGGACATCCTCATCCGCCGCTTCAACGTTCCGTTCTACTTCGGCGGGACCAGCGTGCTGATCGTGGTCGGAGTGGCGCTCGATACGCTCCAGCAGATCGAGTCGCACCTGATCATGCGTCACTACGAGGGGTTCGTCACGTCGGGGCGGTTGCGGGGCCGCCGATGAGGGTGGTGCTCCTCGGCCCTCCGGGGAGCGGCAAGGGAACCCACGGCCGGCGGCTGTCCGAGGCCTTAGGCGTGCCGCTGATCGCGACGGGCGACATCCTGCGCGAGGCGATCGCCCAGGGGACACGGCTGGGGATGGCCGCGCAGGAGGACGTGAAGGCGGGACGGCTGGTCTCCGACTCCACGGTCCTCGGGATCATCGAGACGCGGCTGTTGCAGAAGGATGCGGCGAACGGCTTCGTCCTCGACGGCTTCCCGCGGACGACCGCGCAGGCCGACGGGCTGGCGGCGCTGTTGGGTGACCGGAAGGTGGACCGGGCGGTGAACCTGGTCGTCCCACCCGAGATGGTCGTGGAGCGGCTGAAGAACCGGCTGGTCTGCAGCAATTGCGGCGAGATCTACAACGTGGCCTCGCGGCCGCCCCGTCAGCCGGGCGTCTGCGACGTGTGCGGCGGGGAAGTGAAGCAGCGCCCCGACGACCGGCCGGAAACGGTGCGGGCGCGACTCGAGGTCTACGAGCGGGAGACGGCGCCCCTGGTGATCTACTACGAGCGCCTGGGCACGCTTCGGAACGTGAACGCGGCGGGTCCGCCGGAAGCGGTGTACGCGGCGATCCAGCAGGCGGTGGGAAAGGTCGCCGCCTGAGGGGGGCCGTCATGGCGGAGCGCGCGGTCCGGATCAACACGCCGGACGAGGTGGAGCGGATCCGCGAAAGCTCCCAGATCGTCGGGCGGTGTCTGTTGCGCCTGGGGCGGGAAGTCCGCCCCGGAGTCACGACGCGGGAGCTGGACCGTCTGGCCGAGGAGTTCATCCGGGCGGAGGGCGGAGAGCCGGCGTTCAAGGGGTACCGCGGGTACCCGGCGAGCGTCTGCGCTTCGATCAACGAGGAGGTCGTCCACGGAATCCCGAGCGGTAAGCGCGTGCTGAAGGAAGGAGACGTCATCTCCCTGGACATCGGCGTCAAGAGGTCCGGGTTCTATGGTGACGCCGCGAGAACGTTCGCGGTGGGATCCATCTCCGCCGAAGCGCAGCGCCTGCTCGAAGCGACGGAGCGCTCGCTCAACGCCGGCATCGATCAGGCGCGGGCCGGCGGGCGCGTCTCGGACATCTCCTCCGCCATCGAGCGCGAGGTGAAGCAGAGCGGATTCAGCGTGGTCCGGGCGCTGGTGGGGCACGGCGTGGGGCGCGAGCTGCACGAAGAGCCCCAGGTCCCCAACTACGGGCGCCCCGGCGAAGGGCCGCGGCTCCGCACGGGAATGGTCCTGGCGATCGAGCCGATGGTGAACGTCGGCGGCGCGGACGTCGTCACGCTTTCGGATCAGTGGACGGTGGTGAGCGCGGACCGCAGCCTGTCCGCGCATTTCGAGCACACGGTCGCGATCGGAGAAGACGGACCGGTGGTGCTCTCCCTGGTGGAGGCGGACTAGGTGGCGAAGGAAGAAGGCGTCCAGGTCGAGGGAACGGTGATCGAGCCGCTCCCGAACGCGATGTTCCGGGTGGAGCTGGAGAACGGGCACCGCGTCCTGGCGCACATCTCGGGCAAGATGCGGATGAATTTCATCAAGATCCTGCCCGGAGACAAGGTGACGGTGGAGTTGTCGCCCTACGATCTGTCGCGGGGGCGCATCGTCTACCGCTACAAGTAGCGGCCGCGTTCGGCGCGGCGCGGAAGGAAGCGCGATGAAGGTCAAGGCATCGGTAACCAAGATTTGCGACAACTGCAAGGTCGTCCGGCGGAAGGGCGTCGTCCGGATCATCTGCAAGAACCCGCGCCACAAGCAGCGCCAGGGCTGAGACCCGGCGTGCCGCAGTAGGCCGAGGACAGGAGGAGCGCGTTGGCACGAATTGCCGGAGTCGATCTCCCGAACGACAAGCGTATCGAGATCGGCCTGACGTACATCTTCGGGATCGGAAACGCCGCGGCGCGGAAGATCATCAAGATCACGGGCGTGAATCCGGACACCCGGGTGAAGAACCTCACCGACGAGGAGACGGGACGCCTCCGCCAGGTGATCGAATCGCAGTTCAAGGTCGAGGGCGCGCGCCGGAGCGAGGTGGCCATGTCCATCAAGCGTCTCATGGACATCGGCTCCTACCGCGGCCTGCGCCATCGCAAGAACCTTCCCGCGCGGGGCCAGCGCACGCGCACGAACGCGCGCACGCGGAAGGGTCCGAAGAAGACGGCGGGCGCCATGCGCCGTACCGTCTCGGCCGTCAAGAAGCCGGCGCCGAAGCCGGCCGGCTGATCGCCGCGTGAGCTTCAGGAACGAATAGGAGAACCGAGTGGCAGAAACGACAGCAGCGACCAATGTTCCTCCGGTAGCGCCGACGGCGAAGCCGAAGAAGAAGCGCGAGCGGAAGGTGGGGATCAACGGAATCGCCCACGTCCAATCGACGTTCAACAACACGATCGTGACCATCTCCGACATGGACGGCCACACGGTGGCCTGGGCCAGCGCGGGCAAGGTGGGTTTCAAGGGCTCTCGCAAGAGCACCCCGTTCGCGGCGCAGATCGCGGCCGAGTCCGCGACGAAGGAAGCCGTGTCCCTGGGGCTGAAGAAGGTGGAAGTCTGGGTGAAGGGGCCGGGGGCGGGCCGCGAGGCGGCCATCCGGTCGCTCCAGGCGGCCGGGCTCGAGATCTCGGCCATCAAGGACGTCACCCCGATTCCACACAACGGTTGTCGCCCGCCGAAGCGGCGGCGCGTCTAACGGGCAGAGGAGGTCACCGCTTCGATTATGGCGACGTATCACGGGGATAAGTGCCGGCTGTGCCGCCGGGAAGGTGAAAAGCTGTTCTTGAAGGGTGCCCGCTGCTACACGGAGAAGTGCGCCTTCGAGCGCCGTGGTTATGCTCCCGGGGAGCACGGCAAGGATCGCCGCTCCAAGGAGACCAACTACGGCCAGCAGCTCCGCATGAAGCAGAAGGCCCGTCGGATCTACCGGATCCTCGAGGCGCAGTTCCGGAACTACTTCAAGAAGGCCGAGAGCCAGAAGGGTGTCACCGGCGAGAACCTGCTCCTGCTCCTGGAGCGCCGCCTGGACAACCTGTCGTACCGGCTGGGGTTCGCCCCGTCCCGTTCGGCGGCCCGCCAGCTGGTGCGCCACCGCCATATCGAAGTCAACGGGCGCGTCGTGGACATTCCCTCGTTCTCCGTCCGCGTCGGGGACGAGATCCGCGTGCGCCAGGGAAGCAAGGAGATGATCGCCATCCAGTCGTCGCTGGAGGCGAACAAGGCGCGGGACACGCTGAGCTGGCTGAGCCTCGACGCGGAGAAGATGTCGGGACGCATGCTGGAATACCCGACGCGCGGCTTGATCCCGACCAAGATCTCCGAGTCGCTCATCGTCGAGCTCTACTCGAAGTAGCCCGGCCCCCGGAGGACATAGATCATGAAATGGAAGAATCTTCAGATGCCCAAAAACGTCGAGATGGACGAAAAGAACTCGACGAACAAGTATGGAAAATTCTCGATCGAGCCCTTGGAGCGCGGTTTCGGCGTGACGCTGGGGAACGCGCTCCGGCGCGTGCTTCTTTCGTCGCTGCCGGGCGCGGCGGTATCCGCAGTCAAGATCGACGGCGTGCAGCATGAGTTCTCGACCCTCCCGGGCGTCAAGGAAGACATCCCCGAGGTGCTGTTGAACCTCAAGCTGATCCGCTTCAAGCTGCACGGCGACGCCCCCAAGATGGGGATGATCGAAGTGCGCGGGAAGTCCGCGGTGACCGCGGCCGACCTCAAGGTCGACGCGGACGTCGAGGTCTTGAACCCCGAGCTGCACATCGCTACGCTGAACAAGGAAGGCGAGTTCCGGGCCGAGATCGAGATCGGCGCCGGCCGGGGATACGTCTCGGCCGAGAACCAGATGAATCAGGACCGGCCGATCGGCGTGCTGCCCACCGATTCCATGTACTCGCCCGTGACCAAGGTCAACTTCGAGGTCGAGAACACCCGGATCGGACAGCGCATCGACTACGACAAGCTGGATCTGGAGATCTGGACCGACGGCAGCGTGATCCCTTCGGACGCGCTGGCGTACGGCGCCAAGATCTTGAAGGACCACTTCGCCCTCTTCGTGCACTTCGAGGAGGAGATCGAGGAAGAGCAGGAGGAAGAGGTCGACGAGGAGTTCCTCCGCATCAAGGCACTCCTGGAGCGGAGCGTCGAGGAGCTGGAGCTTTCCGTGCGCTCGTCCAACTGCCTCAAGGCGGCCAACATCAAATCGATCGGCGACCTGGTGACGAAGTCCGAGGGCGAAATGCTCAAGTACCGGAACTTCGGCCGGAAGTCGCTCAAGGAAATCGCCGACATTCTCCAGAGCATGAACCTGGGCTTCGGCATGGACGTGTCGAAGTACAAGCTGGGCGAGAAGATCGAAGCGGCGTAAGGGAGACTGAAATGCGTCATCGCAAAGACCATCGCAAGCTGAGCCGCACGCGCGAGCACCGGAAGGCGCTCCTGCGCAACCTGACGACTTCGCTGATCCTCCACGAGAGGATCGAGACGACGGTCGCCAAGGCGAAAGAGGCCCGCCGGATGGCCGAGCGGATGATCACCTTTGCCAAGCGCGGCGACGTCGCCGCGCGCCGCCACGTCGCCCGCTTCGTGCACGGCGACGACGTGGTGCGGAAGCTGTTCACCACCGTGGCGCCGTGGTATGCCGACCGGAACGGCGGGTACACCCGCATCATCAAGGTCGGCCACCGGCTGGGGGACGCGGGTCAGACCGCGTTTCTGGAGCTGGTCAAGTCGCCCGAGCTGAAGGAGCGTCTCCGGAAGGAAGCGGAGGAGCGCGCCAAGGCGGAGCGCGGCGCCAAGGCCGCGGCCAAGAAGGGAACCAAAGACGCGAAGGTCGAGCCCCCCAAGGGCGAAGCCGGGAAGGAAGGCGCCGCTGCCGCCGAGGGCGGCGCGCCCGCGCGCAAGGAGCGGGCTCCCAAGCCGTCGCGCGGCGACCGGCTGGGCCGGAAGGGCGGGATGCCGGGCAAGGGGCCCCATGGCGGAGCGCGGGGCCGGCAGCGGGGGAAGAGCGGCGACTAGGGGCCTATCGCCAAAGTGACCGCAAATCGGATTTTCGCGCCGGCGCGACTCGTGCCGGCGCTTTTCATTGGGGCCGCCTTCTGGTGCGCGCCCCCCGCGCCCGCCCGCGCCGCGCCCCCCGCGGGCGTGGAGACGCGGGCGCTCTGGGTGGTGCGGCATGCCTTGAGCTCGCCCGGCCGCGTGGACAAGATCGTCGAGGTCGCCGGCGACGTGAACGTGAACACCATCCTCGCGCAGGTGCGCGGGCGCGGCGACGCCTACTACAAGTCCGAGATCGCGCCCCCCGGCGAGGCCATGGGCGGCGCCCCGGCCGGATTCGATCCCTTGGACCAGCTGATCCAGCGCGCGCACGCGGCCGGCATGGAGGTGCACGCGTGGGTCAACGTCTACCTGGTCTGGTCCGCGGGCGCCCCGCCCTCGTCGCCCCTCCACGTGGTGAACGCCCATCCGGAGTGGATCTCGATCCGCTCCGACGGCACCAGCCTGGCCGAGATGGTCCCCGCGGAATTCCACGAGGAGAAGATCGAGGGGATGTACCTCTCCCCCGGGAACCCCGACGTGAAGCGCCACCTGCGCGACGTGGTGAACGAGATCGCGACGCACTACGCCGTGGACGGGATCCACCTGGACTACGTGCGCTATCCCGAGCCGGGGGTGGGCTACGACCGCCCGACCCGCACCGCGTTCATGCGTGAGTTCGGGGTGGACCCGGCGCAGATCGACGACCCCGACTCGACCACGCTCGCCATAATCGGCGCGGACCGCCTCCCCGACCTGCGGCTGAAGTGGATCCAGTGGAAGCGCGACCAGGTGACCGACCTGGTGCGGACGCTGCGGCACGACTTGAATCTGCTGGGGCGCCCGATCAAGCTGACGGCCGCGGTCATCGCCGACCAGAACGCGGCCTTGAACCGCTATCTGCAAGATTGGCCCGCGTGGCTGAAGGAGGGGATCATCGACGCCGCGGTCCCCATGGCCTACACACCTTCCACCCCCGTCGCCGTGCGACAGATCGGGGCCGCCCTGTCGATTTCCACTCCCCGCCAGATCTGGGCGGGAATCGCCGTATACAATGAGGGATCGCGCGAGGCGGTAGAGAAGATCCGCCGCGCCCGAATCCTGGGCGTGGACGGGATCGCGATCTTCTCCTACGACACCTTGCTCGAGAGCGCGGGCTACAGGCGCAATCTGCGGGCCTGGGCGTTCCGGGAGCCCACCATCCCGACGCCGATGCCCTGGAGGGAGGCGCGGTAATGGGCACAGGCTGGGTCTTCGGAAAATGGAGGGATCCCAATCGCCGGGCGACGGGCTCCGACCGGGGCCCACTTCGCGGCGAGCTCCTGAGCGTCGAGCACCTGGAGGAGCGCGCCCGGATGCTGGCGGCGGGCTACACGCTGGCCCGCAATCCGCGCTATCGTCCGCGACCGTTCCTCCCCCGCCTTCGCGAGAACGCCCGCGCCCTCCGCCACGGCTACAGCGTGCTGGCCAAGGACGCGCGCCGAGGCGAGCCCGTGGCGCCGGCGGCCGAGTGGCTGCTCGACAATTTCCACCTCGTGGAAGCCGAGATCGCCGACGTCCGGAAGAACCTCCCGCAGAGCTACTATCTCGAGCTTCCCAAGCTCGCGTCCCGCGAGCTGGCGGGCGTGGCCCGCATCCACGCCATGGCCCTCGATTTCATCCGCCACTCGGACGCGCGCTTCGATCTCCACCGGCTGACCCGATTCATCAGCGCCTACCAGACCGTGGCGCCCCTCACGCTGGGCGAGCTGTGGGCGTGGCCGACCATGCTCAAGCTCAGCCTGATCGAAAACGTGAGGCGGCTCACCGACGAAATCGTGGAGAGCCGCTCGGGCGAGGCGGAAGCCGACCGCTACTTCGCCCGGTTCGAATCGGCAGCTCCGGACGCGCCGCTGCCGTCCCCCCCCGAGCGGCTCTCGAACGCGTTCTTGGTCCAGCTGGTGCAGCGGATGCGCGAGCTGGGGCCGCGGGTCGCGGAGCTCCGGGTGGAGCTGGAACGCCGGTTGAACGCGGCGGGAGTCGGCGTGGACGAGGCGGTGCGGGCCGAGCACCAGCGGCAGACCATGGGGCTCGCCTCCATGGGGAACTCGATCACCGGCCTACGGCTGGTCGCCACCATCGACTGGAACCGCACGGTGGAGCGGGTGAGCCTGATGGAGCAGGTCCTCCAGCGCGATCCGGCGGGCGTCTACGGGCAGATGGACTTTGCCAGCCGGGACCGCTACCGGCAGTCGGTGGAGGAGCTGGCCGAGCCGACGGGCGAGGCCCAGGTGCGCGTGGCCCTGCGGGCGGTGGAGAGCGCGCGGCGATCCGGCGAGAGCGCGCCCGGGGACGCCAGCGGGCACATCGGGTATCACCTGATCGGCCCCGGGCGGCGCGATTTCGAAGTCGACGTCGCGTACGTCCCGCGGTTCCGGCAACGGATCCGGCGCAGCATCTTCTCCGCTAACGTCACGTTCTATCTGGGGTGGATCGCGATCCTCTCCGGGCTGGGCTCGGCCGCGGCCATGTTCTACGCGCGGGTCCATGGGGCGGACCTGGCACTCCTCCCCTGGATCGGGCTCCTCGCGCTGGTGCCCATGAGCCAGCTCGGGATCCTCCTCGTCCAGAAGTCGGTCGGCCGGATCGCGCACCCCCGGCGCCTCCCGCGGATCGACCTCAAGAACGGCGTCCCCGAGGACGCGCGCACCCTGGTGGTCGTGCCCGTGCTCCTCACCAGCGCGGAGGGGGCCCGGGCCCAGATTGAGCACCTCGAGGTGCAGGCCCTGGGAAATGCCGACCCCCATCTTCACTTTGCGCTCCTCACCGATTTCCGCGACGCGACGCAGGCGGAGCTGCCCGAGGACGCCGACATCCTCGCGGCGGCGACCTCGGCGATCGAAGGGCTGAACGCCCGCCACGGCGGCGGCGGAAACAACCGCTTTTACCTGTTCCACCGGGCCCGCCAGTGGAACGAGCGGGAAGGCGTGTGGATGGGGTGGGAGCGAAAGCGGGGGAAGCTGGAGGAGCTGAACGCGCTCCTCCGCGGCCGTCCGAACACATTCCGGACCATGGTGGGCGATCCCGCGATTCTGGGCTCGATCCGCTACGTCATCACACTCGACGCCGACACGCGCCTCCCGCGCGACACGGCCCGCACTCTGGTCGGCATCATCCGCCATCCCCTGAATCGCCCCGTGTTCGATCCCCAACTGCGCCGGGTGACCCGGGGCTACGGGATCCTCCAGCCGCGGGTCAGCGTCACGATGGCGAGCGCCGCGGGCTCGCTCTTCGCCCGCGTCTACGCCGGGCACACCGGCGTCGACCCGTACACCACCGCCGTGTCCGACGCCTACCAGGACCTGTTCGGCGAGGGGATCTTCACCGGCAAAGGGCTCTACGACGTCGACGCCTTCACCGCGGCGCTGGAAGGGCGCGTCCCCGAGAACGCGCTCTTGTCGCACGACCTGTTCGAGGGGATCTACGCCCGGACGGCCCTGGTCTCCGACGTGGAGGTGGTGGACGACTTTCCCTCCAGCATCCTGACCCACGCGGGACGGCAGCGCCGCTGGGTGCGCGGCGACTGGCAGATCCTCGCGTGGCTGTTCCCGTGGGTCCCCACGCGGCGGGGGTTGGAGCGGAACCGGCTTCCCCTGATCAGCCGCTGGAAGATCTTCGACAATCTGCGGCGAAGCCTGGTGGCGCCCACCACGCTCGCGTTCCTCCTTTCGGCGTGGACCTGGCTCCCCGGCTCGCCCGGGCTCTGGACCCTCGCGGTGATGGTGACCGCCGCTTTCCCGTTCTTGTCCCAGCTCCTGCGCGGGGCGCAGGGGCCCGCTCCCCAGCAGCCGACCGCGGTCTTCCTGCGCGATTGGCAGGAAGAGCTGGAGACCGCGGCGGCCCAGGTGCTGCTGGACCTCACGTTCCTGGCCTACCGCTCCTACGAGATGGCCCAGGCCATCGGCCTCACTCTGATCCGGCTGATCCTCACGCAGCGGAAGATGCTCGAGTGGGAGACCGCGGCGGCGACCGCGGCTCGCTCCGCCGGGCTCTCGGGGCGCGAAGGCCTGCGCGCGTTCGCCAACGGGATGTGGGCGGGACCCGCGGTGGCGATCGCCGGGCTGGCGCTGACGATGACGGCCCGCCCCGAGGCGCTGGGCGTGTCGCTGCCGCTTCTTCTCCTCTGGCTCTCCTCGCCGCTGATGGGCTTCTGGCTGAGCCAGCCGGCGCGGAGGAGGGTCATCGTTCTCGAGCCGCGGGACCGCGTCTATCTGCGCCGCGTCGCGCGCAATACGTGGCGCTACTTCGAGGCGTTCCAGGTCGAGGAGGAGCACTGGCTTCCTCCCGACAACGTCCAGGAGAAGCCGTCGCACAGGGTCGCCCACCGCACGTCCCCCACGAACATCGGCATGGGATTGATCGCCACGCTTGCCGCGCACGACCTGGGCTTCATCGAAGCCGGGGACGCGCTGGACCGATTGGAGCGCACCCTCGGCACGCTGGAGGGATTGGAGAAGCACGAGGGACATCTCCTCAACTGGTACGACACCTCGAGCCTGGCGCCGCTTCTCCCGCGCTACGTGTCCACCGTGGACAGCGCGAATCTCGCGGGATCGCTGATGGCGCTGGCGGCGGGGCTCCGGTCTCTGGAGCAGGTCCCGGCCGACGATTTCCGCCGGGCCACGATGATCGCGGACACGCTGACGTTGCTGCGCCAGAGCCTCGACGCCCTTTCCCACAGCGCGCAGGGAGAATCGCTCCGGCAGCGTTTCACACCGGCGCTGCGCGAAGTGGAGACGTGGGAGAGCGCGCGCGACGACGAGACCGACCATCCGCGCGGCGTCTCGGCGGGAGCCGAGCTCAAGCGCGCGCTGGACGAGGCGGGCCTGCACGCGCTCGCCGCCCCCGAGGCCGCGGACGCCTCCTTCTGGGGGCGCATGCTACTTCGCCTCTTAGAGGAGCCGCGGGCGGGCGTCCCCACGGAGCAATGGAGCGACCGGCGGGACTCGCTGGCGCACCGCGCCGAACGGCTCGCGAACGATATGAACTTCGCGTTCCTCTATGACCGCGAGCGCCGGATCTTTTCCATCGGCTACCGGCTGGCGGACATGGAGGGGCCCGGGCGCCTGGACACGTCCTACTACGACCTGCTGGCGTCGGAGGCGCGGGTGGCCAGCTTCTTCGCGATCGCGAAGGGGGACGTGCCCCAGGAACATTGGTTCCAGCTCGGACGCGCGCTGGTGGGGATTGCCGGCACGCCGACTCTGGTTTCCTGGAGCGGCTCGATGTTCGAGTATCTGATGCCGCTCCTCTTGATGCGGAGCTATCCGGATACGCTGCTGCACCGCTCCTGCGATTCCGCCGTCCACGCGCAGATCCAATACGGCCGCCTCCACGGGGTTCCGTGGGGGATCTCAGAGTCCGCCTTCAACGTGATGGACCGCCAGGGGAACTACCAGTACAAGGCGTTCGGGGTGCCCGAGCTGGGGCTGAAGCGGGGGCTGTCGGAAGAGCTGGTGGTGGCGCCCTACGCGACGGCCCTGGCCGCGATGGTCGATCCGGTCTCGGCCTCGTCCAATCTCAGGCGCCTGGCGCGGGAGGGAGCCGAGGGGCGCTACGGCTTCTACGAATCGCTGGACTACACGCCGCGCGAGGCGGAAGGGGAGCCGGAGCATGCGCCGGCGTCGGGAAAGCCCGCGGCGGTCCAGGCGTTCTTCGCGCATCACCAGGGCATGACGGTGGTCGCGCTGGCCAACGCCGTGCTGAACGACGTGATGGTGTCGCGCTTCCACACCGATGCCTGCATCCAGGCGACCGAGCTGCTCTTGCAAGAGCGGGTGCCGCGCTTTGTCCCGGTGACGCGGCCGCGCCCGATCGAGGTGACGCGGATCGCTCCCCTGATCCTGCCCGTCTCGCCCCGGCGATTCCGGACGCCGCACACCCGCTACCCGCACGCGGCGTTTCTCTCAAACGGACGGTACGTCTCCATCGTCACCAATGCCGGCGGCGGAGCCAGCTCCTGCCGCGGCCTCGCGGTCACGCGGCGGCGGGAAGACGCCACCTGCGACTTCGGGAGCCAGTATTTGTATTTGCGGGACGTTCGAAGCGGCGCGGTCTGGTCGGCCACCTACCAGCCGATCCGCCGCGAGCCCGACGAATACCGGACCCACTTCGTGCCGGACAAGGCGGTGATCCAGCAGCGCGTCGAGGAGATCGACTCCCGGTGCGAGATCGCGGTCTCGGCCGAGGACGACGTCGAGGTGCGGCGCCTGTCGCTGACGAACCGGAGCGCGTATCAGCGCGAGATCGAGATTACCAGCTACGTCGAGGTGGTGCTGTCGCCGCAGGCAGACGACGTCGCCCACCCGGTATTCGGGAAGCTGTTCCTGGAAACGGAGTGCCGTCCCGAGACCGCGTCCTTGTTGTGCGGGCGACGGCCGCGATCCGTCGAGGATCCGCAGCCGTGGGCCATCCACGTGTTAAGTCTCGAGGGACGCACGCACAGCGCGATCGAATGGGAGACCGACCGCGCGCGCTTCCTGGGACGGGGGCGCGGGACCGAGGACCCGATCGCGCTGGACGGCCGGCCACTGTCGGGCACCAGCGGCGCCACCCTCGATCCGATCCTGAGCCTCCGGCAGCGCGTCCGACTCGCGCCGGGCGGATTCGCGCGGCTGGCGTTTGCCACCGGGATGGCGCACGACCGCGACGCCGCCATCGCGCTCTGCATGAAGTACGCGGACCCGACGTCGGCGCCGCGCACGTTCGCGCTCGCGGCAACCCAGCTCTCGATTTCGCTCCGCCACCTCGGCATTCCGGTCGAGGAAGCGCAGTTGTACGAGCGCCTCGCCTCGCGCGTCCTCTACACGGACCGCTCGCTGGCCGCGGACCCGGCGACTTTGGCGCGAAATGTCCTGGGGCAATCGGGGCTCTGGAACCACGGGATCTCAGGCGATCTTCCCATCCTGCTCGTCCGCGTGCTCGAGCAGGCCGATCTCGCGTTGGTTCGGCAGGTGCTGCGTGCCCAGGATTATTGGCGGTTCAAGGGGCTGTTGGCGGATGTCGTGATCGTGAACGAGCATCCCATCGGCTATCGAAACGAGATCCACGAGCAGCTCGGGGCGCTTCTCGAGGGCGGTCCGTGGGGCGCGTGGAAGGACAGGACCGGGGGCGCGTACCTGCTGACCGGCGACGGCATGAGCGAAGCCGACCGCGTGCTCCTCTCCGCGGTGGCGCGCGCGGAGCTGCGAGGGGATCGGGGGAGCCTAGAGGCGCAGCTCGAGCACCCGTACGCCGATGCCGAATGGCCGGCCCCGGTCGTGACCGCTGAGGCCGCGCCCGCCTCTGTCGATGGCGATGGGACCGCGATCACCCCCATCCCCCCCAGCCCCGAGATCGACGCGCCGGAATTGGCTCTGTGGAACGGGCGCGGCGGCTTCACGACGGACGGGTCCGAGTACGTCATCGTTTTGGATGGCGCCGACGAGACACCCCTCCCATGGGCCAACGTCCTGGCCAATCCGCGATTCGGGTGCGTCGTGACGGCCGCGGGGCCCTCGTACACGTGGTCCGAGAACAGCCGGGAGAACCGGCTGACCCCGTTCGCCAACGATCCCTTGACCGAGGCGACGGGCGAGGCCATCTACCTGCGCGACGACGAGAGTGGCGAGGCGTGGGGCGCTACACCGGGTGCCATGCGCCGTCGCGCCGACGGAAGACGGTGGGTCGTGCGCCACCGGGCGGGCGCCACGCGGTACGCGCATCGCGAGCGCGGGATCCGCCAGGAGCTGGCGCTGTTCACGCACCGCTCGGCGCCGATGCGATTCGCGCTCCTCACGCTGGAGAATCAGGGGAGCCGGCCGCGCTCCATCAGCGTCTTCCACTACAACGAGTGGAGGCTCTCCCCGCCGCGGGAGGGGGAGCAGGTCCACGTGCGCACCGAGCTTGACGCCGGCACGTCCGCCTTGCTGGCCGAGAACCCCTACAACCAGGAGTTCCGCGGGCGCGTCGCCTTCGCGCACTCCGACGCGCTGACGTCCGCCACGGGCGACCGCTTGGAGTTCCTGGGCCGGAACGGGTCGATGACGCGGCCGGCCGCGCTGGGACGCCGCACACTCTCGAATTCGTTCGGCGCGGGGCTCGATCCCTGCGCCGCGCTCCATGTCTCGCTCCGATTGGCGCCGGGCGAGACGCGCCAGGTGGTCTTCCTGCTCGGACAGGGCGAGGACCGGGACGCGGCGTTGCGGCTGGTCCGGGAGCACGGATCCGTCCGCGCCGCGCTCGCGGCGCTCGAAGAGGTGGAGCAGTTCTGGGACCGGCTCCTCGGCACGATGGAGATCCACACGCCGGACGATTCGTTCGACGTCTTGATGAACCGCTGGCTTCTCTACGAGTCCATCGCCAGCCGGCTGTGGGCGCGCACCGCCTTCTATCAGCCCGGCGGCGCGTACGGTTTCCGCGACCAGCTCCAGGACGTCATGGCGCTCTCCTTGGCCGCGCCCGACCTCTACCGCGAGCACCTGCTGCGGGTCGCGGCCCGGCAATTCACCGAGGGGGACGTCCAGCACTGGTGGCACGACCACTCGGGGGCCGGGGTGCGGACCCGCTGCTCCGACGATTTGTTGTGGCTCCCCTTCGCCGTCGGGCATTACGTGGAGGCGACCGGGGACGGCGGCGTGTTGGACGAGCGCGTTCCGTTCTTGGCGGCGCCCGTTTTGACGCCCGAGGAGGCGGACGCCTACGGCCGGCCCTCCGTGTCGGGCGAGGACGCGCCGCTCTATGAGCATTGCCTCCGCGCCATCGATCGGAGCTTGACGTCCGGCCCGCACGGGCTCCCGCTGATCGGAAGCGGGGACTGGAACGACGGCATGAATCGCGTGGGCCGGAAGGGGCAGGGGGAGAGCGTCTGGCTGGCGTGGTTCCAGTCGAAGATTTTGCGCGAATTCGCCGGGCTCGCGGAGTCGCGCGGCGACGAGGGACGCGCCGCGCGCTACCGGAACGAGGTGGCCCGCCTGGCCGTGGTGCTGGAGCAGGCCTGGGACGGGGACTGGTACCGGCGCGCCTACTTCGATGACGGCACACCGCTCGGCTCGACCCAGAACGAGGAGTGCCGCATCGATTCCATCGCCCAGTCGTGGGCCGTTTTGTCGGGTGCCGCCCCTCCGGGCCGCGCCGAGCGCGCGATGGACTCGGTGCGGAGCCAGCTCGTGCGGCGGGACGCGGGAGTCATCTTGCTTCTGACCCCACCGTTCGACTCGTCCGCGCTCGACCCCGGCTACATCAAGGGGTACATCCCCGGCGTGCGCGAAAACGGCGGCCAGTACACCCACGCCGCCATCTGGACCGTGATGGCCGTCGCCAAGCTGGGAAGCGGCGACGAGGCCGTCGAGCTGTTTCACTTGTTGAACCCAATCAACCACGCGCGCACCCCGGCAGACGTGGCGCGCTACCAGGTGGAGCCCTACGTGATCGCCGCGGACGTCTACACCCACGCCGCGCACGTCGGGAGAGGCGGTTGGACGTGGTATACCGGCTCGGCGAGCTGGATGTACCGCGCGGGGCTGGAGTCGATCCTGGGCATCGAGCGGAGAGGTGGGACGCTTGCGGTGAACCCGTGCATCCCGTTCGCGTGGGGGGGATTCTCGGTCGTGCTGCGGTTTGGCGGGTCGCGGTACGAGATCGCGGTGGAGAATCCCGAGCATCGGTGCCGCGGGGTCGCCCTGGCGGAGTTGGATGGCGTGGGCGTGGATCCCGGCGCGATTCCGTTGCGCGATGATGGGCGGACGCATCGGGTGCGGGCGGTGATCGGCGAGCAGGTTGCGGCGGAGCGGCCGGTAGGGTAGAATGTTTGGCTCCGGCTCGTTGGGACGTTTGCGATAAGTCTTTGCGGGGCGGGGGATTACACAATTCCTGAGTAGCTCAACGGTAGAGCATCCGGCTGTTAACCGGAGGGTTGTAGGTTCGAATCCTACCTCAGGAGCCAGATGACACGGTCGCAAACTCTGCGGCCTAGTGATAACGCGGGCCCTGGTGGTGAGAACTGCCGGGGCTCTCGCGTATGTGGGCGTGGGGGCGATACTTGTGCGCCGTGCCATCGTTCGTGCCTTTGGCCCATGCCGACGGGTTCCGCGGGGCCCAGGGCGAGCCTTGCACGCATTGACCCCATCAGGACACAATGAGGCTCTCTCTATCTCTGGCTCTCTCCCCGTATCGCCATTGGGCCGAGCCAGGGGGCCCCATTTTTCCAGCCTGGAGCGTGATCGTTTGGCCGGGGTGGTGTCTAGACTGCCGCTTGGGAATACCGAGACGTTCCGGCGACAGGCGCGCTAGACCGCAAGACGCGCAAGTTTGGATACCCAGTTCTGCATTACACGAGTTGGACGCCTAGATATACCTGGAGAAGTGGGACATGGCATCGCGGAAGGCAAGCATCGATGCTCTCCTCGAGCATGCGGACACCGAACTCGCGAAGATCGAGGCTGAGTATCAGGAATCACTGCACGCGAAGAGCATCGACACCGCCATGCGAATCGACATCAAGAACCTCTGCGAGAACCTTCGGTCCGCCCTGGACTATCTTGCACACGAGGTGCGAGAGAGCTTTTGCCAGCAGGCCCGTGGAGACGCCAAGTTCTACTTTCCCATCCTTCCAGATAAGGCAACATTCGATGTGCGGGTCGACCAGTGGTATCCCGGGCTCCGTTCAGCAGCCCCATCCGTCGTGGCCTACCTAGAAGCGGTCCAACCGTATCAGAAGGGTTTCGAGTGGCTCGGCTACCTCAACAAGGTAAACAACGAAAACAAGCACGGAGATCTCGTCGAGCAGATTCGCAGCGAAACCCTTGAGACCCGTGTCACTGGACAGGGGGGCGGACAGGTCAGCTGGGGCCCCGGTGTTACCTTCGGATCCGGCGTGTCGGTCATGGGCGTACCAATTGATCCTAGGACGCAGTTGCCTGTGCCGAGTCCGGCCGTCAAGGTGGAGCGCATCACTTGGGTGGACTTCCAGTTCGCAGAAATTCGGATCTCTGCCCTTGCTCTCCTCAAGGAATCCGTAGCGGGCGTCAAAGGTATCCACGCGAAGCTGCGACCTCATCTGCCATGAATTCAAGATGCTGCCTGACAAGCCGTTTGAGGGGACCGGCAGCGCCGGCCGGCCCAGCGCCGGCGTTAGGCACCCCCAGCGAGGTTCTACTTCGATGAAGGAACACGATGACCACTGACTCGAAAGGCCGCGACCTCTTCATCGTCGACAACAGCGTCCCCGGCTGGACCGGGCTCCGTTATCTCGAGGAGTGGACGAGAATCGCCAAGGCGTTCGATATTGCTACGGGGTACTTCGAGATCGGTGCTCTGCTCGCCCTCGATGGGAAGTGGCAGCCGCTGGAGAAGATCCGGATTCTGATGGGCGCCGAGATGACGTATCGCACGCGCAAAGCTCTTCGAGAGGCCGTGCGCTCGCGCGCCGTGGAGATCCTCGACGGGAGCATCGAGGCCGTCAAGGAAGCCAATCCCTTCCTCCACGGCGTTCCGGCGATCCTCGAGGCGCTCCAATCCGGGAAGATCGAGTGCCGCGTCTACGACCGCGAGAAGTTCCACGCGAAGGCATACATCACGCACGCCAAGCTCGATGTGGTCGGCTCGCAGGCGTTGGTGGGTTCAGCCCGCTGGCCACTTATAGGCGTAGGCTAGTTTCCTCCTCGGCGGCCAGCCGGCCGGCCGTCCCTGAAGATCGAGGGACCCCTGGCGGTCCCGCTTTGCGTCACGGCATTTCCGTCCTGCGTCCAGACCGGATCGAGGGTGCCGTCCGCACGCACGTGTTGCGCGTACAGGTCCGCTAGGCCGTGGGGTTGTTGCGGTCCGGGCACCCACCGAGCCACGCGGAGATCGCCGGGACAAAAAACTGAGCCCTACGGCCCAACCCGGATGGAATACCTCTTCAAGAAAACCGTCATTTGTGTCTGATCGCTGGCGGACGTGTTGCAGACGTCGTTTCCCGACGTATCGCCCGTAATAAACGGCGTAGCCAAATCGCTGCCCAAGAAATATTCAGTTGTTGTGTTCGTGTCGATGTAGTGAACGTGCATCGACGAGGGTTCGTAGATCTGCTTAATGTGGTAGCCCGCATTCGCCCCAATGAGGAGAAGCTGTTGGTATCCCGACCCCGTGCCTAGCGTCCAGTCTGCTTGTGTCTCCTTGGCCACCAAGCTCTCCAGCACTCCGAGTTCACGCCCGCTATTGCGCACCACGAGCTGAATGTCAGCAGTGACGTCTGGACCGTGGCCAGCGAACTCGCAATCCGCGGTGTTGCCGGCGGGGCGGTTCGCGTACACCGTGTTCAAGCTGAGAGGTGAGTCATAGACTCGAATTTCGTCTACCAAGGCAAACCTACTCTTGATCTCGGTGTTCGAGCCACCGGACCCATGAACAGTGAGAGAGACTGTGTAGGCACCAAGTGTGCCGTACACATGGGAGGGATTCGCGAGCGTTGATGCGGAGCCATCTCCGAAGCTCCACTGCCAGCCATCAATGCTTCCGGTACTAGTCGACGTAAATTGTATCGTCAAAGGAGCAACGCCGCTTGTCGAGGAGGCTGTGAAGGCGGCCGTGGGGGCGGACGGGGAGGGGGAGGGACCTGGGCCGGTGATGTTGTTGGGGTTGTTGCTGTCCGAGCACCCAACCAGCCACGCGGACATGGAACCGGCCAGTGCGAGCAAACCGACAACGAGGACCCGGCGTCGTCGAGCCATGACTTCCCTCCCGCGGCAGAGCCGGCCTGGGGATCTTGCAGACACCGTGTCTGCTCGATTCATCAGGTCATCCGGACCAGTGCCGCATTCGATCTATCAACGTGCCGCGAATTCAAATTTCGGATACCCCGAAGCGACCAACTGATCTCCTAGCCCAGATCGAACCATGAGAGTGGCGGGGCCCCGCTTGCCTAAGATGCTTATGCCTGCCACCATTCGCGATCCAAGAGTCTCAAGGTTGTTGCGTCGTCAAAAGCCAATCTCCCCACCAACTGTGCGCAAGACGAAGACGACAACAAGGACATCGACGAGCTCAACTGGCCCGGCGTGACCGTGCCCAGCGTGTTGACGCGCAGGCGAGCGGGCTCCCATTGCCGGAGCCCGCTCGCGGAATTCACCGGCTCCGGCCTACAAGGCTAGTCAACGTAATGAGCGCCGGTGATCGTGAACGTGAGGCCAGCACTACCATATTCACTACCTTCACCCGTGCAGCCCACGTAAGCGTCCGATCCGGCTTCGACGCGCATCCGTTTGAAGCTCGTGTAGGTCTCGCCCCTATTGTTTCTGGATACGATCTTGATAAGCACGAGAACGGCAGAGCCGTCATTGGTATTGATGACCGAGATCTCAGTACCTGAGTACAGCGTTCGGTTTCCGTAAAGGTTCAGGTTGCAGGCGGCGCCCTCTCGTAGGCTCACGTCATCAGTGGCGTCAGCTCGGGCTACTCCCACGAGAATCGGGCTGAGAATGGTAGTCGCCACCAAGATTGTCACGTGGATCCATTTCATTTTCATGAGTTGACCTCCCCTTACCTTTGCTCCTTCATGGCCAGGGACCCAGAGTCTTCCCTCTGAGATGAGAACGTACGAAGAGGTTCATTTTCGGAGCTGTCGTGAGTGCGGACACCGGCCGATTGTGTGGTTCCGATCTCGCATGGAAGGCGTCTTGACCCGGAGAAGGAGCCAGGCAAGCTCGCTCCAAAGTGGGCTGGTAGTCGTAAGGGGTTCCCTGTTACTGTTCCCTCGTAATCGGCATCCGCCCGGGACAGTCCTTGTGGAGCCTGGAGCCACGCGAAGCATGGCCGCAATTCCATCGAGATCACAGGGGCCGTTTCTTCATTTCTCCTTCGACGGGCCTGAGCGCAG
>Ga0099792_10000224_pt1 | contig 21978 bp, 22 predicted proteins | sample Rivendell_Oct201_8_FD_83780 | JGI IMG/M metagenome (GOLD analysis project Ga0099792, IMG submission 83780) | Vadose zone soil microbial communities from the Eel River Critical Zone Observatory, Northern California, USA -... | ecosystem: Environmental > Terrestrial > Soil > Vadose zone >...
AGCCAGATCAGAAATCCGGCTTGACCGCGGTCGGTATTTTCACGACGGCCTGATTTGGAAAGAACGAGTTGGGATTCTCCGCGCAGATCAACTCGGCCAATGGACCTTCCGGCGCGCTCGCCAATTGCGCGATGCGTTCGATCGGCATCTTGCGCACGGCTGCCTCGTATTGCCGGAAGAGCTGGATGCCGGTCCAGGGCGTCGTAAAGGCGCCCGGGTCGTCGACGCGCACGGTCGCCTCGAGCACATTGCCGTCCTCGATCAAACGGAAACGCTCGATCACGTGGAGTTCTTTGGTGTGTGGCGTTCCGAATCCGTCGACCCAGGTCCGCTCATCGATCCCGATCGTGTCGACGACCAGGGTATCGCCTTCGTAATGGCCGATGGATTCGCCATACCAGGATGGCTTGAGGTTCGGCGAATGCCTGTCGGTCAGGTAGACATGGCGGATTTCCTGCTTGCTCGCCAAGATCATCACGACGACTTTCGGCGTCTGGACGAAATACATCGCCTGGGTCATCGGCCGGAGCAGGAATCCGGGTACGCCGACCGGCCAGCAACTCGCGTGCGGGGGATTGGCGGGCTTTCCAGCAAGCACAAGCGCGTTGCGCTTGCGCACGACCTCCCGCGCCCAGGGCTTGAGGATCGGAGCGCTGAGATCGGCCAGTTGATCGGTCGGCTGGCGTCCGGTGACGCGGAACTCGTCATTCGTCACGTAAGGCCGCGTGGAATCCTGCCGCACCGGGCCGGGACCGCTCGCGGGTGGGATGAACTGGCGATTATAGGCATACCAGCCGGTATTTGCGTCAGGGGCAAAATTGGGCAGCAGGCCCTGCGCCATCGCCGGAACGATCGAGCCTGAGGCGACGCAGACCACACTTGCGAGAAGTCCGGCTGCTATGCTTCCTGCATGTCGGAACATGGAGCCCTCCTTGGCGATGGTGCAGGCCCTACGCTAACAATTATCACGCATCGACTCCAGAGGCCGGGGGTACGGAAACGCACCTCCTGACATTACGGGTTCAGAAAAATTTTTCCATCTCACTCGGACCTCGTCCCGCGGCGTCGGCCGCCGTGAGGGGTCTCCCAAGTCGGCTTTCCCGACTTGGGAGGTAGCGATTGACTCACAAGAGACGTTTCATAGAATAAACAAAAAAATCTCGACGCGGCGTAGGGTGGGTAAAGGCGCTTGGCACAATATTTCAACATACATCGCGCTATCATGGCGCCTTTGCCCACGCGTGGGCGGTGCGGCGAACTCCTGCTCGCCGTGATCGCGCTTGCTTTGCGCTTTACTCGAAACATTTCTTCCAAAGAACAATCGGCGACCTTCTGCACCTGTGTTCGCGTGGGCAAAGGCGCGCACAAAAATTTGTGCCCGCGGATAGACTGAGTAGCGCGCCTTTACCCACCCTACGGCCCTCGTTTTTTTACGGCCGCTTGTGGCCCATTGTCTCCGTCGCCTACAGATATTCGCCACGGAAGCTATTTGGCGGTAAGCTGCCGAACCCTGCCGAACCCTGCCGAACTGGCAGGTCACGTGCAGGCGTCGGCACAGGGGCCCAGGCCGCTGTGCCAAGAGCGGTCCGCGCTTATTCGAAAAATGCGTAGTTGGCGGAATACGGCACACTCAGGAAAGCGCCTGCCGTAGCACAAGGCCCCTCGGCCACGCCGCCTTTGGTGTTGAGCCTCTGGATGGTTGTAATTTTCGTGAATTGGCCGGTTCCGCGCCGCGACACCACTTCCAGCTTCAACAGCGGGATGTCCTTCGGCGTTGCGCCGGGCGCGCGTCCGGCAACCTTGCCAGTAATCGCGCTGCCGTCGGCCAATTCCCAGGTGGGGCCGGCATAGTGCCGGCCGACAGTCTTGCCATCGGCAAGCAGGGTTGCGATCGGTTCGCGAAACTCCCAGGCAAGCTTGCCGGACGCATCGGCTTTGCATTCGTAGAGCTGCGCGCCTTGGGCGTGAAAGGTGGCGACCGGACCACTCGGCACCGCGATGGTGTCGGGAATTTGTGCGTGCGCGGGTTCCAGCGCGAGGATCGCAACCAACAACACGCAGGAGCGTAGGTAATACGTGTTCACTGTAATGTCTCCATTCGGAGTGTCTCCATTTGGGGTTGCGGTCGGTCGCCACCGTGGTAGATTTCTGAACTCATGTGCCATGTGGGCATACGCACGGGTCTTGCAGTCGTAAATTGACGGTACGGCGCTACGGAACGATTTCAATTTGAGAATATCACGTTACATTTGTAATGTTTGAAGGAAGAAGGAAGAAGAAAAAAATCGTTTTGGATAGACTGGCGGCTGACACGAGCGTTGCGTCCGTGGCGCGGCGTCACGATATCAATCCGAACCTGATTTATGCGTGGGTAACGATCAAAGCATCAAGGGCAGTCGCGCCCTGTCCCTTCTTATGCACCATGAGCGGATTGACGTCGATCTCGGTCAGTTCCGGCATGGTCCGCATCAGCCGGCCGATGGTCATGACCGCTTGCACAACGGCCTCGATATCTGATGGCGGCGCGCCGCGGACGCCGGCCAGCAGTTTGGCCGCGCGCAGCTTGCCCAGCGCTTCGCGGACTTGGTCTTCGCCGGTGTCGCCGGGCAGCAATTGCACGTCACCCAATGCCTCGACACAGATGCCGCCCAGTCCCAACAGCAATACCGTGCCCCAGCCGGGATCGCGCTTTGCACCAACCATGAGTTCCACGCCTTTGGGCGACATCTTTTCGACCAGCACGCTATCGAGCGTGACGTCGGGCGCGGCCCGTTTCACGTTTTTGGCAAGCATATTCCAGGCGAAGCGCAGCAGCGCTTCGTCTGTGAGATTCAGCATCACCCCGCCGGCTTCGGTCTTGTGCGACAGCGCCGCCGCCTGCGCCTTTATGGCCACCGGATAGCCCACAAGTCTGGCCACCGCGGCTGCTTCATCCACGTTGCGCGCCAGATCGCCATCGAGCACCCGGATGCCGGCGGCCGCGAGCAGTTTCTTAGCCTGCCATTCGGCCTGTGCGCCCTTGCCGAGCTTCGGCAGGCCCCGGAACGAGGATCACCGGCTTGCCGGCCGCGCGACAGCGCCGGATTGCGTCGAGAAATTCGCGCGGACGCTGCACCTGCTCGCAATAGATCGCGAGCACGCCAGGTTGTGGGCGTGTCGGCGAGGAATTCGATGAAATCGGTCGACTCAAGACCGATCTCCCTCGGTGGCACGCGTCTCGTTACTCCGCCTTGATGCCGGCGTCGCGGATGATTTTGCTCCACTTCTCATGGTATGCGACGATGAACGCGCCGAGATCGGCGACTGCCATCGGCATGGGAATGTCACCGAAATCGGCAATACGCTGCCTAATCCTGGAATCGGCAAGGCCCAAATTGATTTCGCGATTGAGTTTGTCGACGATCTCGGTCGGTGTGTTTTTCGGTGCGAGGATTGAGTGCCACGAATCGCCCTCGAAGCCCGGCAGGAATTCTCCGACGGTCGGAATGTCCGGCAAGACCAGCGAGCGCGTGGCGTTCGTAACGGCAAGGGCGCGGAGCCCCCCCGATTTGATGTGCTCAATCGCCGCAACCAAGACTGGAAACACCACTTGAATTTGTCCTGCAATCAGATCGGTGAGAGCAGGCCCTTCGCCGCGATACGCTACGTGAAGCATATTCACGCCGGCGGTGGCTTTGAACTGCTCTCCATAGACATGTGACCCGTTTCCGATGCCGCCTGACCCCATCGTGATCTTGCCAGGGCTTGCTTTGGCCATTGCGATGAACTCGGGAATCGTCTTTGCAGGAAATGATGGATGGACCACGATTACATTGAAGAACGAATTAAATCGCGCTACCGGCGCAAGATCTTTAATGAAATTGAACCTGAGATTATCATACAGGCTCATGTTCCGCACGTCGGCACTGGATCCGAGGAGCAGCGTGTAACCGTCGGGAGGTGCTCGGACGACAGCCTCGGCAGCAAGATTCCCACCTGCACCTGGTCGGTTCTCCACAATGAATTGTTGGCCCAGCCGCTCCGAAAGCCATGACGCAATCAGGCGAGCGTAGATGTCAGCCCCACCACCAGGAGGAGAGCCAACAACGATGCGCACCGGCCGCGTCGGATATGTCTGCGCCCATGCGGCGCGCGAGACGGCCGGGAGCGCGATAGCGCCTGAAGTCAGATGCAGGAAAGTCCGGCGGGAAAACGTCCTTCGCAACGCGCACATGATCTTCTCCTTGGGCCGCTGTTCGCGTCAAGCAGGTGCTGAATGCTGGTCATCGCCGCGAGCCCAATAGGGAAAATAGCAGATGGCATGATAAGCGGGGAATGCTATATTTTGATATAGCGATATCAAGACCGCAATAGGTGCGTTCAGATGCAAGTGAGCGATCGGATCGGGTGACGCCTGAAGCTGCACGACCTCCACGTCTTGATGGCCGTTGTGCAAGCCGGCAGCATGCGAAAAGCAGCGGCGTTCCTGCACACCACCCAGCCCGCGGTTTCCCGATCAATTGCAGAATTGGAGCATGCATTCGGCGTGCGGCTCCTCGACCGCAGCGCCCAGGGCGTCGAGCCAACCCAGTATGGTCATGCACTGCTGCGGCGCGGCGCCACCGTTTTCGATGAACTCAAGCGGAGCGGCCAGGACATCGAGTTCCTCTCCGATCCCGAGGCCGGGGAAGTTCGCATCGGAACTGCCCCCGGACTGGCCGCGACCTTCGTTGCCGCGGTCATCGATCGGCTCTCTCGGCGTTATCCGCGCATCGCGATTCACCTCGTAACGCAACCAGATGTGAACGCACTACAGCGTGAATTGAACGAGCGTAATGTCGACCTTGTAATCCAATGGCGACATGGCCCCTTTTTAGATGAGCAATTCGCCTTCGAAGGTCTCTTCGATACCTCCTTTGTAGTCGTGGCAGGTGCGCAACATCCGTTGGCACGTCGGCGCCGGGTTGACTTTGCGGAACTGCTGAGCCAACCGTGGGTGCTGTCGCCTCCGAACAGTCCGTTTTCGCTGGCCACAATGAACGCCTTCCGGGCCAGCGGTCTCGACTATCCTCAGGCGATGGTAACAGCCGCTGAAGTATATGTGCGGATGGAGCTGCTGAAATCGGGGCGCTTCCTCTCGATCTTCACGAATTCCATGTTGAGTTCCAACCGCCCGGAACTCAAGGTATTGCCCGTCAAATTGCCGGTTGCTGAAGCGCCGGTCGGAATTGCCACCTTGAAGAACCGCACGCTCACCCCTGTGGCACAGCTTTTTATCGACGCTACCCGCGAATTCGCGAAGCGTCTGGCGAAGGGAAAATCGTAGGTGCCATGTCGGGAATTGGCGAAAGCCGAACTGCTTTTTGGCATTTGTTGTTGCAGAAACGGGGAATAGACGGTCCGCGCCTATTCGAAGAAAGCGTAGTCGGCGGAATACGGCACGCTCGGGAAAGCGCCTGCCTGACAACGGTCCCGGTCGAATTGGACCCGGACAACAATTAGAAAGCGCTATTTTTTCAAAATGACGCACTACCCCCTTGACAGTAGGGAACGAAACATGAACAATTGGCCACTAAACATATAAACATAAGCGCATCGGGAGGGCCTTTATGTGTGCGGTTGAACGACCCAGGTGCAAGGAATGATATCTGCCAATAACGACGCTTCGCGCGATAGGCTCTCTGTTGCGGAGGGCGATATGGTCCAAGAACCGGATGTCGAAAGATGCCGTGGCGCCAAAGGTGTGACCTGAAAGAGAGCCGCTCAGAATTTTTGCAAAACAAAGCCAAATCATGGAGGCACATTGAATTCAGCGGTGAGCCTGCCAGTGGACCAGATGACAAGCGAGGTGGTTTTTTTACGGAACGAAGCCAATCCGCAAAGGAGGAGCGAATTTGGCAGGCGCGTTGCCAGCGGAGCAGAATGAAGTCGAAGAGTTTTTATGGAATACGGAACTACGGAACGAAGCCAATTGAGAATTCTGCTGACATATCAATGAGGCTCCAATGGATGTTGATCGGGACGCCGATAAGGTCGATTTTTCCCAGTACGGAACCAGCGTGCGCGTCAGCACAGCCCTGTTTGTCGCCGGTGTCACGTTGACACGAGGGTTGCATTATTCGATGTCACGCGGGCGGCTGCAGCGTCACCAGCCGGCCGAGGCGGTAGTCATATAACTTGCCCGTCTCCTGGAAATCCGGCTGGCACATTTCGAGGATTTTTTCCGCGACGGGTTCCGCCGATTTGAGCGTCAGGGGATCCTCGCCCGGCATGGCGGCCGCGCGCATGCGCGTGCGCGTCGGCCCCGGATTGAACAAATTGACCCGCACGTTGGTCGATGCGGTCTCGGCCGCATAAGTGCAAGCGAGCGCATCGAGCGCAGCTTTCGAAACCGCGTAGGGGCCCCAATAGGCGCGTGGGCTCGCCCCGACCGTGGAAGTGACGAACACCGCGCGGCCCGCATCGGATTGCCGCAACAGCGCATTCGTTGCGCGGACGAGGTGCCAGTTGGCCGTCACATTGATGGCGATGACGTCGTCCCAGGCTTTCGGTTCAACATGGTCGAGTGGGGAGAGAGGGCCGAGCAGGGCTGCATTGCCGATGAGAATATCGAGCCGGCCATAACGCTCGGCAAGGGCAGTTGCGAGTCTTGCAATGCCCTCGTGGTCTTTGAGATCGAGCGGGACCAATGTGGTGGAGCTGCCTTCGGCGCGGATCGCGTCGTCGAGTTCCTCGAGCCCGCCGACGGTGCGCGCCACCGCGACCACGTGCGCACCCGCGCGCGCAAGCGCCAGCGAGGTCGCATAACCGATCCCACGCGAAGCACCCGTGACAAGTGCGATCCGACCCGAAAGAGATGACGGCATTCGTATTTGATCAACTCGCTTCGGCGAGGAGTGAGAGCTGCCGCGGCGTTGAAACTTCGTCGGCCTGGTCGGTCAGGGCCGTGGGGTATTCGCCGGTGAAGCAATGGTCGGTGAATTGCGGTCGCGCCGTGTCTCGTTCCTCGCAGCCCATCGCGCGATAGACACCCGCAACCGACAGGAATGCCAGCGAATCGGCGCCGATGAAATCCCGCATCTGGTCGAGCGAGTGCGTGGCCGCCAGCAGTTTTTCGCGTTCGGGCGTGTCGATACCGTAATAGTCCGAATGTGTGATCGGAGGGCTGGCGATGCGCATGTGGACCTCGCGCGCGCCCGCCTCACGCATCATCTTGACGATTTTGACCGATGTGGTGCCGCGCACGAGGGAATCGTCGATGAGAACGATACGTTTGCCGGCAACAACGGCGCGGTTTGCCGAATGCTTCATACGCACGCCAATTTCCCGAACCGACTGCGTGGGTTGGATGAAGGTGCGCCCCACATAGTGGTTGCGGATAATGCCGAGCTCGTAGGGGATGGCTGAAGCTTGCGCATAGCCGATTGCGGCCGGAACGCCGGAGTCCGGGACCGGAATGACGACATCGGCGTCGGCAGGCGCCTCGCGCGCCAATTGTGCCCCCATGGTCTTGCGTACTTCGTAGACGGAGCGGCCGCCAACGATCGAATCTGGGCGTGCAAAGTAGATGAATTCGAAGATGCAAGGACGTGCCGGCATTGGCGGAAACGGCTTGTGCGAATGAACGCCATCTTCGTCGAAGACGAGCACTTCGCCGTTCTCGACGTCTCGGACATATTTGGCGCCTATGATGTCGAGTGCGCAAGTTTCCGAGGCGAGGATCGGATAACCGTCCAGTCTGCCGTACACGAGGGGACGAATGCCAAGAGGATCGCGCGCGCCAATGAGTTTCTTGTTGGTAAGGCCCACGAAGGAATAGGCGCCCTCAAGCTGCCGCAAGCCCTCGACAAAGCGATCGATGAAGCGATTGCGGCGTGCGCGTGCGACCAAGTGCAGTATGACTTCCGTATCGGTCGTCGATTGCATGATGGCACCTTCGCGCACAAGCTGGCGGCGAAGTGTGAGGCCATTGGTGAGGTTGCCGTTGTGGCCAATGGCGAACCCGCCGACCTCAAGTTCGGCGAACAATGGCTGGACGTTGCGAAGGATTGTCTCGCCCGTGGTCGAATAGCGCACATGGCCGACGGCCGAAGTGCCGGGCAGGCGATCAATAACCTCGCGTCGCGAAAAGCTCTCGCCGACAAGCCCTTGGCGACGCTCGGAATGGAATCGCGTGCCGTCGAAGGAAACGATGCCGGCTGCTTCCTGGCCGCGATGCTGCAGCGCATGCAGGCCCAGCGCCGTTATTGCAGCGGCATCCGGATGCCCGATGACGCCAAAGACCCCACATTCCTCCCGCAGCCGGTCGCTATCGATGTCAAAGGCGTCGGAAGGGTCGAAAGCGTCGGTCGGGTCGCTCATCGGGTTTCCTGATATTTCAGTGGATCGCGGATGTGCCTTTGATCTGCATCTCATTCACGGTCGCATACATCGGCCCGCCAAGTGCACCGCGGCGCTCGGCTGGACCATCTTGCGGCTCGGCATCGTCGTTGCGCGGCCGCTTCAATCTCTTCAATATTGTGTTCTCCGGATCGTCTGGCAACATCGACATCAGCCAATCCCCCGTCGATTGCAGTACGACCTTGGATTTGGCGTTCGCAACCCAACTCGGCTGGGTTCTCGGCGGTACAAGCCAAGCGAAAAACAAAAATGCGACGACCACGATAATCAGGCCCCGCCCAAGGCCGAACAGAAAGCCAAGCGAGCGGTCGAGCGCACCGACACGGCTGTCCAAGATCATATCAGAGAATTTTACGGTGATGATCGAAACAACGATCAACGTGAGAAGAAATGTGCCGCCGACCACGACACCGGTCGCCACATAGTCGTTGTTGAAGTACGTTTTCGCAAAAGGCAGGAGCTTGCCGTAGGCGTAAAGCGTGGCTCCCGCTGCGATGATCCAGGCCGCAATGGAAAGCACCTCGCGCATGAAGCCGCGCACCATGGCGAGCACGGCCGAGACCAGCATGACACCAATCAGGATGAAATCGAGAAGGGTGATGGGCATGACGACGAACAGATCCTCCTGGTTTTCGAGTGCCCGTCACGCCATCGAATCGGCCCGCACCGGTTCGCTAGCTGACTTGCGCAGCGTGCCGCCGGCAAGAGCCCGCCGACTGTCCCCCCAACTGTTTATTCCTCCTGCCCATTTTGGCATTTACGGGCCGGATGAGGGACCCCGTTCCCCCGCCGCTGTATAGCCTTGGCAAGTCCGGCCGTCACGTACCTTGTTGGTCCTTCTCGGAGCTTCAACGTTCGTTGCCCGCCCGCAGGTTTGGGCGCTGTTGGCCTTTTCCCCGTGCCGCGATGTCAGCCACCAGGCTGGTCAATGATTTGACGGGTTCGAGAACGAGGGCAGGATCGCCGGCGCCTTCCTGGCGGGCTGCATCCGGCACCGGACGGGCTACGTCCGGCAGGATAGCGCGGCCAAACCCAAGTTTTTGCGCCTCTTTGAGCCGGGTCGTGGCTTGTGCAACTGGTCGGACGGCTCCCGATAGGGAAATCTCACCAAAATAGACCGCGTCGGCGGGCAGCGGCGCGTTGGCAAGCGAGGAAACGAGTGCGGCGGCGGCCGCAAGGTCCGCGGCCGGCTCCTGGATACGCAGTCCACCGGCCACGTTGAGATAGACGTCATGACCGGATAGCCGCACCCCGCAGTGGGCTTCGAGAACGGCCAGCACCATCGAGAGCCGGCTTTGGTCCCAACCCACGACGGCGCGGCGCGGGGTGCCGAGCGAGGTCGGCGCCACCAGTGCCTGGATTTCCACCAGGAGGGGGCGGCTGCCTTCGATGCCGGCAAAAACGGCAGTGCCGGGGCTGCCAAGGTCGCGTTCGGAGAGAAACAATTCCGACGGATTGGCGATCTCGCGCAAGCCCGACCCGGTCATCTCGAAGACGCCGATCTCGTCCGTCGGACCAAACCGGTTCTTGGCCGCACGCAAGATGCGAAAGTGATGCGATCCTTCCCCCTCGAAGGACAGCACCGCATCGACCATGTGCTCGACCACCCGCGGCCCGGCGATCTGACCATCCTTGGTGACGTGGCCCACGAGGATGACGGCGGCACCTGATCGCTTGGCAAATCGGATCAAGCTCTGGGCGCTGCCGCGCACTTGCGTGACGGTGCCGGGAGCCGATTCCACCGCAGCCGTCCACATGGTCTGGATCGAATCGATGATGACCAAGCGGGGCGTATTCTTGTCCGAAAGGGTTGCGATGATGTCCTCGACCGAAGTTTCGGCCGCAAGTTCGACAGGGGCGCCGCTCAGGCCCAGTCGTTCGGCGCGCAGCCTGACTTGCGCGACGGCCTCTTCGCCGGAGATGTAGACCGTGCGTTCGCCTGCTCGTGCAAGCGTGGCGGCGACTTGCACGAGAAGAGTCGATTTGCCGATGCCGGGATCGCCACCAAGGAGGAGCACCGAGCCGCGCACGAAGCCACCACCGGTGACGCGGTCGAATTCGGCGATGCCGGAGGCAAGACGAGGTGCATCTCGGGTTTCACCCGTCAGCGGCTCGAGAGTGAATAGGCGACCCTTGCGTTGCGGTCGTCCAGGAAGGTTTGGCAGAGCGGTCGCCGCATTTTCTTCCGCGATCGTGTTCCATTCGCCGCAGGCGTCGCATTTGCCCTGCCAACGGCCAAATGCCGCGCCGCAATTCTGGCAAACGAAACTCTGTTCGCGGCGGGCCATGCGAATGATGTTACGGGTTCTTGTAGATCCGGCGATACCTCCGCCCCAGACTCGTGAGAACCTCGTAGCCGATGGTGCCCATGGCTGCAGCCAATTCATCCACGCCGATGTCTATGCCAAGCAATGTGGCGTAGTCACCTCGTTTGACGATGCCTTCGGGAATGTCGCTTACATCGGCTGCGATCAAGTCCATGGAAACGCGACCGAGCAGGGGGCACCGGCGGCGCGCGATGATGACGTCGGCAGCCGGCTTGGATTTATTGGCGCTGGCAGCGCGGGCATAGCCGTCACCGTAGCCTACCGCGATAATCGCAAGCTTGGTGGGCCGCGTCGTTGTAAAAGTCGCGCCATAACCGATGCTCTCGCCCTTCTTGGCTTCACGCACCTGGATAATGCGACCCCTGAGTTCGACGACGGGCCGCATCGGGTTTTTCTTTCCAGGGGTCGGGTTGGCGCCGTAGAGCGCGCCGCCCGGGCGCACGACGTCGCAGTGAACGGTTCCTCCAAGGAAAATTCCCGAGGAATTGGCAATCGATGACGGCACTCCGCGATAAAGGATACGGAGTTCCCGGAACAACCGGATCTGCTTGTCGTTCATCGGGTGCAAGGGGGTGTCCGCGCAGGCAAAATGGCTTACCAGAAGTGTGAACCCGTGGTTCTCCGCTCTGATCCGCGAGGAAATCGCGAGACCTTCTTCGATGGTCAATCCTAGGCGGTTCATCCCCGTATCGATGTGGAGCGCCGCACCTCCGCGCCAATTGTTGTTGGCAACGAACGCGTCCCATTCGGCAAGTTCGGTTGGGCCGTTGATCACAGGACGCAAATTGGAGTCCGCGAGCGTGCGGCCGGTACCAGGGAGAACTCCGTTGAGCACATAAATGACCGCGTCCCGCGCAATGGATCGCACGGTGCGTCCCTCGCCTAAATCGGCGACGAAAAACGTTCGACAGCCGGCCTTGTAGAGCTTTGCTGCAACCTGCGGGAGGCCGCAGCCGTAAGCGTCCGCCTTGACCACGGCCGCGCAATCAACCGGTACCGTCATCCCGGCAAGCCGTTTCCAATTTGCCTCGATGGCGGCGAGATCAATGGTCAGCACGCCGCCCGTTTCGGCATCTGCCGAGAGGCCAGGGATTGTTGCGGGCTGCAAAGTCGGTTCAAGTATTGTCATGGGTTCTTATGAAGGGCCCTGTCTGGTTCGTCCAACTCTTCCGCCGATTTTGAAGTTTGGATCAATTTGCCGCATCCCGGCAGTTGAACTTCAAGATCGCTGAACTTCAAAACCACGAATCTATTAGCAATACCATGATTCTAGTGCGCCGATTCCGAAGTTCGCATCATATTGCGATATTGCGGCGCAACTGTTTGCGAACTTCGGAATCAAAAGTGCACGAGTAACCTATTGATTCTAGTGCGGCTTTTGAATTCGAAACGTCAATCATGTTGGCAACGTACTGCCAAATCATGACCATTTGTGGTGCCTATGGGGGATTGGGGATTGTTGACCAGGAATCGCGCTGTAGTCCTCAATAGTGATCCGGCATCTGGTCAGGCTGCGCCAGATTGTCGAAGCGTGTGACGGTTGCTTCGAATTGGAGGTACACGGTGCCGGTGGGTCCGTGCCGCTGCTTGCCGATGATGAGTTCGGCCTTGCCGTGGAGGGCTGCCATTTCGGTCTGCCACTTTATGTGTTCATCGGACCCTTCCCGTGGCTGCTTGTTGCTGAGATAATATTCTTCACGGAATACGAACATCACGACGTCGGCGTCTTGCTCGATTGATCCCGATTCGCGCAGGTCGGAAAGCTGCGGGCGTTTGTCGTCGCGGTTTTCAACCTGGCGGGAAAGCTGCGACAGGGCGATGATCGGGACGTTGAGTTCCTTGGCCAGCGCCTTCAGGTTTGTGGTGATTTCAGTCACCTCCTGCACACGACTGTCCTGCGAACGCCGGCTCGACCCCTGCAGGAGCTGAATATAATCGATGACGATGAGATCCATGCCTTTCTGCCGTTTGAGTCGACGCGCGCGTGCCGCGAGCTGGGCCACGGTCAATCCGCCGGTTTCGTCGATGTAGAAGGGTAGGTGCTGCAGCTCGATCGCGACATCTTTGATTTTTTCAAAGTCGCGCTCGTTGATGCCGCCGCGCCTGATCATGGTTGATGCAATCCCGCTTTGCTCGGCAATGATACGGGTGGCAAGCTGTTCGGCCGACATTTCGAGCGAGAAGAATCCGACAATGCCGCCGTTGACCGACTCTATACGTCCATCGGATTTAACTTCACCGCGCCATCCGCGTGCGACATTGTAGGCAATGTTTGTGGCGAGCGCGGTCTTGCCCATGCCTGGGCGACCGGCGATGATGATCAGGTCGGATGCCTGCAGGCCGCCCATCCTGCTGTCAAGGTCGCGAAGTCCGGTAGCGAGGCCGGACAAACGGCCTTCACGCTGATAGGCGCGCGCCGCCATGTCAACCGCAGTGGTCAACGCCGTTTCGAACTTCTGGAAGCCCCCGCCGTAGCGTCCGACTTCCGCGAGGTCGTAGAGTCGTCGCTCCGCATCCTCTATTTGCTCGCGTGGTGCGAAATCGACCGGCGCATCATATGCGACGTTGACCATGTCCTCGCCGATTTGGATCAGGTCACGCCGGACCGCGAGGTCATATATGGCGCGTCCGTAGTCGGCGGCGTTGATGATTGTTGTTGCCTCGGCGGCGAGCCGCGCGAGGTATTGGCCGGGCGTAAGGCCCGCGATCGAAACATCAGCCGGAAGGAACGTTTTCAGCGTGACCGGCGATCCGACCTTGCCGGCCCGGATCAGGCTACGCGCGATCTCATAGATCTGTTGATGGATCGGTTCAAGGAAATGATTCGGTTCAAGGAAATCGGAGACCCGGTACAGTGCTTCATTGTTGACGAGGATTGCGCCGAGCAACGATTGTTCGGCTTCAATGTTGTGGGGGGCCACACGATAGGCTGGTTTTGCGTCGCCAGCCTGAAGGCGGACGGCTGATTCAAGTTGAGGCATGTTTGCGAGACAGAATTCCAAATGGGGGAAAGCATGGTTCAATAGACCTGGATATGTGATTCGGTGCGAACGGTCTTTGTTGCTGTCCCCGCTACTCACCGACTTGCGAAGCGTTTGAAAAGTTTATGACCCGGCGTGACGATTTGATGCTTGCGGCGCGATTCTTGTGTTCGCAATCCGATACGGCACATCATGTAGAGATCTATTGCCGCAAGGAAAAATTGGAATGCACAACCCGATGCACAACTCTTGGATGGCCCTGGCGACGATTCGCGGGCTGTTTGAATCAAGGGATTCCCTGGGATTGAGAGTCCCAGCGTCATGTCCTAGCGTCACTTTCCCTAGCGTCACTTCTTCCAGCGTCACTTGGCCCAGCTGATCCACTGGCTGCTGCTAGGGCCTGCTGCTTGGCCTCTGCTTGGGCTGCTGCTTGAACGGATCAATGTCGCCACGCCGACGACACAATCGGGCGGCATCGAAAGAGGGGGGCCAGGCTTGCCGTCGTCTGGTAGAATTCCCAAGGTCAGGGGGGCCGGTTGCGTGATTGCGCAATGCTGGGCAAGTTGGCTTCGGATGAAATTTGCCTGGCGAGCTTCCAAGGTTCGAAGGGCCGGCCAAAGCAGAGCAGAGGGTGTTGGCCGGCAGATGTTGCTGCAAAGCTAAGGAGGTCACCGTGCTGAGGGATTGGCGACTAGTACCATGGTTGACTGCGGTAGCGGCGACTATTTCGGCTGCGCCGGCCGCCGCGCAGGGGAACATCGATGCGGGCCGAACGCCCGCGCAATTGTTCGCCGATACGTGTGCGGCTTGCCATCGCAGTGTCCGCGACGTCAAGCGGCCCACGGCAGGCTTCCTGCGTCAGCATTATACCGCCGGGTCGGACGAAGCGGCCGCCATGGCGAATTATCTCAGCGGGGCCGCGAGTGAACCGCGTACCGCCCAGCCAAAGCGTCCGCCTGCGACTGTGGCCGACCCTGGTTTGGAAAATGCAAAGCAGCAGCCTAAACAGCTGCCGAAGCAGGGTGCGCAAACGGCGACACAAACAGCGACAATCTTGGAGCAGGCCAAGTCCTTAGAGCAGGGCAAGTCTGCTCAGGCGCAACAAAAAGGACGACGCCCGGCGGCGACCGCGGAAGTTCGTCCCGCCAGTACTGCGCTAGACGAAAAGGCGTCGGCGTCGGCACCGGAGTCGGTTATGGCGCAATCCCTGCTTACACCGACGGCGCCGCATCAAGGCTCGCCGCCGGTAATATTGGAGCCCTTCGAGGAATAGAAGGGCAGTTAGCCCTTCTTCGCCGTACCGGGTGCGGCTTCACTCGCCGCGCCAGCCGTGTCGCTGGCGCGAAGTGCTTCAGCGGCCTCCGGCTCAAAAAACGCGTCGGCGTCCTCGGCCGCTTCAGCGGCGACAGCTTCTTCTTGTTCGTCGCGAACGACGGTCACATTTTCACCACGGCCGATGCGTTCAGCTTCATCGGCATTGCGGGCAACGACAACGCGAATTTTGACCTCGACTTCCGGATGCAGCGTGACGGGAACTTCGTGGCGCCCGATCATCTTGATTGGAATGTTCAACGCAATCTGACTGCGATTGATCGCAAATCCCTTTTCGGACACGAGCATTGCAAGATCGCGCGGCGAGACCGAGCCATAGAGCTGGCCGCCTTCGGCCGCCTGGCGCAGAACTGTAAAGCTCTGACCATCCAGTTTCTTGCCGACTTTTTCGGCTTCTGACTTGAGCACGAGGTTGCTCGCCTCAAGCTCCACTTTCATGGTGTCGAAGCGCGACTTGTTGGCCGCGGTGGCGCGCAGGGCTTTGCCACGCGGCAACAGGAAATTGCGAGCAAAGCCGTCTTTTACGCGCACGACCTCGCCCATCTGGCCGAGCTTGCCGATGCGTTCGAGCAGAATGACTTCCATGTTAATTCTCCATCAGTTTTTCGAGTGGGGTGGATTTGAGGTTGGCAGGGTTGGCGGCCTAGGTTTCTGAGCCATCCGGGCACGAAAATTGAGGCCTTGGTCGGCGAGGCCCAAAAGCGCGATCGCGAGAATCGGCAATCCCAACAGCGGCGCAGCCAAAAAGATGACCGTGAAGTAGGCCGAAAATAGCAGATAAGGACGCAATGCAATGCCCCGTGTAATGGCGTGAAGAATTGCAAAGCCGAGGGCCGCATAGGCTGTGATCAGACCTGCTGCCACGATGGCCGCTATTGTCCCGGCAACGTCTGGGAGCATCGAACCAACGGCAGCAATGCACAGAAGCGCCAATGCGAAAGGCGGCAAAGTGAGGGTCGAAAGGTCAGGCCACGGGCGCTTGAGCCGGCCGGACAGGTTCACGATGCAGCCGGCAAGCCACAAATTGAAGATGTTGCGCAGTGTGAAGGATATTGCAGCGATCGGCAGTACGAAATCGACTGCCATTTCAACGATGCGGTCGATATCGGCGGGTGACGAGGTATTTGTGTTTGCCTGCGCGCCTTGGATGCGCTCAAACATTTCCTTGACGGCGGCATGGATTTTGCTCTTGTTGGCGCTGAATTCCGGTATCGCCACCATAGCCACAAGCGTGCCTAAGAGCCCCGTCCAGAGCAGCAGGCGTCCCACCGGATACCATTCCAGCGTAAGAGAACCGTTCGATCCGACAGGGCGCGCGAGCATGGACAAGTAGCATAGCCACCAGGCTGGTAGCGCAATGGCAATAAGGAATGTCAAAAAATGATTGATGCCCAGCAGGGCGCCGACTGCTGCAGCCGCGGTGCACCCGGCCACCAATCCTACCCAGTGGCTCCAGCCGAGGCCTGAAATCAAGATCGGAAGCGGAGCCATGTAGAAAAGCAGCAGCGACAGGATGGATCCTGTGACCACCGACACGAATAGCAGCGCGGATGCCGCGCCGGCTCCAAGTCCTACGAGAATGTACGGTCCCATTTCCAGCTGTCCCGCTTTCCAGCGGTTAGAGGCGGATCATCGAAGTCTGCCCCAACCATCAGGCTCCGGCCTTAAGACCCGAGCCGCAGCAATCAACGGATCACTTCAGCGAATGACGTAAGGCAGCAACCCCAGAAAGCGCGCCCGCTTGATTGCTTTGGCGAGTTCACGCTGCTTCTTGGCCGATACCGCCGTAATGCGGCTTGGAACGATCTTGCCGCGCTCGGACACATAGCGCTGGAGGAGTCTTGCGTCCTTGTAATCGATCTTCGGAGCATTGGCGCCCGAAAACGGACAGGTCTTGCGGCGACGGAAAAAGGGGCGACGTGTTTGGGTAGGTGCCATTGACATTGGGATCACTCCGCATTCGTGCCGGCAGAAAAGTCTTCGCGCGGCGGCCGCGCATCACGATCTCGCCTGTGGTCGCCGCGATCTCCACGATCGCCGCGGTCACGAAATCCGCCACCACGATCACCGCGGTCACGAAATCCACCGCCGCGATCTCCGCGGTCGCCGCGCTCCCCGCGGTCGTCGCGATCGACCTTACGCATCATCGCCGACGGACCTTCTTCGAGCTCATCGACGCGAACCGTAAGGTAACGCAGCACATCTTCGTTGAGGCGTTCGAGGCGTTCGATTTCGTTAACGGCAGCCGGTGGCGCATTGAGGTTCATGAAAATGAAGTGCGCCTTGCGATTCTTGCGGAGCCGGTAGGCCAGCGACTTGGGCCCCCACTGCTCGATTTTGGCGACCTTGCCGCCCAGATGCTCGACAACGCCCTTGAACTGGGCGGTCAATTCTTCGACCTGCTGCGTGCTTACATCCTGGCGAACAAGCACGACGTGTTCATAGAATGGCATGCGATTGCCTTTCCCTCGTTTGATGCCCTCCCGGCGCGAAGCCCTTCGAGACCTTTTGGGAAAGGCTCGAAAGCTCAGAAGGTGGGAACACGGGACACCGGGCGATCTGCCCTACCATCTAGCCTTGACTAGCAAGAATCGGCGTCAAGAAACTATGTGGCTGTCCGTTCAGCTCCCAGCCGGGATGAAGCGATAGCGTGCTTATAGGGCGTCAGGACGAAAAGGCAAGATTGGTTGCGCGCTTTTGTGCGCTTCCGCGATGGTTCGCGCCGGGCGCCAGCTTGACAGAGTGGATATTGCGGTGTCAGAGCGCAATTCAATAACGGAGGAAGAATGTCAGTCGCGTTCCTGTTTCCTGGGCAAGGCAGCCAGGCGGTCGGCATGGGCAAGGCGCTTGCCGGCAGTTTCCAGTCTGCCCGAGAGGTCTTCGATGAGGTCGACAGCGTTCTCGGCGACAGGCTTTCCACGATCATGTGGGAAGGACCAATCGAGAAGTTGACGCTCACGGAAAATACGCAACCCGCGCTGGTCGCAGTATCAATGGCGGCGATGCGCGTGCTTGTGACCGAGGCTGGTGTCGATCTCAAGCGCGTCGCTCAATTTGTTGCTGGGCATTCAGTTGGCGAATACGCTGCGTTGGCGGCGACAGGCGCTCTGTCGCTCGCCGACGCGGTGCGGCTTGTGCGGGCGCGGGGACGTGCCATGCAGCAGGCGGTCCCGGTGGGCGTCGGTGCGATGGCGGCCTTGATTGGGGTTGAGTACGATCAGGCTGCCGCAATCGCTTCAGAGGCTGCCCAAGGCGAGATTGTTGCCGCGGCAAACGACAATGGCGGCGGCCAGGTCGTGGTCTCCGGCCACAAGGCGGCGGTCGAGCGAGCCGTGGAGATTGCCAAAGCCAAGGGCGTGCGCCGCGCAATGATGTTGCCGGTTTCCGCCCCGTTTCATTCGGCGCTGATGCAGCCCGCAAGCGATGTGATGCGCACTGAACTCGCCAAAGTGACAGTCCGGCCTCCGTCCGTCCCCCTTGTCGCAAATGTTCTGGCGGCGCCAACATCCGATCCCGCCCAGATCGTGCGCGGCTTGGTGGACCAGGTAGCCGGTACCGTGCGTTGGCGCGAGTCGATCCTGTTCATGGCGCAACGGGGCGTTACCACATTCTACGAGGTCGGTTCCGGCAAGGTGCTGAGCGGTCTCGTCAAGCGCATTGCCGATGGTGCAATTGGGATTTCCATCGGGACTCCAGAGGATATTGCCGCCTATAACCTCACGCGTAGCTGATCGCGCCATCGGGAGAGTTCATCAATGTTCGATCTGACCGGCAAAACGGCTCTGGTTACCGGCGCGAGCGGTGGCATCGGGGGATCAATCGCGCGCGCGTTACATCAGCAGGGCGCGACAGTTGCGATATCAGGAACGCGACAGGATGCACTTGAGCGGCTTGCTGGGGAATTGGGTGGACGTGTTCATGTGGCGCCCTGTAACCTGGCTGAAAAGGAAGAAGTCGAGGCCTTGGTACCGAAGTGCGAGGGAGAGATGGGCAAGCTTGATATCCTCGTCGCCAATGCGGGGATCACGCGGGACAACCTCCTCGTTCAGTTGGGCGACGCGGTATGGGATGAGGTGATTGCGGTCAACCTGACCGCTACCTTTCGCCTCACGCGTGCGGCCATCAAAGGAATGATGCGGCGTCGTCATGGCAGGATCATCGCCATCACATCTGTGGTGGGCGTCACCGGCAACGCCGGCCAAGGCAACTATGCGGCAACCAAGGCCGGCATAATCGGTATGATCAAATCGGTAGCGCAGGAATATGCCAAACGTGGCGTGACGGCGAATTGCATCGCGCCGGGGTTTATTTCGAGCCCAATGACAGACAAACTCAATGAGAAGCAGCGTGAGGCGATCCTTGCTCGGGTTCCCGCCGGCAGACTGGGTTCTGGCAGCGATGTCGCTGCTGCGGCGATTTATCTTGCCTCCGATGAGGCTGCTTATGTGACCGGGCACACGATGCACGTAAACGGCGGCATGGCGATGTATTGACGGGCAGGATGTGGAAAACTCGGCATGCTGGTCAACGCATTTGAAGTATGGTAACCGAACCCTAATCCCACGGAAGCGTTCTAAGGACAAGAGGTTGCAACGATGAGTGACATTGGCGAGCGGGTTAAGAAGATTGTGGTGGAGCATTTGGGGGTCGAGGCCGACAAGGTGACCGAGGGGGCAAGCTTCATTGACGATCTTGGCGCCGACAGTCTTGATACCGTCGAGCTCGTCATGGCCTTTGAGGAGGAGTTTGGTTGCGAGATTCCTGACGACGCGGCTGAAACGATTCTGACCGTCGGTGACGCTGTCAAATTCCTTGAGAAGAATGCCAAAGCCTGAAATCTGACAATTCCGCCTGGCTGATCCGGCTTGTTGCGGTGCCTGCTTCGCCCGACAAAGCCTACGCGCTGGGGTGCTTTGGGAGGATTCAGGAAGACATTGCCGTCGGTACCCACCATGCTGGCAATATTTGTTGATTTGGGGGCGAAGGGCGAGCGCGTGAGTGACGTCGCGATCAAACCTGGCGGGAGCGATGCCGGGCGGGAGCAATAGATGAGACGCGTCGTCGTCACGGGGCTCGGAATGGTGACGCCGCTTGCGTGCGGCGTTGAAGCTACATGGCGACGTCTGCTCGATGGCCACAGCGGTATCCGCCGCGTGGAGCAATTCGAAGTATCCGATCTACCAGCGCGTATCGCGGGACAAATTCCACGTGGAGATGGAACGGGCGGAACGTACAATCCCGATCAGTGGATGGAGCCCAAGGAGCAGCGCAAAGTCGACGAGTTCATCGTCTATGCAATGTGTGCTGCCACACAGGCGCTGGATGATGCCGGTTGGAAGCCGGTGACCTATGAAGATCAAATCGCAAGTGGTGTGCTGATTGGTGCCGGGATTGGAGGTGCGGGGGGAATTGCAGATGCAGGCGTTGTTCTCAAGGAGCGGGGCCCTCGTCGTATCTCGCCGTTCTTCGTGCCGGGCCGTATCATCAATCTCGCCGCCGGCTTTGTTTCAATCGAACACGGTCTGAAAGGCCCCAATCATTCCGTGGTGACGGCCTGTTCAACCGGTTCGCATGCGATCGGAGACGCCGGACGGATGGTGGCCCTCGGCGATGCCGACGTCATGGTCGCGGGTGGGGCCGAATCACCCATCAATCGGATTTCGATGGCAGGATTCGCTGCCGCCAGGGCCTTATCCACCGGTTTTAATGAAACGCCCGAGCGCGCATCGCGCCCCTATGACAGGGATCGCGATGGGTTCGTGTTGTCGGAAGGTGCTGGTTGCGTGGTGTTGGAAGAATATGAACATGCCAGGCGACGTGGCGCAAAAATCTATGCGGAGCTTGTCGGCTATGGGCTGTCCGGCGATGCTCACCATATCACTGCGCCAGCTCCCGATGGAGATGGCGCCTCTCGGTGCATGATGGCCGCCCTTCGCAGAGCTGGGATTTCGCCTGCCGATATCGATTACGTCAATGCCCACGGCACATCGACGCCGCTCGGCGACGAAATTGAACTCGCAGCAGTGTGTCGGGTCGTCGGCAATGGCGCGTCCGGACTGACAATGTCATCAACCAAGTCTTCAATTGGTCACCTACTGGGTGCGGCCGGGGCGGTTGAGGCTATCTTCTCGATTCTTGCCATTCGAGACAATATTGCTCCTCCCACGATCAATCTTGACAATCCCTCGGTCGATACGCCTGTCGATCTTGTGCCGCATCGGGCAAAACGCCTTAAAATTGATGTCGTGCTGTCAAATTCGTTCGGCTTTGGTGGGACCAATGCATCTTTGGTGTTTCGGCGGCCTGCGCCGGATGCCGACCTTCGCTCTGGTTCACCACCCTAGGATCGATTACGCATTTGGTGTCGTTTGGTATTAGGATCACCATGAGTAGAATATTGTTCGCGAGTTCACAGGCGGCTTGCTGGGGTTCGCCCCTAAATTATATAAATGCCAAATGCACCGTTCTGGGGACTAATGACTGTATTGTGGAGTGCGTCCCACCTTTGCCATATTCCTTCTAACGTTATGGGGTGGGGGGAGACCGGAATCGTCGCGAGGCAGATTTCGGTGGATAGCGAGCGGCCAGGTTCAAGAATTGTGCAATCGCGGCCTCGCCGTCAGGCGGGTAGTCTGCGAATAATTCGAGTCGTGTGAGGGTGAGGCGGTGAATCCAAAAGACACCCCTCCGGGTGCTAGCGGCAGCAGTAGCGGTCAGCCACGGTTGCGGGGCGCGACCTCTGTGGCACCGCCGCGTAGGATTTCGTCTGGTCTGATCGCGCCAAGTGCGGCTGGAAGTCAGTCGGCGGGTTCACGATCGAGCCGATCGTCGCCGCCCGATATCAAGCGGTTGCCGGGGCCTGGTACAGCGGGGCAAGACGTTGGAGGGCAGGCGGCACGATCTCCTTACGGGTGGGCACCGACATCAGGGGCTGCTCTTCGCCGTCCCCAGACCAGTGC
>Ga0099792_10000226_pt1 | contig 21953 bp, 22 predicted proteins | sample Rivendell_Oct201_8_FD_83780 | JGI IMG/M metagenome (GOLD analysis project Ga0099792, IMG submission 83780) | Vadose zone soil microbial communities from the Eel River Critical Zone Observatory, Northern California, USA -... | ecosystem: Environmental > Terrestrial > Soil > Vadose zone >...
CGATGCTGGACTTGATGCCGGCTCCGCAGCTAATTTTTCATGAATGGGACAAGCATGGCACGTGTTCGGGCCTCGAGCCGCGCGCCTATTTCGACAACATCCGCAAGGCGCGCGCGGTCGTCAAAATTCCGGAAGCCTATTTGGAACTCGTAAAGCCCACGATGGTGACGCCGGATGAAGTCGAGGAACAATTCGTCAAGGCCAATCCGGGCCTGCCGCGCGATGCCATCGCGGTGACATGCGACAACCGGCGCCTCCAGGAAGTGCGCATCTGCATGTCCAAGGACCTCGGCTTTCACAGTTGCCCGGAAGTCGACCGGCGTGGCGTGTGCCGCCGCGACCGCGTGGTGATGCCGCCGGTGCGCGGTGAGCGCTAGTTGCCCGCTTCAATCAAATTGAAGGGATGCAAGACCTCTGATTCGTAGGGGCGGGTTTCAAACCCGCCCCTACAAAGACCCCCGTCATTTTGAATGACGCAGCACACTAGGATCTTGCACGGTTGAACTATCGCCACGCCTTCCATGCCGGCAGCTTTGCGGATGTCGTCAAGCACGCCGTGATGGTGCGCATTCTTCTGCACCTTCGTGCCAAGCCCGCCGCCTTTCGCGTGATCGACACCCATGCGGGGGCGGGGCTTTATGATCTTGCGGGGCCGGAAGCCAATCGCAGTCCCGAATGGCGCGCCGGCATTGCGCGCCTGCTTGCGGCGCCTTTGGGGGACTCGGTACGCGAACTGCTTGCGCCCTATCTTGAAGTGATCAACGGCTTCAACGCGCCAAACCCTAATGCGCCAAACGCTGATGCGGAAAGTTCTAGTGCGCCAAGTTCCAATGCGCGAAGTTCCAATGCGCAGAGTCCCATTGTCCGTTATCCGGGCTCGCCGGCGATCGTATGTGCGTTCCTGCGCGCGCAGGATCGTCTCATCGCGTGCGAGCGCGAGCCGACGGCGGCCCAAGCCCTCACGCGCAATCTTAGTCGCGATCGGCGCGCCAAGGCGATTGCGATCGATGGCTGGATAGCGCTCAACGCCTATGTGCCGCCGCCGGAGCGGCGCGGCCTAGTCCTGGTCGATCCGCCCTTTGAGGATGGTAACGATTTCACCCGGCTGGCGAGCGCCCTTGCGGGCGCGCATCGCAAATGGCCGGGGGGAACCTATCTCCTCTGGTACCCCATTAAGGGGCGCAACGCACCGGATGCGCTGGTGCGCGACCTGCGACGGCTTTCCATCCCCAAAATCCTGCGGGCCGAATTATGCGTCGGCGAGACCCCATTGGAAGGACCGCTTGGGGGCTGCGGTCTGATGATCGTCAATCCGCCCTGGCAGCTCGACAACGAACTCGCCGTCATTCTGCCCGGTCTTGCGGCCGCCTTGGGGCCTGGGGGCGCCTTGGGGCCTGGGAGCGCTGGCCACCGGCTCGACTGGATTGCACGCGAAAAGTAGTTTCACCACTTTTCCACAGTGACGGATTGCGTTAGTTTTCATCAAATGGCTTCGACGCCTCCCTAATGGGGTGCCGGCGGAATGCCAAAGGCTGCGGTACGGCCGAAGGCTTTCCATCGTCCGGAATTTTGAAGCCGCACCGTCGTGCCGTGAGGGCGGGCGGTGAGGAACTCCGGGGAGCTCCCGATGGCAATGGCAGGTATCGTCAAGTTCTTCAATGCCGAGCGCGGTTATGGCTTCATCAAACCCGACGATGGTGCGCGCGATGTATTCGTGCACATCACCGCGGTCGAGCGCGCCGGGCTTAAGTCGCTGAATGAAGGGCAGCATATTTCATTCGATGTCGAGCCGGACAAGAAAGGCAAGGGACCAAAAGCGGTCAATCTCATTGTGACCGGCTAATTCCTGCAAATCTTGAGCTTGACTGCGACGCTCCTGCGTCCCATCCGGTATCATGTCGCAATTCCCCTGCTGCACTCGTGCGGTGGATTCGACATTCGCATTCGTATTTCCGCGAGTGCTAATTGCGAACGTCATATGATAGGAACGTCGAATTCGCCGCACTAGCGGCCGCCAACAGTGAGATATTATCCATGCCAACGATACGTGCGAGTTTTGGTTCCCCTTACGGCCGCAAGGCACGCATTGCCGTGAGCATTCTAGGGCTCGACGGCAAGATCAAGATCGAGCCTGCGGCGACGCAGGATCCGGCCGATCCGCTAGCCAAGCAAAATCCGCTCGGCAAGGTGCCGGTGTTGCTGCTCGACGACGGCTCGACACTGTTCGATTCACCGGTGATTCTCGAATACCTCGACATGCTCACGGGCGGCGGCAAGATTTTGCCGAAGGAAATGAAACCGCGTTTCGAAGCGTTGCGGCTTGAGGCATTGTGCGATGGCATTCTCGATGCGTCGATCCTGATCGTCTACGAGGGGCGCTACCGGCCGGCGGAAATGCGCGTGCAGAAATGGATCGACATGCAGGCCGCCAAGGTCACGCGCGCGCTGGCGGCCCTGGAAGCGGCACCGCCCGGCCTCGATCCGACACCCGATGTTGGACAGATCACGCTGGCCTGCGCACTCGGCTATCGCGATTTCCGCTTTCCGGGCACCTGGCGCCAGAACCATCCGCGGCTCGTGGCGTGGCTCGATGCATTTGCGAAAGCCGTGCCCGCGTTTGAGGCGACCACCCCGCCGCCGGGGTGAGGGCGGGGGCCAGCATCGCAATTCACCGCATTGGGCGAAGCGCGTCGGTAACAGCCGCGGGGTTGTGTCCGATGACGCGTAGATTGGCGCGCGCGATGGGGAACTCGATCAAACATGCCCAATTCTACTTGCTTGCCCATCGGACTAGCGAAAATTATCCTTTCGGCTCGCGAGTTGATAAATCAACAAAAAGCCCCGGACCATGGGTCCAGGGCTTTTTCGTTATTTAATCCGCCGCTTCATCAGAACCGATAGTTCAGCCCGCCACGCAATATGTGGGTTTTGAAGTTGACATTGTCGACGGCCTGGAAGCCGCAGTTGAGGCCGCACTTGTCTTCGCCGAGGTCGACGTAGAGATATTCAGCCTTTGCGGTCCAACGGCCCATGAGCGCAACCTCGAGACCGGCACCGACCGTCCAGCCCGCATGGGTTTCACTCACGCCAGCAAAGCCAGGCGATGATGCTTTGATGTTGCCGAATGCGATACCGGCGGTCAGGTAAGGCATGATCCGGTCGAAACCATAGCCGACGCGGCCGCGTACGGTTCCGAGCCAGCTGTTGGCTGTCCTGCACCCAAGCGGGCATAGCAGCGTGTTGGTGGAGTTGCCGTCGATGCCGGACCAATCGATATCGCCCTCGACGCCCAAGACCCAGGGACCGCCCTGCCAATTGTAGCCTGCAGTGCCGCCGACCATGCCGCCTTTGAGATCGATACTTCCGAGGCTGTCCCAGTTGCTGCTTCCCCAGCCGGCGCCGGCGTTGACGCCTACATAGAGGCCGGTCCAATTGTAGACCGGGCTGTAATAGGGCACGGCCGGCGGTGGGTTGTAGGGGGGCGGATTGCGGCGCTGTAGATCCGCCGCGCTTGCCGAACCCGCCAGGGCGGCCGTGGCGGCGAATCCAAGACACGCAAGAACTATTCTCTTCATGTTCCCGACCTCGATTGAAATAGGTTAGTTGATCTTAGTATTATAATTTATTGAATAGAGTATGGCGAAAAAACGGTTGAATTATATTGTAAAAATTAACGTTATCGAAATGTAAAATGGCCTTTAAGTTGCCTAATATGTGGCAAATATTTTGTGAATACATAACAATGTTGGTAAATAAATACTTAAAGTTAGCTTTTTATAAGATATACTGCCGCAATAGAGCCGCAGCTGCGATGGGGCTGGGCGAAAGGCGCGTGGCGTCGAAAGCAACGGGATTGGCAAAGCCCTTGAGGACGAGCCCTAACGCCCGCCCAAGAACATCGACTGGCCCAAACCGAACAGGCGTCTTACTTTCGAATGATGGGTGGAACGAAGAACGACATCGATCCCGCAACCGAGGTTGTCGAGGAGGACGACGAACAGTCCTTGCCCGATCTCGAGTATGAGACCGTCGCCGATCCGGCGGCCCAACCGCCGCTGGCGGCTGACGCGCCGCTGGCGGGCGAAACGTTGCAAACGGCTGAAGCGCCGCAGGCGGCTGGCTCGCTGGCAACGGGCCGCACGATCATTGCAAGCCATGCGCGGCTCGCGCCGAAAGGGCCTGGTGTCTATCGCATGATCGATGCGCGGGGCGACGTGCTCTATGTCGGCAAGGCCAAGAGCATCCGTAAGCGCATCATCTCCTATGCGCGGCCAACCGCTTCCGATCCCCGGATCGAACGCATGGTGGCGGCGACCTGTGCGCTCGAATTCGTTTCCACCGCGACCGAGACCGAGGCGCTTCTGCTCGAAGCCAACCTGATCAAGCGCCTGCGCCCGCGCTTCAACGTGCTGCTGCGCGATGACAAATCGTTTCCCTATATTCTGATCACGGCCGACCATTGGGCGCCGCAACTTATCAAATATCGCGGAAGCCGAAATCGCAAGGGGCAATACTACGGGCCCTTTGCATCCGTCTGGGCGGTCAGCCGGACCATCACGGCACTACAGCGCGCATTCCTGTTGCGCTCCTGTTCGGATTCGTTCTTCGAGGGCCGCACGCGGCCGTGTCTGTTGCACCAGATCAAACGCTGCGCGGCGCCTTGCACGAACGAGATCGAATATGCCGAATACGCCGAACTCGTGCGCGAGGCCAATTCGTTTCTGTCCGGCAAGAGCCAGGCCGTGAAACAGGAACTCGCTGCCGAAATGGGGAAGGCGTCCGCTGCGCTCGATTTCGAACGCGCCGCGGTCTACCGGGATCGCCTGGCCGCACTCTCGGCGGTGCAGGCGCATCAGGGGATCAATCCGCGCGGCGTGGAAGAAGCCGATGTCTTTGCGATTCATCCGGAGGGCGGCTTCTTCTGCGTGCAGGTGTTCTTTTTTCGCACCGGCCAGAACTGGGGTAATCGTGCCTATTTTCCAAAGGCGGACCGCACGCTGGACCCAAGCGATGTGCTCGGCGCCTTCCTGGCCCAGTTCTACGACGATAAGCCTTGTCCGCGTCTGGTCATGCTCTCCCATGAGATCGAAGAACAGGCATTGCTGGCGCAAGCCTTGTCCGCAAAGAACGACCATAAGGTTGAAATCATCGTGCCGCAACGCGGCGAAAAGAAAGAACTCATCGATCATGCGCTCGCCAATGCACGCGAAGCGCTCGGCCGCAAGCTCGCCGACACGTCGTCGCAGGGAAGACTGCTGGCGGCTCTGGCGGAATGTTTCAGTCTGCCGCGCGTCCCCCGGCGCATTGAAGTCTATGACAACAGTCACATCCAGGGATCAAATGCTGTCGGCGGCATGATCGTCGCCGGACCGGAAGGATTCGTGAAGAACCAATACCGCAAGTTCAACATCCGGTCGGAGGACCTCACGCCGGGTGATGATTTTGCCATGATGCGCGAAGTGCTGGAACGGCGGTTCAAACGGCTCATCGCGGAAGCGCCGCGCGCTGCACCGGCACCGGCACCGGAAGACTCCCAGGACGCTGGCCCGGCGCCTGCGGCCGCTGGGCCACCATATGGGGAGGCGGATACGGGCGCCACTGCTCCCGCAGGCGAGGCCGACAACAGCAATCCCGAAGCTTCGCCCTGGCCAGACCTGGTCCTGATCGACGGCGGGCGTGGCCAGCTTGGCGCCGCCCAGGGCGTGCTGGCCGGGCTCGGGATCAACGATGTGCCGCTTGTCGGTATTGCCAAAGGGCCGCAGCGCAATGCCGGCCGCGAGACCTTCTTTATTCCGGGCCGCGATCCGTTCATGCTCAAGCCGCGCGATCCGGTCCTCTATTTCGTTGAACGGTTGCGCGACGAGGCGCACCGGTTTGCGGTCGGGTCGCACCGCGGCCGGCGCAAGCGCGATATCCGTGAGGCGGGCTTGAGCGAAATTCCGGGCATCGGCCCCGCCCGAAAGCGCGCGCTGCTCCAGCATTTCGGGACGCTCAAGGCCATCGAGCGGGCCTCGCCCGCGGACCTCGCTACCGTACCGGGTATCAACGCCGAATCGGCGCGCAAGATCTATGATTTTTTCCACGAAGGAGCGCGTTAACACGCGAGCAGCCATGCAAAAGGCCGAATGGATGGCAATTAGGCAAATGTGCTGCTTGAATCGTTGGATGGCCACCCCAAGTCAATTTTTGTATTGTCGGTTTGGTATCCAAAAGATCGATGGGGATGGACCGCGCCATTCCTGTTGAGACTGCAATCGGGAGCGTATTGTTCACCATATGGAAGTCGCCACACCAACGCCATTGCGAACACGCCCCCTCGCAGTGCCCAATCTCCTGACCTACGCGCGGATCGTTGCGGTTCCGGCGGTGGTGGCGTGCCTCTATTGGCAGGATATCCTGCAGGGCGGAATCTGGCTGCGCTGGGTCGCGGTCACACTATTTATTGCCGCCGGCATCACCGACTTTCTGGATGGTTATCTGGCGCGCAAATGGGGGGAATTCTCCAGCTTTGGCCGGATGCTCGATCCGATCGCAGACAAGCTGCTGGTGGCGTCGTGCCTGCTCATGCTGGCCGCCGACGGCACCATACGGGGCTGGTCGCTTTGGGCGGCCATCGTTATCCTGTGCCGTGAAATCCTGGTGTCGGGTTTGCGGGAATATCTGGCCGAATTGCGCGTGAGCATACCGGTAACGGCCCTGGCCAAATGGAAGACCACCTTGCAACTCGTGGCCATCGGTTTTCTGCTGGCCGGCGAGGCCGGTGATGCGATCCTGCCGGCGCTGACCTCAATCGGCCTGTCGACGTTTATCGGCCTGTCGCTGCTGTGGGTCTCGGCGGTGCTGACATTGTACACCGGGTGGGATTATTTCCGCGCCGGCGTGCGGCATCTGATGGATTAAATCATGGAGCAGGCGTGAAGCTTTTGTATTTCGCATGGGTGCGTGAACGGATCGGCAAGACCGAGGAGGACATCGATCCTCCGGAGGGTGTTGCGACCGTCGGAGATCTCATCGGCTGGCTTGCGGGGCGCGGCGAGGAATATGCGCATGCCTTCGAAAATCCGAAGATCATCCGGGCGGCGATTGATCGCGCCCATGTCAAAGCCGATGCGGCTATCGGCGGCGCGCGCGAAGTGGCCTTCTTCCCTCCGATGACGGGGGGATGAATGGCCGCCACCATCTCCTTGCAGGCCGGACCGTTCGACGCTGGTGCTGAAGTCACCAAACTTACGCGCGGGCGCACCGACATCGGGGCGGTCGTGACCTTTACGGGCATTTGCCGCGGGGACGAAAACGGTGCGCCGATTGCGGCGCTGACACTGGAACATTATCCCGTCATGGCGGAAGGCGAAATCGCGCGTCATGTCGAGGAGGCGCAGCGGCGCTGGTCGCTGCTTGGCACGACGATCATTCATCGCTATGGCCGCATCGCGCCGGGCGAAGACATCGTGCTCGTTGTCACGGCTTCATCGCACCGTCACGACGCATTCGCGAGCGCGGAATTCCTGATGGACTATCTCAAGACCCGTGCACCGTTCTGGAAGCACATCGAGCAAGCCGGCGGTGGAACCTGGGTTGCGGCCAAATCGACCGACGACGCGGCCGCCGACCGATGGGCTCAGCAGGGCGGCACGTCTTGACCAACAGGATTACGAGCGGGCGGGTTTGGAGTTCCGCGTTTACGCGGACTTTCTTCCTAGCTAAAATACTGGCAACGCAACAAGGAGAGTGGAACATGATCCGCAGCCTGATGGTCACGACCGCCCTGCTATTCGCCGTCAATGCGGCGCCGGCAGCCCAGGTCACCTACTACCAGCTCCCGCAAGGGGCCTTTCCGCATGACGTTTCGCCGGGCACGAACGGGACGGTCTGGTATTCGGGCCAGACCAAAGGTGTGCTGGGCATATTCGATCCCAAGACCGGCAAGGCCGAGCATGTTCCGCTCGGGCCGGGGTCGGCACCCCATGGCGTAACGCAAGGTCCTGATGGCGCCGCTTGGCTCACCGACGGCGGACAAAACGCAATCGTGCGGTTCGATCCTGTCACGCGCGCCATCAAGGTATTCCCGCTTCCGCGCGATTTTGCGCGCGCCAATCTCAATACCGGAACCTTCGACAAGGAAGGCATCTACTGGTTCACCGGACAGAGCGGCGTCTATGGCCGCGTCGATCCCAAGAGCGGTAAGGTGGACGCCTGGGCTGCCCCGCGCGGCCACGGTGCCTATGGCATCACGGTCACGCCAGGCGGCGACGTCTGGTATGCGTCGCTCGGCAGCGACCACATTGCAAAGATCGACCGCGCTTCCGGCAAGGCCACGGTTGTCGAACCGCCGCGCAAGGGCACGGGCCCGCGCCGCGTCTGGTCGGATTCGAAAGGCAATCTGTGGGCGAGCTTCTGGAATGCAGGTGGCATTGGCAAGTACGATCCGGTAAAGCAGGCCTGGACGCATTACCCAATGCCGCAGAGCAAGAGCAGCACTTATTCGGTCTATGTCGACGACAAGGACAAGGTCTGGGCAACCGATTGGCAGGCCAATGCCATCCAGCGCTTCGACCCCGAGACGGAAACCTACCAGACATTTCCGAGCGACAAGCGCGGCGCCAGCGTTCGCCAGATGCTCGGCCGACCCGGTGAAGCCTGGGGCGGCGAATCCGGGAACGACCGGCTGGTGGTGGTGCGGGATTGATTCGCGCAACATTGCGAGGGCCGTATGAGCATTCTTGTCGAGCTGCCGCTCGAACTTTACGACCCTCGCGCATTCGATGATTTTCATCTGGCCGGCGATTTCCATCGCGGAACCGCGCGTGCGATGGCGTGGATGTCGCAGCTCGCCTATGAGACCGAGCACCCTGAAAAGATTGCGGCGCTCTGTAGCACTTGGAAACTGAGCAACCCGGTCATCATCGCGACGCCGCCGCCGCCCGGCCTGCCGGTCGCGCATACGCGGGGTGTCATGGTGGAGGGAGCCGGTGCGACGATCCTGGCTTTTGCAGGCTCCGATCCGCTGGTGCCGACCAACTGGTTCAACAACTTCGACATAAAGTTGACGGGCGCAAGCGAATTATCGGCCGGGAATGTCCACCGCGGGTTTACCGTGGCGGCCCGTTCGGTATGGGACCAGGTGCAGGCGGGGCTCGCCGTGCGCCGCTCACAACCCGTCATATTGACCGGCCATAGTCTCGGCGGGGCGCTTGCGGTCGTCACCGCCGATCTCATGCTGGTGGATCACAATCTTCGCGCCGCTTGTATCTATGCTTTCGGAATGCCGCGTGTCGGGGACGAAGGATTTGCCCAGCGCTACAACGATACGCTCGGGACAACGACGTACCGCGTGGTGAACGGCGACGACGTTGTGACGACTGTGCCGCCATCACGGCTTGGGTTTCGTCATGTCGGACGTCTTCTGCGCTGCGCGCGCGGCGCCAAGATTGCGGCCGATGCAACGCCGCGATCCGGTTTCAGCGATGACCCACAGTTTGCATCATCGCTCGCGAGCGGTTTGCAGCAGGGGCTGGTCGATCTGTTTGCACTGCGGCTGCAGCCTTCGTTTCGTAATGATCTGCTTGGGCGCATGTCGGGCCTGTTGGCGCCGCCGATCGCCGATCATCTGCCGGACCGTTACTGCCACGCGCTTGATGCGATCGACTAACGATCCAGCGCCGAGCCGAGTTTGCGCGCCGTTTCCATGATCCAGTCGCGATACGGCGAGGACGGTATGACGATTGACACGCTGTCGCAATTGCCGGCACTCACGACCCCGGCAAGGGCCGGCACTCCGCCGCGGATTGAAAAAGCCGGGCCGCCGGAATCCCCAAAACAACTGCCGATGCTGTTGCTCGTCTGATCCCTCAGCATCAGCAACGTGGCGGTCCGATCCAAAACCGTCAGTGTTGCCATGCGTGGCGTGCCGAATGATTTCTTGTCCTTGCCGGCGGCGATCCCGTAGCCAACGACGATCATGCGGTCGCCGACGGCGACGGGCCGGACGTCGAAAAAGGCCGGTGCAAATTCCGACGGCAGCGGCTTGGAAAGTTTCAACAGAGAGAGGTCTGCGATACCGGGCTTGACCTCGCGGTTGAACTGCGGATGCGGCACGATCGCAGTCACGTCGGCGAGCCGGATGGGTGTGGCGCCGATGTGTCCAAAAATATTATATCTTTCGGAGATCACGACGCAGTGCGCGGCGCTGAGCACGAGGTCTTGCGTTATCACTACGCCGGAGCACCGGCTGCGCGCACCGTGGACCATCACGGCTGGCCGGCGGATCGTCCATTCAGCCGTGGGCGCATCGCCGACGAGAGCGCTCGCAGGCCAGCACAGCAAGAACCATGAGATGGCTAGGGCAGTTGTGCGATTCATTTTGTTGCACCGACCAGTTCCGAGAGCGGTACGACTTCGACATCTTTAGCCAACGCGTACCGCTTGTGTCCAGGATACACGACTTGGAGTTCGTCGAGCTTCAAATCGGCAAGGGCTATGCGCATCGATGGTGTGATGACAGGCGCGTCCGTGCGCTTGCATTCGATTCCGATACGGCGCCCGCGCTTGAACAGCAACAGGTCGAGTTCCGCGCCCTGGTGCGTGGCCCAAAAGTAAGCCTCATCCGGGCGCAACGCCTTGAGGATTTCCTCGACGGCATAACCCTCCCATGATGCGCCGACTTTTGGATGGTGCTCAAGGTCGCGCTGGTTGGCGATGCCAAGCAGCGCATGCAGCAGGCCGGTATCGCGGACATAGATTTTCGGCGCCTTGACCTGGCGCTTGCCGAGGTTTTCGAACCACGGCGGCAGTTGCCGCACCATGAACACACCGGTCATCAGGTCGAGGTAACGACGCACGGTGACTTCGTTGACTGCCAATGCGCGGGCCAACTCTGCGGCGTTCCATGTCTGGCCGTGGTAATGGGCGACCATGTTCCAGAACCGGCGTAACGTGACGGCCGGGATAGTAACGCCCAACGCAGGGATGTCACGCTCGAGGAATGTCTGGAGAAATTGGCGCCGCCACGTGAATGAGTTGGCTTCCGTGCGCGCGGTCCATGACAAGGGAAAACCGCCACGCAGCCAATGCCGCGCTTGCGCCTGCGCGCCAAGATCTGCAAGGCGCAATCCTTCCAGCGGAATGGTCTCCAGCCGGCCCGCCAACGATTCAGAAGATTGTTTCAACAAATCCGGCGAGGCGCTGCCGAGTATGAGGAAACGCGCCGGCAATGGCTTGCGATCGGCCAACACACGCAGAAACGGAAACAAATCAGGGCGCCGTTGCACCTCGTCGATGACGACCAGGCCGCGAAGCGGACGCAACGCGGTGTCGGGTTCAGACAACCGCGCGACCCCGAGCGGGTCTTCGAGATCAAAATAGTTGAGTGAATCGGGCGGGACGAAATGCCGGGCAAGCGTGGTCTTTCCGCTCTGGCGCGGCCCGAGCAAGGCAACGATGCGGCTACGTTTGAGCGCGGCGCGAACGAGAGCCGTGTCGGATTTGCGGTTTATCATGGTTGATACATACCATGAAAATCCTGCATTGAATGCAGGGTTTTCATGGTAGATCAAATCAGGGGACGGGGCGAGGCCGTTTGGAGTTCCGGGTTTACGCGGGCTTTCTTTCCGCCGGCGAGGTTTCGAAGCAAGGGCCGCCCGCGGCGAAGCCGCCGTGAAGGCGGGACTCCCAACGCTCTCAACTCCGCAGTCCCGGCGCCTCATGCCCGGTGCGCGCGACGTATTCCGTATATCCGCCGCCGTATTTGTGGATACCCTCGGGGGTGAGTTCGAGCAGCCGGTTGGAAAGTGCCGCCAGGAAATGCCTGTCATGCGAGACGAACAGCATCGTGCCTTCATACACGGAAAGCGCCCGGATCAGCATTTCCTTGGTCGCCATGTCGAGGTGGTTGGTGGGTTCGTCCAGCACCAAAAAATTCGGCGGATCGAAGAGCATCTGCGCCATCACCAGCCGCGCCTTTTCGCCGCCCGAGAGCACGCGGCATCTCTTCTCGACGTCGTCGCCGGAAAAGCCGAAGCAGCCCGCCAATGCGCGCAACGAGCCCTGTCCGGCCTGCGGGAATGAATCTTCCAGCGACTGGAACACGGTGCGCTCTCCTTCGAGGAGATCCATGGCGTGCTGTGCGAAATAGCCCATCTTCACGCTGCCGCCGAGGGTTACTTTGCCGTCGTCCGGCGCCGTTGCGCCCGCCACCAGCTTCAACAGCGTGGACTTGCCGGCGCCGTTGATGCCCATGACGCACCAGCGCTCCTTGCGCCGCACCATGAAATCCAGTCCCTCATAGATGCGCCGGCTGCCATAGCCCTTGTGCACGTTCTTCAGGTTCACCACGTCCTCGCCCGAGCGCGGCGCCGGTGGGAAGTCGAACGCCACGGTCTGGCGGCGCTTCGGGGGTTCCACGCGTTCGATCTTTTCGAGCTTCTTCACCCGGCTCTGCACCTGCGCGGCATGCGAGGCGCGCGCCTTGAAGCGCTCGATGAACTTGATTTCCTTGTCGAGCATGGCCTGCTGGCGCTCGAACTGCGCCTGCTGCTGTTTTTCGATGAGCGCGCGCTGCTGCTCGTAGAATTCGTAATTGCCCGAAAACATCGTCAGCGCGCCGCCGTCGATTTCCACCACTTTGGTGACGATGCGGTTCATGAATTCGCGGTCGTGCGAGGTCATCATCAACGCGCCCTCGTAACCCTTCAAGAAATCTTCGAGCCAGATCAGGCTTTCGAGGTCCAGATGGTTGCTGGGCTCATCGAGCAGCATGGCGTCGGGACGCATCAGGAGAATGCGCCCGAGCGCGACGCGCATCTTCCAGCCGCCTGAGAGTGCGCCGACGTCGCCGTCCATCATCTCCTGGCTGAACCCGAGGCCGGCAAGGACCTCGCGCGCGCGGCCTTCGAGCGCATAGCCGTCGAGTTCCTCGAAACGCGACTGCACGTCGCCATAGCGCTCGATGATCTCGTCCATCTCGTCGAGACGGTCCGGATCCGACATGGCTGCTTCGAGTTCCTTCAATTCGGTCGCGACCGTGCTCACGGGACCGGCGCCATCCATCACTTCGGATACGCAGCTTCGGTCCGCCATCTCGCCCACGTCCTGGCTGAAATAGCCGATGGTCGCGCCGCGGTCGACGGCGACCTGGCCTTCGTCGGGAAGTTCCTCGCCAGTGATCATCCGGAACAGCGTTGTCTTGCCGGCCCCGTTGGGACCGACGAGGCCGACCTTCTCGCCCTTCTGGAGCGCCGCCGACGCTTCGATGAAGAGGATCTGCCGGCCGTTCTGCTTGCCGATATTGTCGAGACGAATCATGTGCGTGAGGGGCCCAATAAAAAGTTGCGGCACCTTTATGCGATGCGGCGGGTTGCGTCATCAAGAATGAAGGGAAGGACTCGGACATCGTAGCCCGCAGCCGCCTTCGCCCGAACGGCGGCTTGACGCCGCGGGCGGGCTTCGGCGGATGAGCCAGATCGCGTTCTTCACGCGAGATGGCGATATGCGGGACCGGCGGCCCCGGATATCGCGCCCCATCATGCGCGTAAACGCGCTGATGGGGGCGCTCATCCGGGCTACGGTCCTTGACTAACCCCTACGAACGGCGGTCAAGCCGCCGCGGCTTTGCCCTTGGGCTGTACTTCGGCGGTGTAGTCATCCATGAGCTTCGTGGTGATCGCGCCCGGCGTGAAGCACCAATGCGCAATTTCGGAGACCGCGGTGACTTCGGCGGCGCTGCCCGTGATGAAGCATTCGGAAAATCCGGTGAGTTCTTCCGGCACGATGCGGCGCTCGACCACTTCAATGCCGCGCCGTCGGGCGAGACTGATGACGGTTTGCCGCGTGATGCCGTCGAGGAAGCAATCCGCAGTCGGCGTATGAATCTTTCCGTCCCGGATGAAGAAAATATTTGCGCCGGTGCATTCGGCAACCCGCCCCTCCCAGTCGAGCATCATGGCGTCCGCGTAGCCCAAGCGCTCGGCTTTGTGTTTGGAGATGGTGCAGATCATATAGAGGCCGGCAGCCTTGGCGCGCACGGGTGCGGTTGCGGGATCCGGCCGCCGATAATCGGCGAGCGCGAGCCGGATGCCTTTGAGCCGTTGCACCGGGTCGAAATAGCTCGGCCACTGCCACGTTGCGATCGCCAGGTGAATCGTGTTGTTTTGCGCCGACACGCCCATCTGTTCGGAGCCGCGCCAGGCGATCGGCCGCACATAGGCATCCTTCTGGCCGTTCTTTTCCAGCACCAGCCGCTTTGCGGCGTCGATTTCGGCGACCGTATAAGGGATTTCGAAATCAAGCGTTTGGGCGGAGCGCTTCAAACGTTCGGAGTGCTCCGTACACTTGAAGATCGCGCCCCCATAGGCGCGCTCGCCTTCGAAAACAGCGCTCGCATAATGCAGGCCATGCGAGCATACATGGAGCGTAGCATCGCCCCAGGGTTGGAGCTTGCCGTCATACCAGATGACGCCGTCGAGCCGGTCATAGGGTTTGTCTGCCATTGCAACACCCGTTATGTTCAGTCTGATCCTTCAAAGCGCAGTGGCTAAGATTGGCACAACGGTTCGCCGGATCGAACGGTATTCTGAATAACAACCTGGCTGAAATATGTCAATATGGCTGACCTAACTGCTCCGCTCATAACCGATCATCAGCCACCCCCGGCGGCACGCGCTGCGTCCGGCGATGAGCCCCTATGGGATATTATTGAACTTCTGTTCTTCGCCTATCGGGATTTCGTCGGGGATCCGGACGAAGTGCTCAAGGAGTTCGGGTTTGGTCGCGCTCACCACCGGGTCTTGCATTTCGTCAATCGCAATCCCGGAATGAAGGTCGCGGAACTCCTGGATATCCTCAAGATCACCAAGCAATCGCTCGGCCGCGTCCTCAAGCAATTGGTCGACGAGGGCTATGTCGAGCAGCGGGCGGGCGCGAATGATCGCCGCCAGCGGCTGCTCTTTGTCACGCCGAAAGGTGAAGCGCTGGCGATGCAACTGACCGGATTGCAAACGGCGCGGATATCCAAGGCTCTGTCGGAACTCGGAAGCGATGCGCATGATGGCGCACGGCGGTTTCTTATTGCTATGATCAATGCGAAAAATCGCAGTAGCGTTCAGCGTTTTATTACGCGTGCTGACCGCGCTCGGCGATAGTTCTGGGGTCGAGGGGTCATGTCGGCAAAGACCGAATCTGCCGCGCTAGCGGATGATGCACCGCATTTGCTCGTCGTCGATGACGACAGCCGTATTCGTGAACTCTTGTCGCGCTATTTGCGTGGCGAAGGGTATCGGGTCACCACGTCGGAGACGGCGGCTGATGCGCGTGCCAAGCTCGGGGGATTGCATTTCGACCTCATGGTGCTCGACGTCATGATGCCGGGCGAAACGGGTTTCGCTTTTGCGCGTTCGTTGCGGGCTTCGTCGAACATTCCGATCGTCATGCTGACAGCACGTGGCGAAGCGGAGAGCCGCATCGAGGGCCTGGAATGCGGCGCCGACGACTACCTCGGCAAACCGTTCGAGCCGCGCGAGCTCTCGCTGCGTATTTGCAATATTCTCCGGCGCGCGCGCCCCGCAACGCCGCCGCCGATCGAGTCGGTGCGGTTTGGCGAATTTCAATTCCACCTCGCGCGCGGCGAACTGCGGCGTGGCGAGGAGATGATCCGCCTGACCGAGCGCGAACGTGAAATGCTGCGTGTCCTTGCTGCGGCGCCCGGCAAGACCGTGCCGCGCATGGCGCTCGCCGGCAGTAATGCCAGCTCGATCAATGAACGGGCGATCGACACCCAGGTCAACCGCCTGCGCCGCAAGATCGAAAAGGATCCTGCCAACCCGCTGCTGATCCAGACCGTGCGCGGCTCTGGCTACCGGTTGGCAACGACATGACGGCGCTCGATCTTGGAAAGGCGAAACTCCGCACCGCCGCCACGCGCATCTCCGACCTTTATGACCGGTTTGGATTTTCGCTGCGCAACGTCATGCCGAAGGGTCTATATGCCCGCGCCCTGCTCATCATCATCGTGCCGATGGTGCTGCTGCAATCGGTGGTGGCTTTCGTATTCATGGAGCGTCATTGGAATACGGTTACGCAACGCCTCTCGAACGCCGTCGTGCAGGACATCGCGGCGCTCATCGAGGTCTATGGTTCCTATCCACAGGACTCCGATCATGCGCAAATCCGGCGCATTGCACAGGACAAACTCGGACTTGCTGTCGATTTTCTCCCCGTGACCGACCTGCCGCCGCCTGGACCCAAACCGTTCTTCGGGCTGCTCGACCATGCTTTGTCGGAAGGCATCAGCCGGCGTATCGCCAAGCCATTTTGGATCGACACGGTCGGACGTTCAGCATTGGTCGAAGTTCGCATCAAGCTCGATGATAAAGTGATGCGCGTGTTCGCGCGTCGCAGCGCCGCCTATGCGTCGAACTCGGAAATCTTCTTCATCTGGATGGTCGGCACCTCTGTGGTGCTGATCACGGTTGCGATCCTGTTCCTCAATAACCAGGTTCGTCCGATCCTGCGGCTCGCAGACGCGGCGGAAAGTTTTGGCAAGGGGCGTGAGGTGCCGGATTTTCGTCCGCGTGGCGCGCGTGAAGTGCGACGTGCGGCGGCCGCATTCCTTGAGATGAAGAGCCGCATCGAGCGCGCCATGGAACAACGCACCACGATGCTCGCAGGTGTCTCACACGACCTGCGCACCATATTGACGCGCTTCAAGCTTGAACTGGCGATGCTAAAGGACCGCCCCGAGGGCATGAAGCGCGACGTCGACGAGATGGCGCGCATGCTTGAGGCCTATCTTGCCTTCGCGCGCGGCGACACCGGCGAGCAGTCGGCGCCGACCGACATGTCGGCGCTCTTGGGGGAACTTAAGGCAGATGCCGAACGCAACGGCCATCGCACCACGGTCGTCTTCCATGGACCACCGGTTGTCACAGTGCGGCCGGCCTCATTCAAGCGATGCCTTGCCAACCTGATGTCGAATGCGGCCCGCCACGGCGACACGATTTCAATCAGCGGACTTTGCGACACGCGCTGGCTGAGCGTGACCATCGACGACGATGGCCCGGGCATTCCCGCCAACATGCGCGAGGAAGTGTTCAAACCGTTTCTGCGGCTCGACGATGCGCGCAATCAGGACGAGGGCGGCACCGGACTTGGTCTTGCCATCGCGCGCGATATCGCGCGCTCCCACGGCGGCGATATTACCTTGTCGGATGCGCTCCCTCATGGCTTGCGTGCGGTGGTGCGGGTGCCGGTGTAGCGCCGCCGGAACTCGGTCAAGGGAGGTTCCGCTTCGTCGCCATCGACCTTTCATAACAAATGACGGCCTGCTATTTATCATGTGGCGTTCGCCACATGATGTACTCAAAAGTATGGAAGTTCATATGCGCAAGATTGCTCTCATGTTGGTTCTAGTCGTGTGTATCGGTTCGGCCCAGGCGCTCGCCTTGTCGCAAATGCCTTATCTCAGCGCCAGCGATGCCGACTTCGCCAATCTGCTGCCGCCTCCGCCTGCGGACGGTTCTACGCTCGACAGGCGCGACCTGCAGGGCGTGCTCGATCTGCAAAAAACCGTCACGCCTGCCCGCATGGAGAAAATCCAGGCAGATGTTGAGCAGACCGTCTATCGCGTGGCCGGTGAAGTCCTTGGGCCGACATTCACCAAGGAGCGCTTTCCGCTTGCCGGGGAGTTTTTTACCAAGGTCAACCAGGCTTCCGCCGCCGGCGTTCGCGACATCAAACAGAAATACAAGAAACAGCGTCCCTTCCAGGCCAGCAAGGAAGTCAAGGTTCCGGAGAATATCGAGCGCGCATCGCAGGGGCCGACCTATCCGAGCGGCCACTCTACATTTGGCGCACAGGTCGCGCTTCTGCTCTCGATGATGGTGCCGGAAAAGACCAATGAACTCCATTCCCGCGGCCGCGAATATGGCGAGCAGCGGGTGGCGAGCGGCGTTGCCTATCTGTCGGATTTCGAGACAGCGCAAATCGGTGCCACTTTGATGATCGCCCTGATGATGCAAAAGCCGGAATTCAGGGAGGATTTTCAGGCGGTGAAGACAGAAGTACGAAAAGGTCTGGGATTCGCGCCATAGAGCGGCGTATGGCAATTCGAGTTTGGATTGAAATCCGGATTTGGGGTGCAGGCGAGAAAGCGTCTGCGCCTCAAATTATTCACTGTTGAAACCAAGAGTCGCGTGCGATGTTTTCGTTGAGCAAAGGATCAGACATCTGGACCTTGCATTTTGATGTCGATGCGGTGTCTCGCCTGCTCTTTATTGCGGCCGGTTGCGCCGGTATTGGCTTTGGCGTTTTCCAAGTTGGGCGCGTGCACGGATCTGAGTTCTCCTTAATCGTATTGTCCGTGCTCGGTTGTGGCGCCCTGATGGCCTATTGGACCTTGTCCGACGAGCCTACGACGACGGTGTTCGATCTGACGCAACGGCGCATCACGGTAGATTGCAAGCGGCCTTGGTTCGGACCGCCGAGAACGTTTAGCTTCGACGATGTGGCGGCGCTAGATGCCGTTCGTCGTTCCGGCAAAGCGTCGTCCTCGTGGGAGGCGCGACTTGAGCTTCAGAATGGCAGCAGTATCAAGCTTGGACGAGAACCCGCTGGCCGCAACGAACACATCCGCGGTCTGCTCGATGAAATTCGGCGAGCGACCGATATAGGTGGAGCTTAGCTCGCTCAGATGCTGAGCCAGTCGCTCGATTATCTTAACCTTGCGATTGTGCTGGCCGGCGCCCTGCTGGCCGGCTTCACCTCGGGCTTCGCAGGCTTCGGTACCGGGCTTGTCGCGGCCGGTTTCTGGTTTCATGCGCTTCCGGCCGCAATGGTGCCGCCGCTGATCGTACTTGCTGGAGTGGCAGGACAGATTGTCGGATTGTTCACGGTTCGCAAGGCGTTTCATTGGCCGCCCGTGATCCCTTATCTCGCGGGCGGCGTCGTGGGGGTTCCGATCGGCGTTGCCTTGCTGGCGTTCGCTTCCCCGCAGTCCCTGAAAACATCCGTCGGAATATTTCTCGCCGTCTACGCGTTGATTGGGCTCTGCGGCAAAGGCCTGCCCGGGATCGGAACTTGGGGCGGCAAAACGGCGGACGGAATGGCCGGCCTTGCCGGCGGGGTTTTGGGCGGCTTCTTGGGTTTGTCCGGGCCACCGCCGATCATATGGCTGCAACTGCGGGGCGGGACGGGCGATCAACAACGCGCCACCTATCAACCGTTCAACCTCGTCGTTCTTTTGCTCGCGACGATTGGGATGTCGATAAGCGGCCATATCACGACAACTGTTCTTTGGACTGCTTTCGTTTGCTTGCCGGCCACGCTCATCGGTGCCTGGATCGGTGTACGCGTTTATCTTCGCCTGCCTCGGGCCATTTTCCAGCGCGCGGTATTCTGCCTGCTTCTCGTGTCCGGCACGATCTTGATCGCGCAGGCTCTCGTGGTTTAAACCCTGCGGGACCTATGCGGCGGCTGCGTCCTCATCTGCCTTGCGGCGCAGCCGCGGGCGGGCGCGGCAGAGCCGCGCCGGAATGCTCAAAATGTCGTCGAGAAATGCGGCCAGGCGCTGGCCGCGGCCGAGCGCGCGATCAAGCGCCGCCATGGTGCGGGCATGGCCGGGATCATCATCGTTCAGCCAGGTTCGCAACACCGATGCGAACAGGAGCGCGAGACCTTGCGCGCGCACCGCGCCCTTGGGTCCAGATGTCGAAATGTCGGCCGCAGCAAGCATCCATTGCTGCGAGCGTACAGTCAGCCCGTTGAGCGCAATCGCCAAAGCGGGATCGCGCGTGGCGGAGTTCATCAGCGAACGGATCGCCGCCTTGTGCGGCTCAAGCGCTTCGATCCGTCGCATCAGGACATCGAACAACCGCTCGCGTGGCGGTTCGTCGACCATATCATCAACAGAGCCATCGACGGCACCATCCAGAACCGCGCGATCGATTTCCTTCACCTTCGCGGCGAGGATAGCAAACGGAGAGGAGAATTCGGCTCGCAAATCCGCGAGCGAAACATTGGCGCGCTTGGCGATTTCTGTTCGCTCCATGCTTTCGATGGGCTTTTCCGAAAGCAATGCCATAAAGGCGGTCATGATCCGGTCGCGCGGGGACTGGACGGGCGATCCTGTTTCCGGCGTTGGTGCGGTTTCTTCGGACATGGCATGTACTCCCTGCTGTTCCGGTTCATGTATGACGACAAGCGGGCCATTCCAAGGCGTACGTGGCCCAGTTAATACATGAGTCAAGCAACCTCAGACCATCCTGGCGTAATGGTGAAAATGGTTTTGAATCAAATACGTTCCAAATGATCGCGGGCGATCGCCATTTTGTATGGGAACCAGCCATCTGATCGGTCGGATGCTCGCGCCGATGGCCGAAGCCGGCATGCCGATGCAGCATCCCGGACTATGTGTCATCAGTGTGTAAGGACACTTTCAACAATAACCGAACCGTACGACTTTGTTCGTAGTTCCGCCTTTACGGCGGCTTCGCCGCGGGCGGTTCTTTCTTCACGGCACGCGATTCAAGGCCGCGTAAACGCGGAACTACGAACGGCGACGCTCCAAATCGTAGCACTTATTGTTGAAAGTGTCCTAAGCGTGCTTCGAACGCGCGATCCGGGCTACGACATCGGTCTTACCCCGCCAATTCGCGCGAACGCCTGGTCGCTTCAATGACGGCCTTCGTTAACACCGGGTCGAGACCATCGGGTCCCATCAAGACGGCGAGTGCTGCCGCCGTCGTGCCGCCGGGCGACGTCACGTTCTGCCGAAGCGTTGCGGGATCAAGCGGCGAGCGATGCAACAGCTCCCCGGAGCCAGCCACGGTGGCGCGCGCCAATCGGCTAGCCAGTTCGGCCGGGAGGCCGGCGGCCACGCCTGCGCGCGCCAGCGCTTCGGCAAGCAGGAATACATAGGCTGGCCCCGAGCCCGAGACCGCCGTGACGGCATCCATCAAAGTCTCGTCGGTGATCCATTCGACGGCGCCGGTCGACGAAAGCAAGGCATGAACCAATTCGCGCTGGGCCGCCGACACGCCAATGCTCGGAACCGCGACCGTGATACCGCGTCCGATGGCGGCCGGCGTATTGGGCATGGCGCGCACGATGGCGGTGTTCTGGCCGAGCCAGGAATGCAGGAAGCCGAGCGGGCGGCCCGCCATGATCGAAACCACGGCTGTCGCTGGTCCAAGGTAGGCGGCCAGTGCCGGCACGATATCGGGCGCAACCTGCGGCTTGACGGCGATGACGATTGCGGCGACGGCGCCCACTGATGCTGGCGTGGGATTGATCCGCACGCCGCGTCCCGCAAGCATTGTGATTTCGCCGGAAGGCTGCGGCTCGATGACGACGACGCTGTGCGGGGCAAGCCCAAGCGCCAGCCAGCCCTCGAGCATGGCTCCGCCCATCTTGCCGGCACCGACCAGCATGATGCTGCCGAACGCTTTGTCGAGCGTCAACGCGCCCGAGGAAGATGTCGTCGTCATGGTGTTGTTGTACTAAGCCCGCCCGGCTGTCTCAAACATAGCAGCATCGAGCGCCTCGCGCGCTGACCTGCCGGCCCACAATACATACTGGAACGCCGGAAAATAGCGTTCGCACGATTCGAGCGCGGTTGAGAGCAGGACCTCGCATTGGCGGCCCGAGGCCGCCATGCCGCCGGCGAGCACCAGGGCGTGCCGGTACATGAGCAGATTGTCCTGGGCCCAGAAATCGAAATGCCCCACCCACATCTGCTCGTTCACCATGGCCACCAGTTGTTGCACCTCCGAGCGGACGTGTTCCGATGTCTTGAATTCAAACGCACAGGCAATGTGCAGGGCCTCGATGTCGAACATCCATGTGAATGAGATTTGATAATCGGACCATTTACCTTCGACCAGCAGGGTGATCTCGTCTTCACCGGCGCGTTCGAACGACCAATCATGGCTCGTTGCGATCCGCTCGACGATTTCAAGCGGATTGCC
>Ga0099792_10000244_pt1 | contig 21330 bp, 14 predicted proteins | sample Rivendell_Oct201_8_FD_83780 | JGI IMG/M metagenome (GOLD analysis project Ga0099792, IMG submission 83780) | Vadose zone soil microbial communities from the Eel River Critical Zone Observatory, Northern California, USA -... | ecosystem: Environmental > Terrestrial > Soil > Vadose zone >...
CCACAGGATGTAGATGGCCGCGAAAGCCAGCAGCACGCGCACGTCGAGGCGCCGGCCGCGGCTTGCCGGTACGTCCGTGATAACCGTTGAATTATCCATAGACGGTTATGATAAACCTGGACAACCGAGAAGTAACCTGTAAACTCACATTCAGAGGTTATGAACTCATACTCAGAATCCCCCGTGGCGGCGCCGCTGTTCGACCTCAGCGGCGGACACCCGGCGCTCGATTTGGTCAATACACTGGACCATCGCTTTGGTGATGAAGGCCGCGTCGAATCGCTCGCCGGCTACGACGCTCTGCTCGGGTTCGCGCAGCAGACCGGGCTGCTCGACCCAGGGCAGGTGCGGCTGCTGACGAAGTCGGTCCAGCCGCAGGCTGCCGCGCGGGCCTTACGCTCGGTACGGGAACTGCGCGAAGCGCTGGCGGCTGCGTTTTACGGCAAAGTAGACAGCCGCCCTCCCCCGGCTGCCGATATCCGCACCCTCGAGCGGCATTTCCTCGCCTCGGAACAGCATCGGGAGCTGCGCTGGCAGGAAGGGGCGACGCGCAACGGGCAACCGGCGATGGCATGGCAGTGGGGTCGCTTCGCAAAAGAAGCGGAGCTCCCGGTTTGGATCCTCGCGGAGCGCGCAGGGCAGCTCATGCTGTCGGATGCGATGCAGCGGGTGCGCGCCTGCGGGGCAGACACCTGTCGCTGGCTCTTTCTCGACACGAGCAAGAATCACACCCGTCGGTGGTGCAACATGAAGGTGTGCGGGAACCGCATGAAGGCGCGGCGGTTCCAGGCGCGTCGCGGACCCGAGCGCTAATTGCTGGGGAGGATTGCACAGCGATCGGGCTCGGTGCACGGCGCACCGCTCAGCGCCGATCGTTGATCCGGAGGACGCGAGGGACCTCGCGCAGACCACGTTCCAGCATGTGCCGCAGGCACGTGGCGCAGATTTCGCGGCGGCGGTCGCGCGTGAGGGTAAACCCCACCGGCAGCAGAAAAGCGGCACGGATTGATCTCGCGTGCCCAGCCGTGCGACGGGTTGAGACGCTCAGGCTGCTTGTCTTCAAGAGCTTTCCATAATGTGTCAGAACCGCAAGCTTGGCAATTGGGAAGGTCGCGAACGCTGGGTTTTTCGGAAGAACCACCAACGCGCAGCAGCATCCTGCACTGACAGGAAATCGGCACGCAGGCCAGCGCTCGCGAGCACGCCGATTCGTCGAGGCGCACAGGTGTTTGCAACCTGCTCGCGCGCCAGGGGCCCAAACACGCTGTTATGACGACTCTGTCCAGACGACTCTGTGCTGGCGAACACCGCTCCTGGCGGAGATAGCCGCCGTGCGTGATTGACGGCCCGCTGCGCACCGCGTAGAAATTGGGAGTTCTTTTGGTGGGGATGGCAGGCGTTAGTTCGGCGCCCGGGGGGGCACCGTCCCGATGATCAAAGTAAAACAATTGAAGCTGCGCATCTTTGCGCAGTTCGTGATCATCATCGCACCGATCGCGCTGGTGCTCATCTATCAGGCGGTCTCCGACCTGCGACGCACCGCTGCGGTTGAGAGCGTCGTCGTACGCCACGGACTGTCGCGGGCGACGAAGGACGGCTTCGAGTCGTTCATGACCTATGCCGCGGACGCGGTGGACATGGGCAGCCTGGGACAGCGCGCTTATGACGCGCTTCGGCAATCGGTGGGCTCCGCCGCCGCCTTGCGCAGCAAGGATCCCCGCGCGGCGGCCGTCGCGACAAGTCTCGAGGCCCTGGCGGGCCAGATCTCGGTTGCCATGCCGCTCGAGCGGTTGCTGGCGCTTCAGCCCCGGATCCAGCAGGCGCGCGAGGCAGTTCGCGCGCTCGAGGCAGGTTACGACAAAGCAAGCACTGAGGCCATCTCGCAGGCAATCGACTCAGCACGGCGCCAGAGCAAGATCGTGGCGGCGGCGACCTTGTTCACGCTGCTGATTGCCGGCTGGTTCATCTACAGCATGATTACCGGCGTTACCGAACCGCTCAACGCCGCCGTGGACCTCGCCCAGCGCATTGCGGCAGGGGAGTTCGCCGTAGCTGCTGACCATCTGCCGAAACGCGATCTCGGGAACCTGCTCGCCTCGCTGCGGATGATGAGCGAGAAGTTGCGTAGCTCGCAACTGGAGATAGAGGAGGATCAGCGCAAACTGGAACAGCGTGTTGCCGAGCGCACCTCGGAGGTCGAGGCGCGCACGTGTGAGCTGATGCGTTCGGTGGCAGAACTGCAGGCGTTGAACGAGGTGGGCCAGGCGGTGAGCTCATCTCTCGATCTCGAGACGGTGCTGGCAACCGTCATCGCCCGCGCAGTGCGCCTGGCGGATGCGGATTCGGGGACGCTGTATCAGTTCGACGAGGCCGATGGAGTATTTGATCCGCGCGCAAATTTCGGCGTCAGCGACGAAATGATCGAGATACTACGCGGCTCGCGCATCGGCCTGGGGGACGGTCCGGTGGGAAACTGTGCGGTCAATCGCGTGCCAGTCCAGGTCTCGGACACCGAGTTGTCCAAGCAAAAAGTAAGCGCCATTTGGGTGCACGACGCCATCCGCGCGGTGGTAGCAGTACCGCTGTTGCGCGATGAGCACGTGACTGGCGCATTGGTGATCCGGCGCAAAGTGTCGGGCGAATTCTCACCCTCCATCGTGAAACTGCTGCAAACGCTGGCCTCGCAATCGGTAATGGCCATCGAGAATGCCCGGCTGTTCAAGGAAAGCCAGGCGAAAAGTGCACAGCTGGCGGAGGTGAGCAAGCTGAAATCGCAGTTCCTGGCGAATATGTCACACGAGCTGCGCACGCCACTGAACGCGATCATCGGCTTGACCGAGATGTTGCACGAAGATGCGCGCGACCTGAAGCGCGCAGAGGAGCTCGAACCGCTGGAGCGCGTACTGCGTGCGGCGCATCATCTGCTGGAACTCATCAACGACATCCTCGACCTGTCGAAAATCGAAGCCGGCAGGATGGACATGCACGTCGAGACTTTCGCCATCGCGCCGCTGGTCGAGGAGGTCATGGCCACGATCAGCTCCGCGGCGGCGAAGAACGGCAACGAAATCATCGTCCACTGTCCGCAGGATATCGGCGAGATGCATGCCGACCAGACGCGAATCCGCCAGGCGCTGCTCAATCTCGTGAGCAACGCCAACAAGTTCACCGGGCATGGCAGCGTGACGGTCGAGGTGGCGCGAGTCACGAGCAAGGGCATCGAAGAGATCACGATGGCCGTCAGGGATACCGGCATCGGTATGTCGGCCGAGCAGGTGAGCCGGCTATTCCAGGAATTCGTACAGGCCGATTCCTCGACCACGCGCAAGTATGGCGGCACCGGGCTCGGTCTTGCGATCAGCCGCCGTTTCTGCCAGATGATGGGCGGCGAGATTAGCGTCGAAAGCCAACTGGGCAAGGGTTCGACCTTCACCATCCGCCTGCCCGCCCACATCGAGGCGGTCCAAGCGGCGCCGCTGCTGCGCCGGGTGCGTCCTGAGCGGCGGACGATGCAGCCGGTCAAAGGCTCGCTGATTCTGGTCATCGATGACGACCAGACCGTATGCGAGTTGATGGCGCGCTATCTCGAGCGCGAGGGATTCGTGGTTCGCACCGCAACGGGAGGCCGGCAAGGCTTGCAACTGGCGCGCGAACTGCACCCGGCGGCGATCACGCTCGACATCAATATGCCGGACCTCGATGGCTGGACGGTGCTGGCGGCGCTCAAGGGCGATCCGCAGCTGGCGGACATACCGGTGGTGCTGGTGACCGTCGAGGACGACCGCAGCCGCGGCTACTCGCTCGGCGCGACGGAGTACATGACCAAGCCGATCGACCGCGAGCGGCTCGTGAGCCTGCTGCAGGACATCAGCAGCCCGATTGCACGCAAGGTCCTGCTGGTCGATGACGATGAGATCATGCGCGAGAGCGTGCGGCGCGTGCTCGAGCAGGAGAAATGGCAGGTCGAGGGAGCGAGCAATGGCCGCTTCGCGCTGCAAAATCTGGCCGAATCGTGTCCCGACGTAATCGTACTGGACTTGCTCATGCCGGAGATGGACGGGTTCGAGTTCCTGGTCGAGATGCGGCAGCGCCCGGAATGGCGCGACATTCCGGTGCTGGTTCTGACGGCCAAGGACCTGAGCGTCGAGGATCAAAAGCGGCTGAACGGCTACGTCGAGCAGGTGATGCGCAAGAGCGCCTGCGAGCTGAGTGAACTGTTGCGTGAACTGGGCCGCATGCTGCCGCGCTCGATCGAGCGCGGGCAGCATGCGAAGGTCAAGGAGATTCTGGCGTGAAGATTCTGTATGTAGAGGATAATGAGGACAATATCTTTGTCCTGGAGAGCCGCCTCAAGCGCCAGGGGCATACGGTGGTGATCGCGCGCGATGGCGCCACCGGCGTGCAGCTCGCCGCCAGCGAGCGGCCCGATTTGATTCTGATGGATCTGAGTCTGCCGGTGCTGGATGGCTGGGCGGCGACGCGCCAGCTCAAGGCCGCACAGCACACACGCCACATACCCGTCATCGCCCTGACGGCCAATGCGATGACCGGCGATCGCGAGAAGGCGCTCGCAGCGGGCTGTGATGATTTTGACACCAAGCCGATCGTAATGCCGCGCCTGCTGGAAAAGATTCGTGCGCTGTCGGGCTCACAAGCCGGATGATCTTATGAGCAAATTCGGGCCTCGGCCCGCATCGGATCTGAAAACGTAGGCGGTTACGCCCAAGGATCGGCGCATGAAGAAAATCCTGCTGATCGAGGACAACGAGCTCAACCGCGATATGTTATCGCGGCGCTTGCAGAAGCGAGGGTACGAAGTGGTGACCGCCGTCGATGGCGAGACCGGGATAACCATGGCTCAGGCCGAAGCGCCGGCGCTGATCCTGATGGACGTGAGTCTGCCCGGAATCGATGGTCTGGAGGCAACGCGGCGACTCAAGGCGGCGCCGCAGACCCGCCATATTCCGATCGTGGCGCTGACCGCTCACACCATGGCCAGCGACCGCGATAAAGCCCTGGCCGTGGGTTGTGATGACTTCGATACCAAGCCGATCGAGTTACCGCGGCTGCTGGAGAAGATTGAGACCTTGCTCGGTCAGGGACCTCGAGTGTGACCACCGACCGCACGATATTGAATCATCTGCGGCATGAGCTGCACACGCCGCTGAACCACATCATCGGTTACAGCGAGATGCTGCTTGAAAGCGCCAGCGAAGGCAGCATCGTGGGCATGGAGCCCAGGCTGCGTGAATTGCACGAGCATGCACAGCAGCTGATGCTACTCGTCGATGAGGTGCTCGGGCGCACGCGCAAGGATAATGAGATCGATCTGCGCCGCCTCAGCACCGAGGCGTCCGGGCCCATAAGCTCCATCATCGCAGCCGCCGATGAACTCAAGGCGCAGGCACGGCAGACGGCCGCCGTAGAGGTGGGCCAGGATCTGGATCGAATCGCCAGTGCCGCGCACACCTTGCACACCATGATCGCTGACGGGGTCAGCGCGCCGCCGGTTGCGCCGCTCGCCGACGCGGATACGGCGCGCATCGCGGTAGTCCCGCTGCCGACCGGGGAAACCGGAAATATTCTGGTGGTCGATGACAACGCCGCGAATCGGGAGATGTTGAGCCGCCGGCTGGCGCGCGCGGGACACCGGGTGCAAGTGGTGGCGAACGGGCCGGATGCGCTCACGCTGCTGCGTCAGCAGCCTATCGACCTGGTGCTGCTGGATGTGCTCATGCCGCAGATGAGCGGCTACGAGGTGCTGCAGCGCCTCACCGCAGATGAGGCATTGCGGGAAATTCCCGTCGTCATGATATCGGCGCTGGACGAAATGGACAGTGTCGTGCGCTGCATCGAATTGGGCGCGGAGGACTATCTGCCAAAGCCCTTCGACCCGGTGCTGCTGCGGGCGCGGATCGGGGCCTGCCTGGAAAAGAAACGGTTACGCGATCGCGAAGCCCTGCATCTGCGGCAGTTGGCCGAGTGGAATCAGAAACTCGAGCAGCGCGTCAAGGAGCAGGTGACGCTGCTCGATCGACTCGGGCGGCTCAAGCGTTTCTTTTCCCCGCAGCTCGCGGAACTCATCGTGGCGGGTGGCGCGGACGATCCACTGGCAACCCACCGCCGCGACCTGACCGTTTGCTTCCTCGACCTGCGTGGCTTCACCGCATTTGCGGAAAGCGTCGAACCCGAGGAAGTCATGGGCGTGCTGCGCGAGTATCACGCTGAGATGGGCCGGCTGATCATGGAGCACGAAGGCACGTTGGAGCGCTTTACCGGCGATGGCATGATGGTTTTCTTCAACGACCCGGTGCCGGTGCCCAATGCAGCGGAGCGCACGGTCCGCATGGCGCTCGCCATGCGTAAGCGGGTCGGCGAGATGATCGTCTCCTGGCGCAAGAAGGGCTACGAGCTCGAACTCGGTGTTGGCATTGCGCAGGGTTATGCCACGATCGGCGCGATCGGCTACGAGGGGCGTTGGGATTACGGTGCCATCGGTACGGTGACCAATCTCGCGGCACGCCTGTGTGGCGAGGCAAAGCCCGGGCAGATTCTGGTCTCCAAACGCGTGCTCGCCGCCACCGATGATCTGTTCGACCTCGAATCGGTCGGTGAGCTGGGTCTTAAAGGAATGCACCGTCCGGTCACGGCCTACAACGTTCTCGGCGCCAAGGCGTGACGGTGGCTACGGCGGTTGGCGCGCTACGACCGCCCTGCTGCGAGCGGTGAGCTACGGCGCTGGCCAGCTTCCCAGTCCAACGCGGCGCAGCATGTCCGCGAAGCGCGCATCGGCCCGCAAGTTGTCGTAGCGGGCATCGACCTTCAGGTGAGTGAGCCGGGCGCTTCTGCCGGCGTAGGATTTCTCCAGCCAGGAAAACGCGCGGTCCAGGTCGCCCACCCGGGCATGGAAAGACGCAAGTTCATCACAGTCCGGCTGCCCCTGGGCTTCCAGAGAGCGGATTCGCAGCTGCAGAAATCCTGGCCATGATTCCCTGGCGAACACCTCCTTGAACGCGGCCACTTCCGTTGCGGGCTCCCCATCCAGCTGCTTCTGCCGTGCGTAGGCCGCCACCGCCTCCTGGTGCAGGCCCCTGTTGGCGTAGGCTTCAAACAGGAAATAATTGGTGTCGGCGAAGTTGCGGCCAAGTGTCAGAGTCTTTTGCAGTTGCGCGATGGCTTCGTCATAGCGTCGCGCGGAATTCAACTGGATTCCCAGCGCCAGATTGGCTACCTGTGACAAGGGGTCGAGGTCAACAGCGCGGCGGCCTTCCGCCAGTCCCGCGTCGAGCCGTCCGGTATTGACGAGCAGCTCGCCGTACCACTGGTGCGGCACGGGAGAATTGGGGCTGAGCTCGATCGCCCGCTGGTACTGACGTTCCGCCGCCACCCACTCGAAATCGAAGAGCGCAAGTATCAACCCCAACGAGGCGTGGGCTTCCGCCAGGCCATCGTCAATCGCCAGCGCCTTGAGTATCGCGGTGCGGGCTTGCGGCATCGTCTCCGTCGCTCGCGACAGGCGGTCGTAGATGGGCAGCAGACTGTAGCAATTGGCGAGTCCCGTGAACGCCAGGGCGTAATCAGGTTCAACGGCAATGGCTTGCTGAAAGAAGGCTATGGCCTTTCTGAACTCTTCCGGCGAGCGGCGATTCCAATGAAAATGCCCGCGCAGGTAGAGTTGATAGGCTTCGGAATTCAGCGAGGCGCTCCGCGTCGGCAGCGTGGCGCTCAGCAGAGCATCGCACAGAGAGCGCACGACCGAGCCGGCAATCTCGTCCTGCACCTTGAAAATATCATCGAGCGTGCGATCGTAGGTCTGCGACCACAGGTGATAGCCGGTGTCGGCCCGGATCAGCTGAACCGCGATGCGTATCGTGTCGCCGGCCTTGCGTACGCTGCCTTCGAGCACGTGGGCGACATTCAGCGCCCGCGCAATATCGGAAATCGTCGCCTGTTTGCTCTTGAAGTAGAAGCAGGAGGTGCGGGCCGGCACGCGCAGTTCGGGAACTCTCGTGAGCAATCCGATGAGTTCCTCCGTCAGACCGTCCGAGAAGTACTCCTGGTCCTTGTTCTGGCTCATGTCCACGAACGGCAGCACCGCGATCGACTGCTCCGAGCAGGGGTTCTGCTGAAGCACGGGTGATGGAACTGCCGGCGGCACGTACTCACCGAGCGCCAGCAGGCGCGACACTTGCTCGACGAACGCGGCGGAGGTCTGCCCGCCACTCAGCCACGTCCACTGTACTTCGTGGAACTTGTCGGGCACCCGAGCGTCGACCTCATCGGTGCCGTCAATGACGACCGGCAGCAGAAACGCCTTCTCGGCAGCCATGAGGTGGGAGCGATCAACCGCGAGTTTCCATTCGAACCGGAAATATCCCTCCACGCGAGCGCGCGAATTTGCGGAAATGATCGGGATGAACAAGGCGCAGGTCTTGATCTGTTTCTTGATCGCGGAGTCCCAGGCAGCCCCGCCACGCAGTTCGTTCTGGTCGAACCACACTTCAATACCTGCATTGCGCAGGCCGGCGCAGATGCGCTCCGCCGCTTCCGCGTCCTCCGAGGCGTAGCTGAGGAAGACGGCTCGATGCCCGTCCGAGGCGGGAACCGGGTCGCCTTTAGGCCCAGATTCGTCGGTCACGGAGTGCTTCGAGGTGGCTGTTTTGAAGTCTCAGAATGTACTACCGCGTCTGATTGCGCAAACTGGGCGCTGCGGGGAGCTCGCAACCGCAAGCCATGGTGGCCGGGGGTGGAATCGAGCCCCCGACACGCGATTCCAGTCTGGCTTAGGGATCTTTTGCGGGCTTAGTAATCAATCACTTGCGCTGCTCGTTCTCGACCATCTCCGGGGACCCTTCTGCAGGATTCGCCGCATTCGCGGCCTGCGTAACGATTAAAATCGCCCCATGATCGTGCAAAAGGCCAGCGTCTGTCCGCTCGACTGCCCGGATACCTGCAGCCTCGCTGTGACCGTGTCCGGTGATCAGGTGCTCGCCGTGCGCGGATCGAAGGTCAATCCCATTACCCACGGCGCCATCTGCGCCAAGGTGGCCAACAGTTATCCCGAGTTTGTGCATGGCCCCAACCGCTTGCGATATCCCCTCAGGCGCATCGGCCCGAAAGGGAAAGGTAACTTCGAGCGCACCTCCTGGGATCAAGCCCTGGACATCATTCATCATCGCGTCGGAAGCGTCGTCGAGCGCTACGGCCCCCAGGCCGTGCTGCCGCTCAATTACGCCGGACCGCACGGGATGCTGGCAGGCGATTCGATGTCGCTGCGCTTTTTTCACGGTCTGGGCGCCTCATTGCTCAGTCGCAACCCGTTGTGCGGCGGGATCCGCAGCGCCGCCTACGCGGGCACCTTCGGCGCAACCCCCGGCACCCCGCTGCAGCAGGTGAGTCTCGCCAAACTCATCATCGTGTGGGGGAATAACGCCACGGTCTGCAACCTGCACCTGATGCGGCAGATCAACGCCGCCAAGCGCAAGGGTGCCAGGCTGGTGGTTATCGATCCCCGGCGCGTCAAGGTCGCCGAACAGGCGCAACTGCATCTGCCGGTCCGCCCTGGAACCGACGTGGTGCTGGCGTGGGCGATTGCGGTGGAGCTGGAGAGACTGGGCGGCCTCGATCGTGCCTTCATTGATGAGCACGTGCTCGGGTTCGACGCCTTCATGGAAGCGGCACGCGGTTACCCACCCGAACGCGCGGCGCAGATATGCGGAGTTGAGCTCAACGACATCCGTACCCTGGCGCACTGGTACCAGGAGGCCTCACCCGCGGTGATCGCCTGGGGGAACGGACTCGAGCGCAACCAGAACGGCGGCTCGGGGCTGCGCGCCATCGCCGCTCTACCCGCGCTGGCAGGCAAGTTCGGCGTTGCGGGCGGTGGGCTCGTGGGTGGCGCAGGTCATGCCTTTCCGAAGACCCTCGATCGATTGACGCGCGCCGATTTCGTGCCGCCCAAGACGAGAACGATCAACATTCTTGACGTCGGTCGCCTGCTGCTCGATGAGCATCTGGAACCGCCAATCAAAGCCCTGTTCATCTACAACCACAACCCGCTGATCGTCCATCCAGACCAGAATCGGATGAAGCGCGCGCTGGCGCGGGAGGACGTATTTGTGGCCGGCATCGAAGTCGCGATGACCGACAGCATGGCGTACGCGGATGTGGTGCTCCCGGCTTGTACCCATTTCGAGCACGACGATCTCTACTGCGCATACGGACAGCAGTATCTGCAGCGAGCTGAAGCTGTCATCCCGCCGGTCGGCGAGAGCCTGCCCAACACCGAGATCTTCCGACGGCTTGCCGCCAGGTTCGGTCTGATGGACCCTGCATTCACGGCGAGCGACACCGAACTGATGGACGCGGCCCTTAACTCGGACGATCCGCGCATGCAGGGTCTCAAGTCGAGCCAAATCCCGGTCGATCGGTCGATCAAAATGGAGTACGGCGGCGCCGAGCCCGTCCTGTTCGGTAATGTCGCACCGCGAACCCGCAGCGGAAAAATTGAATTGCAGTCGGCGGATCTCGGCGATCGCTACGGCGCCCTCCTGCCTGGCTACCGACCGCTCGTGTCGCACTATCCGTTGACACTGATCACGCCCGCCTCGGATAAACGCATCACCTCCACCTTCGGAGGCCTCGCGCTAAGCGATGACACGCCGGTGCTCGAGATGAATCCGGACGACGCCGCAAGGCGCGGGCTGACCGACGGAACGTGGGTGAGAGTGTGGAACGATCTAGGAGAGGTGTTTCTGCCGCTGCAGATCACGACTGTGGTACGGCCAGGCGTGGTCTGCTCCGAAAAAGGCGCGTGGCTGCGCACCAGTCCGAACGGCCAGACCGTGTCTGCGTTGGCTCCCACACACAAGGCCGATCTGGCCGATGGCGCCTGCTTCAACGATGCTCGAGTGGAAGTGCAAGCACGGTGATTGCCGTCTCGATTGCGCTGGCTAGACTGACTTAGCAGCGTCCAATATTTTCTCCGCATGCGGACCGTGCTGGTCCGCGCGCCCCCTATTCAGGAACGTCGGGAACACCCGCTGCGACGCTCGAGGGAATAAATCCTTCCCCGTCCAGGTCCTCATGCGTGCGAAAAGACTGCGGCGTACATCACGCTCGAGCGGCTTTCACGCAATTTAAATGGAGGGAGAAACTCATGCTGCGATTCTGGACCTCGCTCGCACTACTGTGCGCCACCCCGCTCGCACACGGTGCGGTCGATGAGGTAGTACAGTGGAACAAGACACTTCTGACGATCGTCCGCACAGCGGGCGCGCAACCGGCAACCGTACACCCGACACGTAGCTTCGCGATCATGCACGCTGCGATTTATGACGCGGTGAACTCAATCGACGCGACCCACGAGTCTTATCTCGTCCGCATTGAACGCGTTTCGCCGCGCGCCTCGCAAGAGGCGGCGGTCGCAGCAGCGGCACACGAGACGCTCGTCGCACTGTATCCCGCGTTTCAGACCGAGCTCGATCAACAGTTCGAGCAATCGTTAGCACAAATCCCCGACGGCGCCGACAAGATCGCCGGAATTGACGTTGGCACGGGGGTTGCGCTGGCCACCCTGGCTCTACGCAGCGACGATGGATCAGCCGCGACACCGATTCCTTATATCTTTGGCGACGCCCCCGGCAACTACCAGTCCACACCACCTAATTTCCCCAAGCAACCCGTGTTCACGCATTGGTCCCGGGTAACCCCTTTCGCTCTCGAGAGCGCGAGGCAATTCCGCCCTGGGCCGCCACCAGCCCTGACCAGCGCCGAATACACCGCCGTCTTCAATGAAGTGAAGTCGCTGGGCATGGCGAACAGCACCGCGGCTAGTGCGGACCAGGCGCTCATCGGCCGGTTCTGGAACGGAGCGATTCAGAATTACTGGAACGAAATCGCTCAGACGGCCGTTCTCGCGCATCACCTTCCGAGCGCGCAGAGCGCCCGTGTATTCGCGTTGCTGAATCTGACTTTCGCGGATGAAGTGATCGCATTTTACGATGCCAAGTACACCTACAACCTGTGGCGGCCGGTGACCGCGATCCGGGCCGCGGCCACGGACGCTAACCCGCAGACGGTGGCGGATCCAAATTGGCTTCCGCAGGCAGGTAAAACCGCGGCCGATCCCTCGTACCCCGGCGCACACGCGACGATCAGCGCCGGCGGCGCGTTCGTGCTGAGCGCCCTCTTCGGCAACAAGGCGTTTCACCTGAACGTCACTTCTGAAGTGCTTCCCGGGATCGTCCGCTCCTTCGACAGCTTCGCGGCCGTTGAGAACGAGGCGAGCCTCAGCCGGGTCTACGCAGGCCAGCACTTCCGCTCGGATGAGAATGCCGGCGAAGGGCTCGGCAGCGCGGTGGCCCACTTTGTGGTCAGCAACTTCCTGACCCGGCTTCCGGGAGCAGACGATGGGAAGGGAGACGCCTACTGATCTCATGCTCTTGATAGAAGCCCTCTATCGAACGCATCTGATCAATCAATTTCCCTCGAGAGATGCGCGGGCGCATTAATGCACTCACCCAGCAACGGAGCCTGCCATGAGCAAACCGACCGACAACCCCTCGAAGCCATCCGGCGATCGGCTGACCACCAGCGCCGGCAATCCGATCGCCGACAACCAGAATGCGCTCAGCGCCGGCCCCCGTGGTCCGCTGCTGCTGCAGGACTACCAGCTGATCGAGAAGCTCGCACACCAGAACCGCGAGCGCATTCCGGAGCGACCGGTGCATGCGAAGGGCTGGGGCGCGTACGGTACGCTGACAATCAGCGGCGACATCTCGAAGTACACCAAGGCCAAGGTGCTGCAACCCGGCGCCAGGACCCCCCTGCTCCTGAGGTTCTCGACCGTTGCCGGCGAGCTCGGGGCCGCCGATGCCGAACGCGACGTACGCGGATTCGCGATCAAGTTCTACACCGAGGAGGGCAACTGGGATCTGGTCGGGAACAACACGCCGGTGTTCTTCGTACGCGACCCGTACAAGTTCCCCGACTTCATCCATACGCAGAAGCGCCATCCGAAGACTAACCTGCGCTCGCCCACCGCGATGTGGGATTTCTGGTCGCTGTCACCCGAGAGCCTGCACCAGGTGACGATCCTGATGTCCGACCGCGGTCTGCCGACCAGTGTACGCCACGTCAACGGCTATGGCTCGCACACTTACAGCCTGATCAACGCCGCCGGGGAGCGCGTGTGGGTGAAATTCCACTTCAAGACCCAGCAAGGTCACAGGCACTGGACCAACGCTGAGGCTTCCGCAGTAGTCGGACGCACACGCGAATCGACGCAGGAGGATCTGTTCGGCGCGATCGACATGGGCGACTTCCCGAAGTGGAAGATGCAAATGCAGATCATGACTGACGCGCAGGCGCAGGAATGGTCGCAGCGCACCGGCTGGAACCCCTTCGACCTCACCAAGATCTGGCCGCATGCCGACTTCCCGGTGATCGATGTCGGCACGCTGGAATTGAACCGCAATGCGGACAATTATTTCGCCGAAATTGAGCAGGCCGCGTTCGCGCCCTCCAACATCGTTCCGGGCATCAGCTTCTCACCAGACAAGATGCTGCAGGCGCGCGTGTTCAGTTACGCCGATGCACATCGTTACCGCCTCGGCACGCATTACGAGGCGTTGCCGGTGAATGCGCCACGCTGCCCGGTGCATCACTACCACAAGGACGGTCCGATGCGGTTCTTCGACAACAACACCAGGAACCCGGACGCTTACTATGAGCCGAACTCGTTTAACGGCCCGAAGGAAGAAAAGCGCTTCGCCGAGCCGCCGCTGCCCCTGCACGGCGACGCCGACCGCTACAACCACCGCGACGGGAACGACGACTATACGCAACCCGGGAATCTGTTCCGCCTCTTCAGCGCTGAGCAGAGGCAGCGCCTGTTCGACAACATCGCCGCTGCAATGCACGGCGTGCCGGACGAGATCAAGCGCAGGCAGGTCGCGTTGTTCGCCAAGTGCGACCCGGCCTACGGTGCCGGCGTGGCCAGGGCGCTGAAGCTCGACCGCCCGGGTGAGGATCGACTCAAAGGCACCCACGCGAAGTACGAGACTCAGAACAAATCGGCTGCAACTTGAGCATGCCCCTGCTCATCCGTTACCGGGCGCGGCGAACGCAGATTCCGCTACGTCTGATCCAGCAGCAGCTGCTCGCGTGGAAAGTCTCTCAGGCTCTCGATCGCGACGGCCACACCGTCGTAGGCCAGCAATCTCGGGAATTCGGCAGGCGCACCGATCGCAACGATATAGCCAATACCGGCGGCGTAGGCTGCGGCGAGCCCGGAGACCGCATCCTCGACCACCACACACTCACTCGGGGCGATCCCAATATTTCGTGCGGCGGCCAGATACACATCCGGTGCGGGTTTTCCGGGGCGAATGCCGTCGTCGTAGACAATTTTCGCCACGTCGAACCATCGGTCCAGGCACAGGTGTTCTGTGAAGAATCTCAGATTCGTGATCTCCGAAGAGGTCGCGATGGTTCGCGGGATGTTGCTGCGCGCAAGCCCCTCGAGGAGATCCCGCGCGCCGGGAGACAGCATCAGTCGGCTTGGGTTGGACAGGCACAATTCGCGATAGAACGACTCCTTGACCTGAATCAGATCGAGAAGTTCTTGCCCCGCAACCGCTCGGCCGGCCAGGTAGCTCAACACGTAGGAGTTCGGACGACCATGCATGTGAGTGGTGAGCTCATCGTCAGTCATCTCCTGTCCGCGCAGGTTCTTCGCGATAACCTGCCAGGATTTGACCTGCAGGTCGGCGTCGCAGAACAACACGCCGTTAAAGTCAAAGACGATGCCCTGATACCTCATGCCGGGTAGTGTCTGACCATGAACGGTGAGCTGGACCATCTCGACCTCCAGATACTCTCGATCCAGGATGATCCCATGCGAGCGCTCGGTTGACTTCTGCCTTTTCGATACGTGTTGTTAGGTGACGCTGGGTGAGCATGAATTGGAAGCCGAAGTGGAAACACGGAGGATCGTTAGCCGTCCGTGCTCCGCAGAGCCGCCCTCGCCGTATACCCTGCAGGGCTGAGTTGGTCAGGAAGAACCCGGTCAATCGACTGCACAAGCTGATCGCCGATCCCGTGAATGGGGAGCAACTCACAGTCGGCGGCTCCTTCCGGAGTGCTCAGGCTGCTGGACGCGGCACGAGCTCCATCCAACGTTACGCGCCCCGGCGAGTCCCGTCCGTCGGCTAGCGCACCAACGACTTGAACGGAGGCACCGCACGCTGCGCTCCCCTGCAGAGGGCCCGATCAGTACGGCAACCGGTCGTCCCGTGCTGTACACTACCCGCAGCCAAATCTGGCTTTGTCCGTTCCGTCCTGTTTCGCGGCCACCCCCCTTTCCCGCCGTGCGACGGCCCATCGCCGGTCACTCAGGGGAGGTGCGAATGAGTCCACTCCGCCGTTTGGCATTCGTTGGCAATTCGCTCCCGCGCCGCTGCGGAATCGCCACGTTCACGACCGACCTGCAGCAAGCGATATCGAAGTCCCGGGGGGATGTCGAGACTGCCATCGTCGCCATGACCGATCATGGTCACGCCTACGAGTACCCCCCCGCCGTTCGGCTTCAAATCAACGATGCGAATCTGGACGAATACGCGCGCGCCGCCGAGTTCCTGAATGCAGAGCAGTTCGAGGTCGTCTGCCTCCAGCATGAGTTTGGCATTTTCGGCGGCGACGCCGGCAGTCACATCTTGGCGTTGCTCTCGCGGCTGACCATGCCGATCGTCAGCACCCTTCACACCATCCTTGCGGAACCGGGACCCGTGCAGCGCAACGTCCTGAGCGGAATCATCGATGCTTCGTCGAAGGTCATCGTCATGGCCGAGAAGGCCCGTGAATTGTTGCGGACCGTGTACAGCGTGCCGGCGGAAAAGATCGAAGTCATTCCGCACGGCATTCCCGACGCCGCCTTCGTCGAGCCCGACGCGCCGAAGAGGAGGCTCGGCTTCAGCCGCAAACCCGTCATCCTGACGTTCGGGCTGCTCTCTCCCAACAAAGGGATCGAAGTCATGATCGATGCGATGCCGTCGATCCTCGAGAGCCGCGCCGATGCGGTGTATGTCGTCCTCGGTGCGACGCATCCCAACCTCATTCGGCGCGAAGGTGAGGCCTATCGCGAGAGTTTGATGGCACGCGTTCGGGTCCGCGGGGTCGAGGAACACGTCGTGTTTCTCAACCAGTTCGTCGATCTCACGACGTTGCTCGACTATATCTCGATGTGCGACATCTACGTCACGCCCTACATGAACGAAGCGCAGATGACGTCCGGCACGTTGGCCTACAGTTTTGGGCTCGGGAAAGCGGTCGTATCGACGCCTTACTGGCACGCACGGGAACTACTGGCCGACGGACGCGGCATTCTCGTGCCGTTTGGTGACGCCAAGAGCGTCGGCGCCGAAATCGCAGGATTGCTCACCGACGACGTGCGCAGACGGGCCATGTGCAAACAGGCCTACTCAAGCAGCCGTTCGATGACCTGGGAACGAACCGCGGAGCGCTACCTCGCCGTCTTTGAGCGGGCCCGGGTTGCACGCCCCTTCAAGGTGATTGCCGGACGCCTCGGTAATGCAGCGCTACCCGAGGGCCCGACTGCGCCGCCCATGCAACTGAGCCATTTTTTATCCATGTGTGACGACACCGGGCTGTTCCAACATGCGATTCATTCGGTTCCCGACCGTTCCCATGGCTATTGCGTAGATGACAACGCCCGCGCGCTGCTCGTGGCTTGCGCGCTCAACGGCGTCGGTGAGGAGCGCTTGTCCGAACCACTCACGACGCGCCTTGCGGCCTTCGTTCAGCATGCATGGAACCCTCACAGGGGACGGTTTCGTAACTTCATGAGTTTCGATCGCCGCTGGCTCGAAGACATTGGTTCGGAAGACAGCCACGGACGTACTCTCTGGGCCTTGGGCGAGTGCGCGCGCCGCGATGCCAACCCTTCGCGCCGACGGTGGGCAGCCTCCTTGTTCGCAGCGGCTCTGCCGGCGGTGCAGTGCTTTCAGTCGCCACGCGCCTGGGCTTTCACACTGCTCGGATTGAACTCCTACTGCGTCGCGGTCGCAGGGGAATCCACAGCCAGTGAAGTGCGGCGTATGCTGGCCGAGAAGCTGATGTCCATGCTGTCCTCGGTCGAGACGAAGGACTGGGTGTGGTTCGAGGAAGGACTTGCCTACGACAACGCGCGTTTACCGCAAGCGCTAATCGAGACAGGCCTAACCACCGGAATGCCCACCTACGTGGCAGCCGGCTTGCGATCCTTGCGTTGGCTCATGAGGCTGCAGACCTCGGCAAGCGGTATTTTCCGGCCTGTCGGTTCTGAGAGTTTCCGTGACAAGCGCAAGCCGCCACGGGCGTTCGATCAGCAGCCCCTCGAGGCCACCGCTACCATCTCGGCCTGTCTTGCGGCCTGGCGCGCGGACGGTGATCCCAAATGGAGGGCCGACGCGACGCGCGCCTTTGCCTGGTTTTTCGGCGGTAACGATCTGTCGTCGCCGCTGATCGACCTGGAAACGGGTAGCTGTTGCGATGGGTTGCATCCCGACCGCGCCAATGAAAACAGGGGCGGTGAGTCTGCCGTGTCCTACCTGCTCAGCCTCGCGGAGTTTCGCCAGCTGGAACGCACAACTGGCAATCGCACAGAACCTGCGTCGCTCCGCGCTTTGCGCGCCTGAATCCCCTTAGACGTCACCAAGTCAAGCGGAGGGCGTCTTGTCACGAGCCATGTTTCTGAACCGGCAGCGTCCTTGTCTGCGCCCTGATCCGGCGAGAGTGGTCGTGCGCCCGTTCAAGCCGGCAACTGAACCGCGGGACCTCAGTGCCATCGACAAGACACGGGCGAATCACATCGTCGACCGAGTCGTGGCGCTCGATCCAGAAACCGCTGCCAACCAGCTGGCCGAGGTCCTCGAGAATTTCGAGGGCCGCCACCGTAATCTGCTTCAGATATTCGAGACGCGTGCCGATGAAATGGAAGAGGCCTTCGCGGCGCACGCCACTTTCACAAGGGAACAGCGCCGACTGGTGGGCGCCTATTTCCTCCACGAGTATTCTTTCGAGGCGGCCGCGTTGTTCAATCCGAGCATTGTTGCTCACCCCGATCAGTCCGGCGCGCCGGAAGGCGGACGACGCTTCATACTGAGCCTGCGTGCGGTTGGAGAGGGGCACGTTTCGTCGCTGACTTTTCGATCCGGATCAATCGCGGCCGATGGCATCGTGACGGTCGATCTTTGGGCACGCCTCGCATCCATGCCGAAGGTGAAAAGCAGGATCTCGACTCCGGTTGGGGATGAGGTCGAACTGGTCTTCAGACCGGAAGAGGACCTCAGCGAGCGGGTCATCTTTCCGGTCACCGAATCCCAATCCAACGGCATCGAGGATGCCCGCTTCGTGGAATTCAAGGATGCCGGGGAAAGGACGTTCTACGCGACGTACACCGCCTACAGCGGCAAGGCGATCAGATCGGAGCTGATCGAGACGCGCGACTTTCTGTCCTTCCGGATGACGCCGCTGACTGGAGCCGCCACCAGGAACAAGGGCATGGCCCTGTTCCCACGGCGGATTGGCGGCCGGTACGCCATGATCGCGCGGCAGGACAATGAGAACCTGTCCCTCGTCTATTCTGACGACTTGTACTCCTGGGATCGGGGCGTCATCATTTTGAGGCCCCAATTCCCATGGGAGTTCGTACAGATCGGCAATTGCGGGTCCCCGATCGAGCTCGACGAGGGCTGGCTGCTGTTGACCCACGGCGTGGGGCCAGTTCGCAAGTATTCGATCGGAGCAGTGCTACTCGACAAGGCCGATCCTTCCAAGGTTCTGGCGCGCGCGCGCGAGCCTCTCGTGCGTCCCGAACCCTCCGAGCGCGAAGGCTACGTACCGAACGTCGTCTACACATGCGGCGCGATGCGGCACAATGACCAGATCATCTTGCCGTATGCGGTGTCCGACACGTTTTCCAACTTCGCAACAATCGAGATCACCGCGTTGATCGATATTATGGACGGCTGACAATACCCATGTGGAAGCGATCGTTGTAGAAGAGAAAGCTTACTGTGGTTTCCCGGGCAGCACTTGTATCGATGTGATGGGATGCACTTCCCACACTGTTGCTCGCCAGATGTGAGCGCCACCCGACGCGGTGTTTTTGGCGTTTTGTTTGTGCTCGCGGTCGAACATCAGCCACCCGCCAATTCGTACCCAGCGCCCGAGCAGGGTATTGCGTAGCGTTCTAGTGCTCCAATCGAGACCTTGCTGCGCCATTTTCCGCCTGAACTGCGGAGTGACTTCAACGATTACATATGTCGTTTCGTCGTTCGCCATCGGATCCAACGTCAGCTCGACATGCGTATCTCGGAAAGCCGGATCAATGGTGTGGCAGTTAACCGACTCGACACCACCCACCTTAACGTCTGCCACGAACCCTTCGATGGTTGCGCCACGCTTGTCATCCCAGCGGTTGGTATCATCTCCTGGAGCCACCAAAGCTTTGAGGGTCACTCTCGGATCGATATCGGCCGGCATCGGAAGCGTCATGCGTCTCTTTAGAGTATTTGAGGCCTGTACCCTCGGGTTCGTTGTATCTCCGACGACAGGGCAGTTCGCGAGGACCTGGGCATCGTCTGCAACAGCCATTCTGCCGAAGGGAAGCGTTAGCACCACTCCCAGTGCCGCTGCGAAGATGACGAGACGAGGTGAAGACCGGAGCGAGCCCGCATCGCAAACTAGTGCCCGATGCGAACAGCCGCGCCGCTCAAGTCCGCGTGACGCGCGGCCGATTAAATTGGCGGTATTAACGGTCAATCCGATTAGCTAATCTCGTGATTCTTGCGCCCCTTCGTGCCTCTTTCGGGAGAACGTCTATGCACTTGGCGGTGGTTGTGAGAAAGATCGGACCCACTGGCGTCCTTGCGTTCAGTTTTGCCTTTTCACCTGTTTTCCCACAGGGTGCCGTCAAATCACCACCTGTCAAGATTGCCGTATTCGACTTCGAGCTGGAAGACATGAGTCCTGCAGCGTCGCTATCAGGGAAGACCACCAGTAGTACGGCCACTATGGACGAAGTTAGCAGGCAGGCACGTCGGGAGTTGGCGCACTCCGGACGGTATAGCGTCATTGACGTAAGTCGGGTCGATGCGAAGTCCGTGACGGGGAAGTCGCTGCGAAACTGTGACGGGTGCGAGGCCGGCATCGCCTTGCAGCTCGGGGCCGAACAGTCCCTTATCGGGGTTGTGAGAAGAGTCACCCAGACTGATTACTACGTCGTCATTCAGATTCGCGACGCTCGAACCGGTAAGCTTCTCGACCAACAGGAGGCAAATTTCGCCGGCGCCGAGGACGGCTGGTCCAGCGGAGTCCGTATGTTGATCAAGCACCAAGTCTTGGCGAGTCAAAACTAACCGCAGTCCGCGAGCGCGAAACGCCGCAGCGGCTCGATGTAGAACGCTTCGAACGCCTACCAGACGCCGCCGAGAGCCACGGTGATCGCCTCGCCGTTCACGCCCCCGGCAGCGTCGCTGCACAGGAACGCGATCACCTGCGCGACCTCGCGCGGCTCCAGCACGCGGTTCTGCGGGTAGATGGCGGCGCGCTCGCGCCACACCTGCTCGACGCTGATGCCGCGCCGTTCGGCCTCCGTCTTCGCCGAGCGCTCGGCCATTGCCGTTCGCACCCAACCAGGCAGCACTGCGTTGGATGTGACTCCGAACGGCCCAGCGTCCTGGGCGACTGCGCGCGCGAGCCCGATGACCCCATGCTTGGAAGCGGTGTACGCGCTGCCGGAGCGTTCCGCTTTCTCGCCGGCGGTCGAACTGGTAAAGACCAGCCGGCCGAAGCCGCGCTTGCACATGCCGCCTACCGTCAGCCGCGCGAGCTCGAACGGACCGTCGAGGTTGACGCGCATCGTCTCGCGCCAGACCTCGGGATCCTGCTCCCACACCAGCCGCTCGTGGGCCGAGCCGATGCCGTGGTTCACGACCAGCACGTCAATCGGCCCTAGTCGCTGCTCGGTCTCGGCAACGGCCAGGGCGCAGCCCGCGGCGGTGCCGAGGTCGGCCGCGACGTATTCGAGGCCAACGGCCGCCAGTTCCGTCGCGCTGCGCGACACGGCCATCACGCGCGCTCCCGCGGCCGACAGCAGTAGCGCGGCCTCGCGCCCGATCCCCCGGCCGCCGCCGGTGACCAACGCCACACGTCCGTTCATCCCCTAGCTCCCCGGTTCGTGTTCGCGGAATCGTCCCACGCCAGCCATTATGTTTTATCTTTCCCGAAATACGTACTATGGGTCGAAGCATCGGATTGCTGGGCTAC
>Ga0099792_10000250_pt1 | contig 21021 bp, 27 predicted proteins | sample Rivendell_Oct201_8_FD_83780 | JGI IMG/M metagenome (GOLD analysis project Ga0099792, IMG submission 83780) | Vadose zone soil microbial communities from the Eel River Critical Zone Observatory, Northern California, USA -... | ecosystem: Environmental > Terrestrial > Soil > Vadose zone >...
CGGCATTTGAGCTGTCGAACGCCCCCTAGCAAGACGGGGCGAAGTTCCTTGTGGCCGTACGTACGGCGGTGGATTGGTGCCTGCCCGTCTCCCTGACCCTGTCCGCAATCTTTGACTTTTCGCCGTTCGAGACTTGCGGATAATTTCATGGCGGAGAGTGTGAGATTCGAACTCACGAGTCCCGTGAAGGACTGCCGGTTTTCAAGACGCTCGACTCACGCGATTGCTACCCGATCGCGCACGTAAGTGCATGATGCGAAAGCACGGGCACTAGCCGACTCGGGCTGCATTTCCTGGCTTTCCCGCTCGATTGCAAATGGGTTTGCAATTTGGCGCGGCCGCGGAGCTTGATCCAGCCGGGCGCGTCACAGCATCAGGCCGTGGCAATGCGCTAGGCGCGCCCTGGCGCAGCCAAGGCGATTCTGTGGCACCGGAGGCAACAATGGCGGGTGACACGTGCGTATGGTAGCTTGCGTGTTCCATAGTCTCAGTAACGGGTTCAATAGTTTTGTCGGATTCGTCCAACTTAATAGAACTTCCCTTGCTTGTGGTTATTCCATTGTTTAGGTAGCGGAGAATCGTCAAATGAAGACTCTCGCTCTCCTAATTGCTGCTGCCATCGCGGTGACGGTCTACGCCCATTTCTCTCCTCCGCCGGGAAAGGATTTTGACGCAGCCGTCAAAGAACCTATTCTGATGACTAACGAGCATGGTTCGGATCAGGCTGTCGCGCACCCCGCGCCGGCTGTTCCTGAAATGCAATCGAATGGCAGTGGCAACCAAAGTGCTATGTTGGAGGGGGCGGTGCCCGGCAAAGCCGTTATCAATAAGGTGGTCGACAATGCCATCGACCACCTGTTGGCTGGTGGTGACAATAAGCCAGCGAAGGACATTGCTCACGCTATGACGGATGGTAATCCGTTGAAAGCCGTCGGCATGGCGATTTTCTCCCCGTCTACGATTGGGCCCGAAGAGACTGTGGGACCGGGGGTTCAGCTAGTATCGGGGCCGCCCAAGATCGTGGAGGCTAGTCCGGCAAACGAGAAGGCTACAGTTCCTATTGCACTCCAAGTGGAGACGAAGACTGTTCCGGCTGAGACCAGGGCGCGCCCCACGGAAGGTGGTGCCGGAGATAGGGGCGGCGGACCCAAGGCCGGTGGCGACGCCGGTTTTGGAAATTCAGGCGGCGACCGTGCCCGGGACGGGCCGGTGAAGGACGCTGCCGGCATATAGTTGCGAGCCGAGATCCCAGCGAACTCGTCGTACGGCTTCTCAATGCCATTCAGGGCCACCTTTGTCCGGTCGACAACAGCGTCGGTGACCGCCGGCCTTGTCCCATTGACCCGCGTGCGCGGTGGCCGCCAATGCGATCGCCCGTTCGAGCGCGCTCATCAGTCGCCTCCCTTCCTGGACATCGCCCTCACCAACTTCCAAAACTCCTCGGCCGTGACCTTTGGTGCCCACAACAGCGTGAACGGGTGCACTTCGCGCACGAACTCACCGGACCAGTCTTCGCCGTAATCCAACATTCCGAACAGGACGTAGGGCTTGCCATCGAGCACACAGCACTCGCCAGCCGGGTCAATCGGTTCGTCGAACATCTCACAAATGGGCGTGGGCTTCCAGCCAGGTGGCGGTGGCAGCATCGTTCCGGTCATGACTCCGCCGTCATCGGGATCAACCATGATGGTTGGCATGGTTGGTAGTGGGATCTTGGCTTTCGCTTGCTGTTCGGTCGTCATTTGCGGTTCTCCAAAATGCAAAAAGGCCCTCGCGGGCCTTCAGATCTCGAATAATTGGTACATCTCACGTAGAGAAAGTGTACGCCACATTACGCTAGTTGTCGCGCTTATTAGACATGAAACGTTCAACCCTCAGAAGTATCTGCTATGCAGATGCTCCAGCATAGAGAAACTTTTGAAACCCTGTGAAGACTCGGCCGATCTCCTCAGGTTTTCCTAAATCTGCGACTGCATCAGCGATGGAGTTGTGATACCTGAGCCGTAGCAATGGCGTCAGCTTGTCTTGGTCAAGTTCTTCAACGCCCACCGTCACGTAATGCGACAGCACAAAATCTAGGAACGCTTGCTGCTTGTAATTGAACTGCTTGCCTATGGACCCCTTCGCCTTCGCTGCGCGCTCCATCCGGCTGAGTGGAGGAAGCGCGTAGGCAACGTGCGCGAGGACATCAAACAGGTCGCTTTTTTCTGCGTCAATGATCTTCTGCATTTCAGCTAACTGTCCTTTCCCGAAGCCCTTCTCTGCCAGCGCCGCGAGTAACTTGGCTCGCGTATCAGGTGCGCTCCACAAGGCACGCAGCTCGTCCTCGTTTTTGAAGAACTCAGGCAGTTGTCCGAACAGCATCTCCATGAACTGCTGCGCGGACATGGGCGTACCATTCGCGTGCCAAAATGTGGTCGATACCATGTGCTGGATGGTGCGCTCCTTGCCGTCCGCGAGCTTCACCTTGATCTTGCGCATGTGTTCAACCGCCTCCGAGCCTGGCTCTGTGCCATCCGATGGGCCCGTGTCAACAGTTGGTGGCTTTGGTTCAGATCTCGTCACCATCTCCTCCGGCTCTCCGTCCCATTGCGGGTCGTTAAAGTGGTGGTGTGCCTTCACGAAGTCGTAGATGGTGAAGTAATCCTTTCCGTCATAGAGGCGCGTACCTCGCCCAATGATCTGTTTGAACTCGATCATCGAGTTGATGGGGCGCATGAGCACAATATTGCGGATATTTCTGGCATCAACGCCGGTCGATAGCTTTTGAGAGGTCGTGAGGATCGTCGGAATCATCCTTTCGTTGTCCTGGAAGTCCCGCAGATGCTGATCGCCGAGCGCGCCATCGTTAGCCGTGACTCGTTGGCAATAATTAGGGTCCGTGCTCGTCTTCATCTGATTGATCAGATCACGCACCGCCAGCGCGTGATCCTGCGTCGCACAGAACACAAGCGTCTTTTCTTCCTGGTTAATCATGTCCATGAAGATCTTCACGCGCTTTGCTTCGCGTTCCTTGATTTCGATGATCTTGTTGAAGTCTTCCTCTGTGTAGCGTGTCCCGGTCTCGATTTCCCCCTCCACCACCGTGTCATCCGCTGTGTAGACGTAATCATCGAGCGTCGTCGAAATCTCCTTGACCCTAAAAGGCGTCAGAAAGCCATCGTTGATACCTTCCTTGAGCGAGTAGACGTAGACCGGGTCGCCAAAGTAGGCGTAGGTGTCCACGTTGTCTTTGCGTTTGGGGGTCGCGGTAAGGCCGAGCTGCACGGCAGGCGAGAAGTATTCGAGGATGCCGCGCCAGTTGCTCTCGTCATTCGCACCGCCGCGGTGGCATTCATCAATGACGATGAAGTCGAAGAAATCGGGGGGGTACTCGCCAAAGTAGGGCGAAGGTTTGCCGTCCTTGGGTGGACCGCTCATGAAGGTTTGAAAGATGGTGAAGAAGACATTCCCGTTCTTCGGCACCCGCCCCTTTTTGCGGACGTCACTCGGTTCGATGCGTACCAGCGCACCGTCCTCGAACGAGGAAAAGGCGTTGTACGCCTGATCTGCGAGATTGTTTCGATCGGCGAGGAAAAGGATGCGCGGGCGCCGGGTTGGCTTGCGGCTCAAATTCCATCGGCTGTGGAAAAGCTTCCACGCGATCTCGAAGGCGATTATGGTCTTCCCGGTGCCCGTAGCCAGCGTTAGGAGGATGCGCTGCTTATCGTTGGCGATGGCCTCCAGCACGCGCTCTATGGCAATGTCCCTGAAGTAACGATCGCCCAAGATCCCGCCCTTGTCCTCGAAGGGCACTTCAGCGAAGCCATCCCGCCAGTCATTCTGTTTCGCAAAGGTAGCGTTCCACATCTCGACCGGGGTGGGGTAACGCGCTTGCTCGCCCTCCTTGCCGGTCCGCATGTCGATTGCGTAGATGCCTCGACCATTGGTGGAATAAGTGAACCGAATGGCCATCTTGGTAGCGTAGTTCTTAGCTTGAGCGACTCCCTCGGTAAGTTCGTCATCCCACGGTTTGGCCTCCACGATTGCGAGCTTGGTGTTCCGATACACCAGCACGTAGTCCGCGGTGAGTGGCTTGCCGCGTCTTCCCTGGCCTTCGATTCGGCCAGGGGCAATCGAGTACTCCCGGCGGATACGGCTGCCTTCGACGACGCCCCATCCGGCCGCCTTCAATGCGGGGTCAATGTGCTCGGCTCGGGTTTCGGCCTCGTTCATCCGACTTCCGAGGTCGGTGTCATCTGCCCAGCACCCGCATCCTCTGCCGCTGGCTGCTCTAACTTGTGCACTGGCATCAAGAAGAATTTGAAGTCCTTGGCCTTTAGCATGGCCAGAAACTCCTGTCCATTCCCTTTAAGGTCATTCTCAGTCCATACCTGATACAACAGTAGCCACTGCCTATCCAACTCACGGCGAACCCCACCTTTTAGGCTTCGGGCACGCTTCCGCACAGCTCTGACTAGTTTCTCTCGCTCGCGGAACATCCCGTATTCGAGAAGCAGTACATTTGATATGCAATCATCAAAAGCGACGACCTCGACCAGCTCACGATCTAATAATTCAAGAGTCGCCCCATACTTGAGCGCGAAGTAGAGCCCGTGGGCAATTGAATCTGGGTAGAGTTTACGGATGCCGAGTTTCACCAATAACGTGGCGAACTCTGCGATCTTCGGCTTTAGTTCATCATGCCAGTACAGGTCGAACACCTGATGTTCAAGCAGTGGAACAAGGTACGGATACGACAGCGCGAGATTCATGGCCTCCTGAGCGTACAATTTCTTCGCTCTCGTATTGAGCTTTCGCGGTGCAGTAGTTGTACAACCGCGGTCGGAGTCGTAATCCGTGCAGGATGCCAGTGTCTTAATCGCGTAGTTCAGCGGCGTAGACTTACCGGATTTCTGTGCACACTCTAACGCCAGATCAAGATAGGAACGAACGACTGACCACTTCACCTCTCCGTCATTAGGAAACTGAAAGCGATTTAATGCCAGCACCCAGTCCTCATCACTGGGCCGTGGCAACGGGACGATTCTCGTCTTTCTCTCGTTCAGAGAACACTCATATGTACGCAAGCAAAGTCCCAGGTCCCTAATGAAGGCCTCCGCGTCGTCGTGACTATTTGCGAAGTACCTGTAGTCATCAATGTGCCGCAGCAACTTCTTGTAGCCCTTGCCCTGTAGCTGCGCGTCGATGCTTGTCAGCACAATCTCAGAAATAATGTTTGACGAGTGGGGGCCAATCACAACACCATTAGTCTGCTTGTCTCGTACTATTGTCGTGCACAGATCCAATACGTTTCCGGTCAGTGCCGTGAGATCGCCCGTCTCCTTGGATTTGTTTTGTCCGTGCAGCGCCCACGGGATTGAGTGGCTGTATATGCTCTGGAAGCACCTCGAAATGTCAGCTTCAACGAGAAACTGAGCACCTGCCATCCATTGCAAATCGCTCTCTTCGTGCCGGAAGCGGTCATTGCCCTTGTAGTTCATTTCGAATATGCGGCCGGTTCCAACATGCTGAACATAAATGCGGCTGACAGCGGGACTCGGCTGATTGCAGTGGGTGGCGATTTCCTGCCAGTGTTTGGAAATGGCCAACGCCTGCGCGGCGTAGGCATGTGGATGAGGAATCCCCATCTGTCGTGGGATATTTATGTCACGCAGAGATTCGTATCGAATGTAGTCATGCGCGCACTTCTTAATCCTGGTCCTGAGCCTATTCTCATCTGCCTCCTTCAACAGCGCCGCCATCGTCTCCAACACAATGGTCTCCAGGCCGACTGTGGTGAAGCAAGGCGGCACTTTCTCTGAAAAGAGCCCGTGGTCAAGCAGGCCTGCCAGCACTTCTTCCGCACTAAGACACTCCTTCGTAGACATGAACCACGGAATCAAGAAGTCCCCGAAAGGATCTGGTGTCGCTGATGTACTTTCTGGATCGACCGGTATGTTCATGCGAGACCTTAAAGCTCTCCACTGAAGGCTCGATGCAGCAGAGACTTCTTCAACGCCTCCAGCGCGACGATCTTTCGCTTGTAAAGGAAAGCCAGGCGTTGGGTTTCATCCGACATTCTGTCGAGATCATTAACAATTCGTCTCTGCTCAGCGAGTGACCTCGGAAATGAGATCTCAATTGTCTTTAAGAGACTTGCCTTTATGCCCTGTACGGTCGCGCCCGTTCCTTTTCTGCGGATGCGCTGTTGCACGGGCTGAGAAAGCAGGAGGTATTTCAGGAATGTGGCATCGAGCTTTGACTTGTTGGGCTGCATAATGATGATGCGCTGGGCGAAGGCAACTTTGTCGTCTGTGTCCAATTGCGCCACATTTGCGAGCGGTGCTTCAGTAGTGAAAAGCACGTCGCCCTTTTGCGGGATGCCGCGAGTCATCCAGCCCGTGTAACTCGCCGCAGCGATGAACTCCTTTGGCGTCTCTTGAAGATAACCCATCTTGACGTTCTTGGCCGTAATCAATCGAATGCCTCTTGGGGTCTTTGTCGGCGTCTTGCCGCGGTAGTCAATGAACTTGATATCCGCGCCAATGGTAGAATCCACCCATCCTTCCCCCCGCTTCGTGACTTTCGCTTGAAGGTAGCTCTCGAATAGAGCACGAGCGTATTGGGCATTCCTTTCGGCGTTGACATTAGAAGTGGCGATGCCCTCAAAGGCCCCGTCAAGGATGCCGACGATTCGCTGCTGTTCCGGGAGCGGCGGGACGGGGATCGGGTAGCTCTCAATGAACTCTTTTGTAACGCGCTTGTGCCCGACAGCTCCAGACATGCGATCCGCACCCTCAGCACGAAAGCTGGGTCGAGCCAAAAAATAGTAGAGGAACTCTTTGTCGAGACTTGCCGATGGGCGGAAGACGACAAATTCACTCGAACCGAATCCGACTCCATTGCTGAGGCCGCTTGCGATTCCAAGTTTTCCATTCTCGAAGCATGGCGTGATTTTCGCCAGCAGTACATCGCCGTCGGCGAAATACGTATAGCTGCCGACTACGGACGCTAGTGGTTTCGTTTGCGAGGCATTCAGATACTTTCGGTCGATTCCTAAATCCTCCATGGGAGCGAATGAGACCAACGCTCTTGCGGGGAGTCGCTCACGCGCCTCGGACTTCGGTGGCTTGATTTCGCAAACCTCCGACAGGGGTTTTGTCTGCCACTCCTTATTCAAAGTAGGGCCCTGATGTGCCCAAGCGCTTCAGCGCTCTCTGCGTCCAGCGCGGCGATTTCGTTCAGTATGGATGTTGGGCTGCGGTGCGCGATTTCTTCGCCGCCGTTGGGGTTCTTCACGGAGAGGTCGAATGTGGCCGAGTCAATGGTCTTGGCATCCACGCTCCAGCTATTTGGCGAGTCACTACGGCTCTTCTGTAGCTTCACGAACTCCGCGAGGTCGTCGTCGTTGAGCGGCTTGGTCTTGCCCATGTTGCGGCCGGGGTCGAGCTGATAAAACCAGACTTTGCGTGTCTTAGTGCCTTTCTCAAAGAAGAGAACCACAGTCTTGACGCCCGCGCCGATGAACGTGCCGCCAGGGCAGTCGAGTACGGTGTGGAGCTGGCAGCTCTCCAGCAGGAGCTTTCGCAGGCTCATGGAGGCGTTGTCGGTGTTGGAGAGGAACGTGTTTTTTATGACGATACCGCCGCGCCCGCCAGCCTTGAGGATCTTGATGAAGTGCTGAAGGAATAGAAACGCGGTCTCCCCGGTACGAATAGGGAAGTTCTGCTGTACCTCCTTGCGTTCCTTGCCGCCGAATGGTGGGTTGGCCAGCACTACGTCGTAACGATCTCGTTCTTGTATATCGGCGAGATTTTCCGTAAGCGTGTTCGTATGCAGGATGTTTGGTGCCTCGATGCCGTGCAAGATCATATTCATGACCCCGATGATGTAGGCGAGGGGCTTCTTCTCTTTGCCGTAAAACGTCCGTTCCTGGATCGCCCTATCCTGCGCCGTGGATCGCTTTGGATTGGTCTTCTGCAGGTATTCGAACGCTTCGCAGAGAAAGCCTGCCGACCCACACGCTCCGTCGTAGATACGCTCGCCGACCTTGGGGTCTACGACCTGCACCATGGCTCGAATGAGCGGGCGTGGGGTGTAGTACTCACCGCCGTTGCGACCGGCGTTGCCCATATTCTTGATCTTGGCTTCATAGAGATGCGACAGCTCATGCTTTTCCGTCTGTGAGCGAAAGCGCAGCTCGTCGATGGCCTCAATGATCTCGCGTAGGTTGTACCCGCTGGAGATCTTGTTCTTAATCTCTCCGAATATCTCCCCGATCTTGTACTCGATGGTATTTGGCCCGCTGGCTCTCTGCTTGAAGCCGTGGAGGTAGGGGAAGAGCTTTTGGTTGACAAAGTCGCGGAGGTCATCCCCAGTCATCGCCTTATTGTGGTCGAGCTTGCCGTCCTCGCCTTTGGGTGCGGCCCAGGTCTCCCAGCGGTAGGGCCTCTCGAGGATGTAGGCGTGCCTCTTGCCGGCCAGCCCGGCCTCCATTGTTTTTTCTTGCTCAAGCCCGTCGAGGTACTTCAGGAAAAGCAGCCAGGAAGTCTGTTCGGTGTAGTCCAGCTCGGTCGAACAACCGCCTTCTTTCCTCAGGATGTCGTCTATATTCCGAAAAGCCTGCTCGAACATCTGTCTGTACGCCCGTCGTTGTGCTGCGCTGTAGTGTATCTAGCTAGACAGCCATGTTGGCCGGGTTTGGTTGCCACGGATTTACCGTGCGTCTTGCCGCTCCTTGAGCACCAGGCTCAGGACTACAGCTAAGAGCAGATTATTGAAAGCCTGAGCACTTTCCCTATAATGATCCTTAAAGGGAAAGTAAGGGGAACCACCATGGGCCAAGTCGTTGAATTGCCGTCCCGCCGAAAGGACACCCCAAACGCCGTAAACGGGAAAGTTCGCCCGCCGACGCGCCGCCCAAACGGGGACAGCAGGGTCCGGGAGTTCCTGATTCCGGCCGAGGTCGCGCGGCTCCAGGACGCTGCCGGGGCCGGGACGCGCTACGGGGCCCGTGACCGCACGCTCCTACTCATGATGTTCCGCCACGGCCTGCGGGTCTCCGAGACCGTCTCGCTGCGTTGGGAGCAGGTGGATCTCAAAGCCGGCCACCTGTTCGTCCAGCGGCTCAAGAACGGGGTTCCCTCAACGCACCCGATCCGCGGACCTGAGCTGCGCGCCCTTCGGCAGCTCAAGAAGGACTGGCCGGACTCGCCGTACCTGTTTGTCAGCGAGCGCGGTGGCCCCATGACCGCCAGCAATGTCCGTAAGTTGGTCACCAGGGCTGGCGTCCGCGCGAAGTTCGCGTTCCCGGTCCATCCCCACATGCTCCGCCATGCCTGCGGCTACAAGCTCGCCAACGAGGGCCATGACACGCGCTCGCTCCAACACTACCTGGGCCACAAGAACATCTCCCACACGGTGCGGTATACGGAGATGGCACCGGATCGGTTCAAGGGCTTCTGGCAAGACTGAGCCGATGAACCAGGAAGCTGGCAGCCTTTTCGATGCCCTGCGCCAGGCCACACACGTGCCTATTCATCAGGTGGCGGGCCGCCCTCACGAGCTATGGTCTCCCACTTCCCGTGCCAAGGTAAGCCGACGAAATAGTAACCGGGTCCCGGCGGGCCACCTGGGGAAGTGGCGGCGCGTTTGCCTCAAAGGAGGCAAAGTCCCCCGATATAGTGCTGATTACTTTTTTGCTGAACAGTACGGGGTTTACAGTGAAGCTTCCATCTGGCTCCACCCTGATGGGTTCAGCAATGTCATGCGTAAGCCAACCGTCAGGTAGGGAAGCACCTCCTTTAGTGCTTCTCGACACCGTTGCTTGATGAAGGAACCCGTTGCGATAGACGTTCCAGAAAGCTCGTGCCTGAGTCGCTGATCCCAATGCTGGAAACATCGTGCAGAGGCCACCCATGGCGGCCTCAGCCATGCTGTCCTCTGGCGCCAGATTATGCTTTCGCCGCAAATACCGTTCCAGTAGCGGCAGGGAGACCATGAGAACCGCGATCCCAGCATCGCGCTTTTTGTAGAGGTCCTCTAAGACTTGGACGTACCAAGACTTGAAGTTGCCGAAGTTGCTGCTCACTGTGTCCTCCTGTGAATCCTGGTACGCGGTCGCATCCCCGCCGGCGCTACACCAACAGCGCAGAGACTCGGCGCCTAACGCTGGCCAGGTTCACGGTGTCTAGTTTGGCCAACGCCTCCGTTACCACGGACTGCACTTCAGCCAGTTTTCCGGGTCTCCCGGTCTTTGCCAGCGCGTCCCGAAGAAAGTCGGCCATCGCTACTGGCGCGCTCACTCTCGCAAGTTCCTCTGTGCGCCTTTGCAGACTCAGGCCCTTCATCCAGCTTAGCTGGGCAAGAAGGGCAACGTTGGCATAGTCCACCCACCGCTCCTCCCGTTGGAGCGCAAGCGCCATCTTGCTGTAAATCTCAGACTCAATCATCGGACGCACTGTGCGGTCAGGCGAAAATTTCGACGCCTCTATTAGGAGCTGATTGAACTCTCCCCACGCCGTATCTCGTTGCCCAGCGCCGTGCAAATATTGCGCAACGCGAATCCTAGTGGCTAGGTCTATCTCCACCCCGTGCGGCCGCGCATCGGCTACCGCGGCCTGTAACGTCGACACTGCGTCGCCCCACTGGCCGGCGCGCTTTAGTGCTGTCGCTTGCTTGAGCCGCTCCCGGAACGCGAGTTCGGCCGCCGTTGGCTGTCCGACATTCTTCGTTACCGTGATTTTCAGAACCGGGCGGCCTTCCGGCTGCGAGAGCCGACCGCGTGCCGCCCAGAACAGGGCCAGCACTAGCAAGGCAACGACGACAATTAACCCTGCCACGGTCTAGCGAGCCGCGTTATTGCTGCTGATTGACATTGCCTGCCGAGTTTAGCGCGGGAGCAGCTCTCCCGCCCCGAGGCCAGCCGGGTGCCCGGATCCGTCGCCGTAGCCCGCCTGCGGGTCCACACTGGTTAGATTCACGAGCCGCCTGGCGCCGTCCACGGCCTGCACAAAGACAAACCCATGCCGTCCATCGCTTTCCGCCCGCCAGCCCTCCGCCGCCAGCCTGGCAATGGTCGTGGCCATCACTTCGGCCAGGTTGGCCCCGGCCGGGACTGGCGTGCAGTCGATCAGGTTACGGTGCAGGTCGGAGATCGCCAGCCAGTGCGGGCGACCGGCTACCGGGTACAGCGGATTGTAGTCATGTCGGCTGGGCATGAGCGTAGGCCGCGTTGTGTTGGTTGGCGGCGGGAAGTAGGAAACGCCTTCCACTTGGCGCATCCTGGAATGCCCTAGCGCGTTAGGCGAATTGACCGTGTTTAAGGTTTGTAAGACAAAGTTTTGCACGCATCACGGCTGACGCCATTCTTTCAAGCACCTGGTCGTTATCAGCTACCGGGCCAACATGTTCGTCTTCAAAGTGCATACCAGTGATCGACTCGCGCACCTCGCGAACTGCCTTTAAGCATTTCTTCACATTCTCTTGCGATTTTGCTATTGCTCGCAGTCCGACCACGCTCTGGGCAGCATCTTGAATGGTCATCTTGATGCGCTGCTCGGCTTCAACGCTACGATCGGTCGTATGGTAGCTGCGCGCCAAAAGCAGCAATTCCGACATTTGAAGGCAAATATTATCGGCGCTTTTGACGAGCATTTCTCCGCGCACCTTTTCGCGATCGCGCCGAGCCGATAACAGATGAACTACGATCCAACCAAGAACTATAACCAGGGTGTTGGTGGCGAACACGACTAACGCTGCATAGTCAACTTGCGGCGCCTGCATCCTTTATATACTGAGTAATTTCATCGACGAGTGACTGGTCGCTCGATTCAATATGCAGCAGCTTCAGAACGTCGTCCGGCTGGGAATTTAAGGAACGCACCAGTCCGCCAAAGGCTTCTTCCAAGAATGACGATCCATACCCTATTGTGCCGTCAAGCTCGACTGTTATCGCTTCACCATGTCGCAGCGGTTCTTCAAGGAAGCGGGATCGAAACGCCTCCCCACTGGTGTCACCGTTGCGCGCGTATCGCCCGGCCGGGAACCTGGTGAAATCCCGTGCGACGTTTATAGCCCTCATTCGCCCACCCCTCTTAGCGGTAGCCACCACAACACAATTGTGCCCCGCACGTCCAATTCAAGGCTACCGCTCGTGTGCCGCGGCGGGCGTCCCTCCCGAAATTCATAGGCCATAGTTCCAGAGTTGCTAATTATAACAAGGTTGCCGGCTTTGTGGCTTTCTAATACCGACATTGCATCACGCGAGCCCTTGCCCCGATTGGGATAATGCGTGCCAGTCCGCCCGTACTCCATTGCCGTATGAATGGCTCTCGCGTCCTTGCTGCTACCTGCAAACGTTGCTGCCAGCTGACTTATGAATTGCTCGGGAATCGTCTCTTCGATGGTTGCTCGATACCCGCAGCCAAGATCACAAACGGCTACGCCGAACATGTTGTCCCTTACCTGAGTAAACATCCACCATTTTGTCTCAGCAAGCCCATTGAATCCATCGCCTCGCGGCTTCTTATAGGCATGCTCGACAGAGTTCGTAACGGCCTCGCTGACTCCCCTCCACACCTGATGTAGCAATAACGTATCTGCGTAGGTTGCTCTTACGCGCTCCGCGACTACCTCAATCATTGCCATCTGGTGGCCCGACTGATTTGCACCCTTCGTAGCTTTCCAATAAATAACATCGTCGCGCAACGGCACCACATCGCAGGAATCGCCGGTCAGCTCGTAGAGTCCGATCTGCTTGAGCACTTCCTTCGCTCGACGGCGACGAGGGTCAATCAACGTCAGAGGCTTTTCCAGTTCCGACTGCGACTTGATCCTGTCAAGTTCGGCAAACAGCAGGATCGTTCCGCCAGCAATGAAAGCCTCAGTCTCTCTAAAATTTAGGCTTACCGCCTCGTGGCGAACGAGTACGGCGTCTGCTACCGCGCGTATGAAACGGCCCAATTCACGGCCATGGAAATCAAGAATATCAACTCGGCGTGGCGCTTCAATCTCATTTGGAGCTGCGTGATACGTCCGCAACTTGCGCACCGGGCGCTTCCGGCATTTCTGTTTCCGCCGTTTTCTAGAGCGCGCAGTCCGAATCTGCCGCAGCCGGCGCTTTCTTGTGAGTTTCTTCAAGAGGGAAAGCATACCGCGAACTTCGTGCAGCCCGCTGCTCCGTACAAACTTGGGCGCAACTGGAGCATCGACCGTGGGCTCCCGGTTGCAAATGGCCACGGCACGCCGTCCCGCCCGTTCACCGCAGCGCCCACACGGCTGCGGGGCTTCCATCTGGAAAGTCGCATCCAGCGTCACGGTCGGTGCAGTTCCGCGTATGTGTATTCCCGCAGGTCCTTGAACAGGTCTGCCCGCGCGAGTGGTTTTCTCATCAGGCAGGTGATTTTGAGTTCTTCACTGGGACCGTTTTCGCCCAACGAAGCGAAGCAAGAATCATTCACCCACCATCGCGTTTGGAGGGCTAGATATTGGGTCCCCTGCGTCCGACCAAGTTCGATCCAGAAATCGCTGGGCGTGGGATGTTTCGCGGTCGAAGATACGGTGCCCTGGGGTGTACCGGCCGAGGCTCCTGCGCGACGGGCTTCTGCGGACCAGTTGATTAGGGGCTGAGTTTGATTCAATGAGCCTGCATAGTTCGGTGGTGCCAACGACGGCAAGGTAATCGGAGACACTGCGGAAAGCGTCTGTTCGTGAAGCGGGCGCCGTGGTGCAGGGGGACGTTCCTTGAACTCCGGCGGCTGCGGGAGGGCAATCAATGCGGTGACAATGTTTGGCTCGAGCGAAGTGCCGGACGTGCCCGTCGCCACCCACAAAGCCACCCAGACGGCCCCATGGAGTCCCAATACCAGCGTGAAGACGACCGCCCGGTCGGTTCGGCGCATCGTTCTTCTTGTCCTGTGCTGCCTATCCGCAGGCTGAAGGCTCAGCGCTCTGAATGGGACACATTCCTCGGCAGTAAGTTCAGGGGGCCCACACGGCCACCGGGCTAACGCGCCTTAACGCGCCCCGCATTCTGCCGACCGCGCGCCTGCAGGCGCACTCCCTGATCCTGCATCGTCGCACGCATCGCCGAGTCCGGCGCCCTGCCCCGTTTCGCCGCGGCCTCCCGCAACGCTCGATCGAAGTGCCGGCTGACGCCGGATAGGCGTCCGTTTGTTTTGGGCTAGACTGGCAACGGCCGAGTCAAGCCTCTCAACACGAATTGAGATCCAATCATGCACCTCTCTAAAGCCTCCGCACTTGGAATCGCGACAATGCACATCACAGAACAGGCGGCTAGGAGCTGCCGTCAAATAACCGATTACGATGTCAGAGAAGGCTGGCCGGGGGCCATTTATCGTGCCCAGGACAGTCCTGACGAGGTATGGGCGGTAACCGTCCCAGACACTTCGCCCCGAGTTGGCGGATCACGGGTACTTGTGATTTCAAAGGCGACTGGAAAAGTCTGGTCATTCGACAACGTGGGAGACTAAGCGCAGCTCTCTTCGCATTCGTAACTCGACCTGAGATGGACAGACTGCGGTGCCCTCCTACGGCATAGCCAGCGCAAGCTGACAACACCCCTAACGTTGCCGGCGCACAGCGGCTGCGAAAACCTCCGCCAGGTTCGCTTTTAGCACCGTGGCGATGGCATCGAGTGTCAGGACGGTGGCGTTTCGCTCTCCGCGCTCGACCATTCCAATGTAGTTGCGATGGAGGCCCGCTTTTGCAGCCAACTCGTCCTGAGTAAGGCCGCGGTCGCGCCGACGCTGTCGCAACTCCTCGCCCAATGCTCGCAACAGTCCCTTCGCCATGCGACCAAGCGTCGGGGTTGAGCGCGGTTGCTGCTACCCACTATAGTGTGCTTTTATGAGAATCCAAATTAGGCGAGCGGAGCGTCAACGTAACAGGGGATGGTCGTTGTGCCGCGGATTCGGACCCACTATGACAATCTGAAGGTTGCGAGAGACGCGCCAGTCGAGGTCATCGAGGCTGCGCACCGAGCACTGCTGCAGAAATACCGGTCGGAAAAGGTGTCCAGCACTGACTCTGTACGCATCGTAGGGCTAATCAATGAAGCCCACAAAATCTTGTCTGATCCAGAGCGACGCGCCCAGCATGATGAGTGGATTCGCCACGCGGAAGAAGACTCGTCGGCGCGTGCCGGAATCCGCTCTCGAGTCTTGAGTAACGTAACTGGCATTGCCAGGCGGCATGCAACGACGTTGAAAGTGATTGCTGCCGTTGTTGTCGCCGGAACGTGGCTTTCATACCAATGGTCCATTAGGCCGGCAACAGTTCCGGCGCCGCTCGCCACAGCACACCATGTCGTAGATACGGCTCTGCCGCCAACGTCATTCGGGGTGCCTGAGTCGTCGATCCTGCAGCGCATTCCAATCTCCATCGCCGCACCGCCAACGGGAGCGGCTCCGAGCGCCACGGTCTCTGCCACTCCGGTGACGCGCCCCAAGGAATGTCCTCGAGAGGTACCACAGTTGCCGGTCAGTGGGGTGGTCAAGACAAGGTATGAAAACAGACGTGACTTGCCTGTTCTGAAAATTACCAGCTCAACCTCGAGCAACGCCTACGTAAAGGTATTCGCATCGACTGGGGAAGACGTTGCTCATCTCTTCGTCCGGCGCAATGAGAGTGTCCAGGTTCACCTCGCCGATGGTGATTACAGTATTCGCTACGTAACTGGAGACCATTGGTACGGTGAATCGCTCCTCTTCTGCCCACAGCGCTGGGCTACCCAGGGTCAAGATCCATTGACGCTCAGCAGTGTTGCGAGGCCCGGCGGAATCGCACTGCATGGGCAGGAGGTAACACTAACGCAGGAGATTGGCGGGAATTTTGCCAGTTACCCCATCTCGGCTGACGACTTTTGAGGTCGGAGTGCTCCGACGCCGACGCTTAGACCTCCGCCTCAGCTTGGGCGAAGCAAGGGTGGTGCTCGAGGGCACCGGCCTACCTTGGCCGTGGTGAGTGTCCAGAAGACGACGCTGGCGGACCGAATCGTGGCCGTGGCGGCCAATTATGGCGCCGTTCCAGTTCGCCGATAGCGGCTGAGCACTGGTCATCCGCTTCCGCGTAGATTCGGCGCCATACCGATTTCATACCCGGAATAGTTGACTGGGCCAACTCCAGCTCAGCCAAAAGCATGACCTTCCAGAAACGGATCAGCCTCCCTGCGGCCGCCTTGCCAATTAGGTGGGCCTCAAAGTATTGCATGTCCGGGTCGTCCACAATCTTGGGGCTTTTGGCTGGTACGGACATATCCTAAATTGCTCGGCTTGGGGATGCGGCGATAACAGTGCAGGTATGAAACTTGGCTGGCGTAGCCCGGCGACTACGGCCAATGAATGGTCATTGGTCCCGACCACGTTGTCCAGACGTAGATTGACGGTCGGCGACGCCAAGATGCCGCGCCATTGCTGACAGCGAGCCTCCTACTAGATCTTCGTGTTCTCGCACCAACTTATTGAACGTTGCCCAGCGCATCCATTTCGGCTTGCAGCCATTTCCATTTAGGAACCCGGGCTGCCAGCCCAAACGCATTCTTAGCTTGCTTAAACGGGCGGTCGCGCAGTCCATGGGTCCTACGCGCGTGCTGGGATAGGCCAACTCATGGCAGTGTCGGCACGCGAATATCCCCTTACCGTAGAGGATCGCTACGCGCCGGCTGCAACCAACACTTGGGCATCTGAACCAGGCGCGAGAACCGCCAAGGTTGCAGGGCGTGCGCACAATGTGCACGGAGATGTGCACCGCCTTCCATTCTTCGCCCTCGCGACCGTGCCAGTAATCCAGAACCACTTGGTCTCCTTCGGTACTCAACTGGATTGATCCAACGGTCTTGCCGTCACAGATCCACTGCCAGCCGCCGTTGTAGCCGGGCCTCAAACCACCTGTGCGCGCCAGGCGCCTAACGTCCAGCGTCGAATAACCTGTCACAGTGCATTTCACACTGTGGCGCCGCCGGTTTCCGCTACCGGGACCGCCCACGCGATTTTCCCAAAATCATTTGATTAACTTGCACGGACGTTGTGCCCATGTTCCGAGCAGACTGACGTTGATTTCGGTGGTTGCGTCTTGTTCCAGCGTGCTCGAACAATGCAAGAGAAGCCCCCTCAGTTCACTCGAGATCAGGGACTTTGCTGCGCCGATAGTGTCTTCGTCAGTTGCACCCCGCCGGTCTTCACACGGCCGTCCGTCTTCCAGGATGGGGATCATAGCGGCCCGCTTAGAAGGGAAAATCGGCTCATGCAGCGTTTGTTCATTGAGCGCACCACCCGTGCCTGTAGGTGGCGCGAGTCCACCCTCGAGCACTTCTCTGTCTAGTGTGCCTGCCACAAGTTCAGGCCCGCGCGGAGACGCGGGCCCACTAATGATCTGCCACTACGTTCACCAGACTACCTCCGAACTTCACCTCTGACTCCCATTAAGTCGTGGCGCGAACGGGCTGGCGGCGATGAGACTCTCTGTGGAGCGCAGGTTATCCGCCGAGGTGCCTCGCCTCGCTTGCATTGCGCGCCTCCGTTGCTTATCGGTGGGCTCGTGCCGCTCCGAAAAACTGCAGAAGGCCTGATCAATATTGGGCCATCTGCCGTTCTTCTTTGAGCGTGTCCACCGGAACCAACTATCTAGAAGGTCCCCGCGCAAAATGCCCGGCTTGCTCGCGAGCGCCGTCTGTATGGCGGCCTCCGAGGGCGTGAGGTCTTGGGTCTTTTCCTGGGCGTGATCCTGGTCCCGCTCGGGGAGGCAATCAATATCGCCATTAGGATAAATTGTCTTATCTGATTCTGAATCTAATCTAATCTGGGGTGTTACTGTAACGTTACCAGTAACGTTACTGACCCTAGCAGTAGGAGCCTTTCCTTCTCTCCTGTTGCGATGACGCTCAACGCGGAACTTGGCATGATCTGTTTTTGGAAATTGGCGTCTTGCGTACGAGGGACTGACCCATTGTCCCTCGATCAAGCCCAGCTCTGTGAGCTGCTTCCGTGTATCACACGCCTCCTTTTCGGTAATTCGCATGGTGAATGCCGCGGCCCTGTCATCGCAGGGAACAAGCATTCGGTGATTCATCACGAGTACCTCTATGAACCGCCATCGCCTTGCCTCACTCAGAGCGCAGAGCTTTGGGTCATCGGCAATCTCGTGGTATAGACGAAACCACTGCGGAACGTAGAAAGACTTTGGAACGCTCACGATCGCAGCATTCCCCTCATGGCGCCTCTAGGGCGGCCTTGAGCTGTGGGGCGCCCCTCGCCTTACCGCCAAATTCGTAGCCTGGTACGCGCTGTGTCTGTCGCGCGAGGAACCTGCCGTAGCCCTCGCCCAGGACGACCAGTTGCCGACCAACGCGCGTCAGCGCGCCCACTGCCAACAGCTCGTCGCGGTATGCCCTCACGATGTACTTCGCAGTGGCGGCCCGATTAGGGTAAATGTCTCGCGGCCAGTCTGAGGCTGGCCAGCTATGAGGTAGGGCAACGGCCTTTGGTGCACGGGTTTTCATTGGCTCCTCCGATTGAGGAGTCAAATAAACCGCAAATACGCGCGTTAGTAATTACAAGTCTTCGCCCGGAACTTTTAGAATTTCGATTGGCAAGTAGTTTAAAGGATTGGCGTATTCTTGCCCCTCGTAGAAGAGGTTCCGCACCGTACTGGCGCTGATGGCTCGACCGTTCTTGTGGAACCGACTCTGCTTTCCAACCTCACCAAAGGTGTAGTCCCCGATCGGATAGCGCGTCGGATCGCTTTCGTGCAAGGCGCGCACCGCCATCAACACGTCAAAGCGCAATGCGCGGCGGCGTCGCATTGCTGCGAGGTTTGCGTGCTTGCCGTGGGGTAGTCCGAACGCTTTGTCCCAAGAGTTCAGTTTGAAATCGTTGACCGCCTCGTACCCGCAATGAAACCCATCCCTGACCCAAGCCGGTAGCCGGAAGTCGTGGATGGCGCACAGGTCGATTGCGGTAAAAAGCGCCTTGTTGTTGCCGGCCTCGTATTGCTCACTCAGGTTCGGCACAATCACCGCCAGGCACCACCAGCGAAAAAACGGCCCGTTCTTGAAGTCGCCACGACTGCCGCCCTGTTCCTCGAATCGTAGCTGATCCGACCAGGCTTCTTCCCACTCCTGTCTACAGTCCTCCAAGTGACTCATGGCCACTTACCCCGTAGCTTCTCATCGAGCGCCGCATGGCCCGTAACCGGCGCGCCCTGCACGAGGTGCGCGTAGCGCAAAGTGACCGACGGCGATTTGTGGCCAAGGACACTACCAATCTCCAATAGCGTCGCACCTTTTTGCGCGAGGAACGAGGCGCAGCTATGCCGCAGATCGTGCCAACGAAAGTCTTTCAGGCCCGCCGACGTACGCACCGGCTTCCAGAGTGCCGAGAGCTTGTCCTTGTTAATCGCTTTGCCTTTCGGGTCGAGGAATACCTGGCGCTGTCCGACTACGCTGCCACGTCGAAGCACCTTCAGCGCGCCCACTGCCACGGCGGGCAGGTGGACCGCCCGCGCCTCACCATTCTTCGTTTCGAGCACCCGCAGGCGCTGGCGGTCAAAATCAACGTCGGCCCATTGCAGGCGCAGCAATTCGCCTTGACGAATGCCCGTGGCTAGAGACAGGACGATGGCCGCGTGCGCAAGTGGATCTGCTTCGGAAGCCTGCAGCACGGCGCCTAACTCATCGTCAGTGAGGTAGCGGGATCTCCCCCTGGGCTCTGTGAGAAGCAAGCGCGACGGCCAGACGGCCTCCTGCGGCACAAGGCCAGCAGACCGACCCCAGTTCCACGCGGCGCGCATCGCCGACAAGTACCGATTCACGGTGCCCGGTGCGCGGCCAGGCATCAGCCTCAAGCGTGCCTCGCGCAGCTTCAGTACGCCAAAGGAAATGACTCGTTCCGCGCCATAGTGGTTTACCCACCATGCGATGAGCAGGTCCAGCGACCCCTTGTAGCGGAGCTTGGCAGTGACCGGATCAGCCAGGAAGGCTTCAGCCAATTGTTTGACTGTGAGGCGGGGAAGGCCCGGTGCCGGCGAACCGTGCACCGACTGCTTGCGCAGTTCGCGCTCTAACCGTTCGGCCCAGGCCCTTGCGTCTGACTTTGACGAGAAGGACTTCGCCACTGGGTGGTAGCCGTTGACGCGAACCTGCGCCACAAAGCTCGTTGAGCCATTTGCATTGGTACGCGGATAGACGTTGCCGCGCCCTCTCCCCCTATTGGTAGACTTCTTGTTAGCCAATGCCTGCACCGCTACTGCTGGTGATGGTCAGGCCCCGCTCAGTGTTAGCGCACTAATCGGGGCCGTTTTGTATGCGTGTGTTACGCACGTACACGCCAACATTAGAGCTAAAGGAAGGTCGATTGCAAATTGGCTTGCAAATCCGCTATAGGCTCCACATGAGGATTTGCGTCTAAAATGGCGGAGAGGGTGAGATTCGAACTCACGAGTCCCGTGAAGGACTGCCGGTTTTCAAGACCGGTGCATTCAACCGCTCTGCCACCTCTCCGGCGTGATCGCGGCGCGGGTCAGGACTTTACTGGAATTCTGTCCAACCCGCCCATGTACGGCCGCAGGACTTCCGGCACAGTCACGGAACCATCGGCGTTCTAGTAATTCTCCAGCACCGCGACCAGCGCGCGGCCCACGGCCACGCCTGAACCGTTGAGCGTATGGAGAGGTTCGGGCTTGGCGGTGGCGCTGGGGCGCCAGCGCGCCTGCATGCGGCGCGCCTGGAAGGCCTCGCAGTTGCTGCAGGATGAGATCTCGCGGTACTTGCCCGGGCCCGGCAGCCACACTTCCAGATCGTAGGTGCAGGCGCTGGCGAATCCGACGTCTCCGGCGCACAGGGCCACGACGCGATGCGGCAGGTCGAGCCGCTGCAGGACCGCCTCGGCGTGACCCACCAGTTCATCGTGCGCCCGATAGGAGTCCTCCGGGCGCACGAGCTGCACCAGCTCGACCTTCTCGAACTGGTGCTGGCGGATCATTCCGCGCGTGTCGCGGCCGGCGGCGCCTGCCTCGGAGCGAAAG